>OATC01000159.1_pt1 | contig 25390 bp, 25 predicted proteins | sample 1475871 | NCBI WGS metagenome assembly OATC01 (sample SAMEA2579940, study PRJEB22360) | human gut metagenome | biome: human gut; feature: human-associated habitat; material: faeces | place: Denmark | collected 2008/2010
ACTCATCAAATTCTATCATTGGAAACAGACTTTACACAAAATAATTTACAGGCTCCCCTTGTTAGATAATGGGGGCTTTTATGTTGCTCGCCGTTGGCTCGCTCCCGGCCAAAATAAACCAGTCATTTGACAGCTTCGCTGTCATGGCTTGATGTCTTCGATCGCCACCAAGACTAGATCACTCCGCCTATATAGATAAACGTTTTGCATAGCCTTTTATCCTTATTTTTTCATTATCACTCTAAGAATGATTTTCTGCTAATACTTTTGCATTTTCATATTTTCTTGTATACATTGCAACAACTTCAATACCTTTCAAATATTCATATGTGTTTTAAATAAATCCATATATTTTTTTTCATTTTGTGAGTCATTTAAATTATGGTACATACATGATATTAAATATTCATTTTGTCCTCTTTTTTCTTCTGGTAAATTATTTGTTTCTTCTATAATTTCATCTAAATAAAAAGCTTCTTTTTGAATTTTTATATTATATAATCTATTAACGAATGTTTTTTGAGTTTCATCTTGTGAAGTTTCTAGTATTAAATTTTTATATTTTCTAGATTTTATTTTATTTTCTATATCAGCATAATAAGAAAAAGCTTTTAAATATAATTCTACCTTCTGTTTTTGAGTCACTTTGATATTATCAAACTCAGCTAATATAGAATCAAAATCTTTAGAATTTTCTGTTATTTGTGCAATATTAAGTTTTAAGAAATTGATATTGTAAGTTTCAATGACTTCTAATACTTCATCACTTGCGATATATTCATAAAATTCATCAAATTTAGTTGCTACTACTAAATTTAAAAGCTTGTTAACGACTTTCTTCTTATGTTTATTAAACAATATTGATTTATACATTTCTATTCCTGTAAGAATTAATATTACTATAATCAATATGCACATAAATATTTTTTCATTCATTTTTTACTCTACTTCAGATAAGTGAAGTTTTTGGCCTTTATATCTTAATCTATTTTGCAATTCTTTTATATTTATTTCACTATTCTCACTATAAATTGACGCAGCAATACCACTAGCTTCACCTGTTACAGCACATGCTGGAATCGCCCTACAAACATCCCACATTTCATCATCCACAGAAATACATCTTCCTGCAGAAAATAAATTTTTTACATTATTAGATCTTAATGCAGAAAATGGGATTTCATAAGAATATCCTCTTCTTCTCCAATCAGCAACCATACCAATACTATCTTCCTGATATATTCCATGACTCATATCTAAAACTTTTATTCCTGTATGACAGGTTGTCATACGAATCTGTGGCATAGATGGAAATGTAACAGCTTCAAATAAACTATCATCACAAATTCTTTTTTTCATGTCATTCAGCATATTATTATGAGAATTAATAATAAATTGACTTTCTTCTTTATAGCTATGTAGATAATAGCGTTTATTAGATATTGGCTTATCAACATGTCTTTCTTTATCCATGTAATCAGATTCCTCAACTGTACCTAGCATGTTCAATCTCATACGTCCTTTTTCAATGAAATAATACCAGCTGGCCAAAATATTACCTTTTCCAAATTTACGAATTGGCACATTTGCCAATCCAAAAATTCTTGCATATCCTGTAGCATCAATAAAGCTATCAGAGAACATTTCTATTCTATCATCTATGGTTTCTACTATTACTGATTTTATAATATCATTTTCCATTTTAACATCAGATACTAACGAATCATAAATAATCTCTACTCCTTCTTTAACCAATAATTCTTCCATCATTAAAGTAAAATAAATAGGATTATATTGTACTTCATATCTTTTTTGCTTTTTTTCCTCAAAAGTTCCGTTTTCTAACCACGGTTGTGGATATTTTCTTTGAACACCTAATTCTATTGATAATTTTAACAACTCTTCAGCAATACCAAAAGAGACCTGATGACCTTTCCCATCACATAAAGGTAAATATATAGTAATAAGGCCTGATGTTGCTAATCCTCCTAAAAAGCATTGTTTTTCAATAAGCGCTACATTTTTTTGTTGTCTTGAAGCGGCAAGTGCTGCAGACACACCTGCTACTCCTCCACCTATAACTATAACATCGTATTTCTTAGACATTTACAAATGCACCTCCAAACAGTATTTTTCCCCGAGACTTTTAAATTTTTCTAGTTCTTTTTTTGTTAAACTTTTTATTGGTAACGTATATTCTTTATCCATTTGTATATATTTATCTACTCCTAGTGTATGATAAGGAAGTAAATTTACTGTTTTAATTCCACTTTCTTTTATCATTTCAAAGATTTTTGAAATGATTTCATCACTATAATTAAAACCCGGTATTACTGGTGTTCTTGCTATAATTTTTTCAGGGCAAATAGATGCTAATTTTTTTAAATTCTCGAAAATTCTAGATCCATTTCCACCTGTTACATCTTTTATTGTTTTTGTATCAAAGTGTTTAACATCAAATAAGAAGCAATCAATATAAGGTATTAACTCTTCAATTTTTTCCCATTCTACATCACCTGCTGTTTCAACGGCTACAGATAAGCCGTTTTCTTTACACATTAGAATCATTTCTTTTAATGCTTCAAACTGTATAAAGCATTCTCCACCAGAGAAAGTAACACCACCATTTGATTGTTCATAATAAACCTTATCTCTTAAAACTATATCTATAACTTCTTTTGTTGTTTTCTGTGTACCCAATATTTTTAATGCTCCATTCAAACAACTTGTATTAGAACACTTATTACAGTGAATACATTTATCTCTGTCAAACACCATTCTGTTATCTTTGAGTTCAATTGCATGGACTGGACAATTCATTTCACAACTTCTACATCTAACACATTTTTCTTCCATATATAAGATATATGGTCCGATTTTTTGAGATTCTGGATTTGCACACCATGGACAATGCATCGGACATCCTTGCATAAAGACCGTTGAACGGATTCCCGGTCCATCATGGATCGCGAATCGTTCAACTTCCATTATATTAACATTCTTATAATCCTTCATATAATGTTCTACTTAATAATTCCTTTTGTGTTTCTTTTCTTAGATTTACGAATACTGCACTAAATCCACTTACTCTTACAATTAAATCTGGATATTTTTCTGGATGAATCATAGCATCTTCTAATGCCCCTGAATCAACTACTGTAACCATTAACTGACAACCACCATTTGCAAAATAAGATTTAACTAGAGTTTTAATTACATCTATATTTTCTTGGAAGAATGATTTTTGGAATTTAATGTTCTGTACAGAACCCACTTGCCATTTAGCTGGTAATTTTACTAGTGAGTTTAACATAGCTGTAGGTCCATTTTTATCTGCACCACCTTGTGGATTATTTGATGGATTTAAATAAACAAAATTCTTTCTTCCATCAGCAGATGCACTAGTTTTAAGTCCCCATTTTGTATTAGCTTCATTGTTGATTATTACGATACCATAATAATGTAAACCATTCTTAATACCTTCACTTCTTGTTAATTGAGCGACACGATTATAACATTCAACAGCAATTGCATCTACTTCATCATTATCGTTACCATATTTCGCACAATTTAGCATGTCTTTACGCATTCTTTCATAGCCTTCAAAATCTGCTAATAATGCATTATTTATTTCCCTTAAAGTATATTTCTGTTCGTCAAAAACTAATTTTTTAATTGCATATAATGAATCTGAGCAGTTTATATTACCATAAGTTTCACAACATCCACCCAAGTAACGTACACCACCATCTAATAAAGCTTTTCCTTTTTCTATACAGTTAGACATAAGCATACTGTTAAATAAGAACCCTACATTTTCATTTAATAGTTTATATGAATTAACTTGAGCTTTTGCACATAAACTTACATAGTAGTCATGTAAGTTACCAAATTGTTCTTCATAGAAATCTTCATATGTTTTAATATCTTCCAATTTCTTTAATTTAACTGGCCCTGCCTTGTTTAATCCATCAAAAGGATCTACACCTTCGTTTAAAGCAATATTTAGAGTTTTAGTTAAGTTGATAATACTGTTAGGCGATCCAATAGTCATTCCAACTAAATTGATTTCTCCACACCCAAAAGGAGCATATTGTTCTGCCTCTTTCTCATTAATTCTCATACAGTTCATTAATCCTGGTACATGAACTACATCATTATAAAGTGTTGGATAAGTGGCTCCTTCTGATAAACATACCATTGCCATATCAATCATATCTTCAGGAGTATCTTCATATACTCTTAAAGTAAACTGAGGTTCTACATATCTACATTCTCTACAAACTTCTAAACAAATTCTTCCAAATACATCAGCTGCTTTAGGATTTTTTCTACCTCTACCACCTATGATGATTCTACCATTAACAGTTGTTCTTTTATTTTCAATTAGAGTCCATAAGCTTCTTACAATTTCTTTAGCTTCTGCATAAGTTAAAATATTATTATCTAAATCATGTACTAAGAATTCTCCTAATACATCATCTAATCTTCCGTAATTAATAACACCAGCTAATAAAGCATATAACCAAACTAATTGTACAGCTTCATGGAAAGTCTTAGGTGCTTCACTTCTGATATTTGTTAGACTAGTAATCATTCTATCTAACTCTTTTGTTCTCTCTTCACTTGCATTCTTTTTGTCAAGAATTGCCTGTTCTTTTAAGTAATCACAGCATTTTTCAAATAAGTCTAAAGCTTTTCTACAGCCATCATAAAATGGGTTTTCACCAAGATTATCTCTAATTTCAATTTCTTTTCTAAGTCCACCAATACCCACTTTACATAATTTATTATAGTCTAGTTTCATCCCACTTAATCGAATGCCTGTAGCTACAGGACAACCATAAGAAGCATTAGAGAATGCATTCATTATTACACCATCCATATATCTATCAACAAATTGAGCTTTTGTATCTCTTTTTTCCCAATAATTCATTAACTGATCAACTCTGGCTGTCTGTTCTTGATTGCAAGATTCTTTAAATGTTTCTAATTTATTAAATACACAATAATGTCCTACTCCACCAACTGAAGTAACACAACCAAATCCAATAGGTAATGCATCATATCTTCCGGCAATTAAATCTCTTTCTTCAATTTTTCTGAACATTTTTGGATATAATACATTTAGACAGTTAATTTCTCTAATTTCTTTAGGAAGTCCTTCACTATTTTGATGTACTCTTGTATATTCTTCCATAATCTGAAGCTGTTCTTCAACTGTTTTTTGTATTGGTAATTTTGGTAAAATTTCTACATTGGTTGTGGCTTTTAAAATATCTGTTTTATTTGCCATTTTTATATTAAGAAGTCATTGTATATAGTGATTTTTATTGATGGCACTTGAAAATTTTAAATTTATTTAAAACTCACAAATACCACCAATAATCACCATATACGCTAGTAATACTTCTATCTCCTTTTGTCATATTTCATTTCTCTAATCCCAAAAAATTTATAGTGGACTCTTATTATCATTAAGATAATAAGAGCCACCTAATTATTCTTAAAAATTAATCTTTTCTTTCAGTAACAATTCCTGTCCATGCTCTTTCCGCATCACGCCAGTCTTCTTTTAGACCATTTAATAAATCAACGAATCTCTTAGAAATATAATGCGGTCTTGTAATAGCACTTCCTACTACTACGGCATGGCATCCTAAATATACAGCTTTCATTGCATCTTCAGGAGTGTAGATATGTCCTTCCATAATAACATATGATTGATCGCTTAATTCTCTAACCATTTGTGCAACCATATTCCATGCTGGTGGTTCCATCATAGCTGTTTCTGGAGTATAAGAGAATTTTGTAGGTGAAACGATATCAGCACCTAATTCAGTAGATTTTTTAGCTTCTTCAAATGTAGCACAATCTGCAAAGATTACTGCTTCAGGAATGGCTTCTTTAATTAATGGAATAATTTCATATCTTGGTTTTCCACCTAAAGCCGGATTTGGTAAATGAGTACAGTCTGCAGCAATAATTTTTGCTCCTGCTTCCCATAATGCTTTAGCATGTTCAACTGTTGGAGTGATAATATGAGTATCCACATCTGGATATTTAATTTTCCATAAACCAATAATTGGTAAATCAACTGCTTCGTGAATAGCAGCAATTTGATCTGGTCCATTAGCACGAATACCTTTAGCTTTAGCCCATTGAGCTGCTTTAGCCATTGTTACTACAGTTTTACCATCTTCATGAATAATGTCTCCTGGCTGACTTTGACAAGAAACAATTAATCCATTTCTTAACGATTCAATTAGATCAATTTTTTTCTGATCTGTTACATTTTTTTTCATTTTTTTCACCTTTTTCCTTTTATTTTAGATAATAATTTCCGTAATAACCATTTTGTGCTATAATGCATACGAGATGGTTTGTTTATTACGTATTTTTATATAAAACAATAAAGTTTATATACTAATAATAGTAAGCATATGTGTTACTGCACATTGATTTCTGCCCCAAATCTAACCATCCCACTTTTTATTGTATATGTCCTCATTGTTTTAGCTGGTTTTATATCTCCTATAAGATTCCAAAATAACTTCCAAGTGTACATAGCACTAATAGAATTAACATTAATACTATTGGTTTAACATTTTTATTCAAATATTTAAACATAATCAATGTTAATCCGACAGGAAGCATTTTTGGTAAAATACCATCAATAACATTTTGTAAATTTAATACATTACCTTCAACATTCCATTCAGCAATAAAATTAAACTTAACCATTGTTGTCGCCATTGCTCCAATTGTCAATAATCCGACAATATTGCATAATTTTGTAATTAAAGCTAATGTTCCATCAGCTTCCATTTTTTCCAAGAAACCAATACCAAGTTTAAATGAAATTCTTGGTAACCATAGTTTAGCCATCATACCAGGGATAAAATTGATTAAAAAGTATAAGATTGGTCCAAGAACATTTCCTTGAAGTGCAAATTGTACACCAACACCAGTTGCAACTACTTTTAATGCACCCCAGAAAATTGAATCTCCAATTCCCGATAAAGGACCCATTAAACTTGATTTAATTGCTCCGATACTTGATACATCAAAGTTTTCATCTTCAGAAGCAATTTTTTCCATAGAAGCTGCTAATCCTGTTACAAATCCATAAAATGCTGGAGTAATATTAAATAAAGTGAAGTGTCTTTCATAAGCAGCAATTCTATCTTCTTTATCCCGATAATAACGATTAATTACTGGAATCATAGCATATAAGAATACTAACCCCTGCATGTTTTCGTAGTTATAAGTACCTGATCCAATCATAGATCTCCATGCAAGTTTTCGTATCATCTTATCATCTTCTTTTTCTAAAGTTAAGATTGATTCTTTCTTCTTAGTCATTGAATAAGTCCTCCTCTCCATCAACAGCTAAAGCCATTGTTTTTGGTTTTTCTAATTCATTGAAATATAATACAACTGCATATAGAACACCAATTACTGCTACTCCTAATACTGGTAAATTGAAATATGCTGATAAAGCATAACCAATAAAGAAGTATACGCAAAGTGATTTTCTCCATACTAATTTTAATAACATAGCGAATCCTACTGCAGCCAACATGCCAGAAGCAACTGATAATCCACTAGTAATAAAAGATGGAATTGCTGCAATAATATCATTGATTACATCTACTCCAAAAGCAACAACGATAAATACTGGTAAGAAAACTACCATATAAGATACAATAGCTTGTGCAAAAACAAATGGACCAATTTTTTCATGTTCACCTTTAGCAATTATTTTTCTTAACCATACGTTCATTAATGAACGTACTGTATACATTAAAGTAATTAATTGAGCCCCTAATAATGCTACTGGAATTGCAATCGCTAATGCTGATTCACTATCTATACCTGATAGTATAGCTACCGCTACTGCACAAGATGTACCTAAAGCTGTATTTGCTGGTACAACTCCTCCTGCATTAGTAATTCCTAAGAAGATTAATTCAAATTGTCCCCCAAGAATAATACCTGTTTCTAAGTCACCTAATACTAACCCGACAACTGTTCCGACAATTAATGGTCTGTCAGTTAAACAGTTTCCTAAAAAGTAATGGACAAAGAAACAAGCAACTACTGCAATATAAACTAAAAACGCTTGAAACATACTTTCCCCTTCTTTCTTAAATTAAATTCATAACATTCTGTTTCTTTTCTGATGGTACTGTTCTAATGTCTATTTCTTCAACAAGTGAGTTTAATATCTTAATGTTTTCGATATCTTGATCAGTTACTTTAACTACTCCTGCAATTACTTTTGCATTTTGATCCTGGCATCGAATACCACCGATATTAAGTGTTTTGACCTGGACTTTTTCAGCAATTCGTTTAGCTGATTCAGTATCTTTGGCTAATACAAATAATTTCATTGTTGAGGTTTTTTCGCTTTGAAATAATTGAATTGCATCATCAACTGAACGAATTGACATCTTCATTCCTGCAGGTTTAGCTACTCTTAATGCCATTTTTGCCACAGTGTCATTTACTGTTTTATCATCAGCAATAACAATAGCATCTGGATCATAAGTAGTAATCCATTTTGTAATGACTTGCCCGTGAAGTAAGCGGTCATCCACTCTTAAACATTGAATCATAAGTCGTCCTCCTTTCCTAATTTTTCACTTTCTTCAAGTATTTTGTCCTTTGTATACATCACAATCATTGGTGATGAGGACTCTATAGCTCTTTCTGCTCTCTCTTCTAGAGTACCAATCGTATCTAAGAGCATTGAAAGTACCAACCCTAAATGCATTCCCGTAATAATTATTACTTTTTCATTAAGTGCTAATCCTAATAATCTGTTGTGAACGCTTCCTCCTAACAAATCAGTAAATACTATAAATTTGTCATCTGGATTTTCTTTTACCATGTTATCTAAAATAACATAAATTTCTTCTGGACTCTTATAATGATCTAAATCATAACTTTCAATATCCATATCATTCCCACAGATCATTTCGATTGCTGTTTTCATTCCATAAGCTAAGGATCCATGAGACACTAATATTACATGTTCTCTACTTTCACTATTAATCATTGAATAAATCTCCTTTATCATCGTCTTTTGAATAATAATATTCATCAAAAATATACTCATATAAATAAGCTATTTCATTAGCTGGTATTTCTAGGTTGTAATGTTCACTAAGCTTGTAAAAACTCTTAGAAAACAAATCAATAAAATCTCTATGTTCTTCAACAAATACATTTAATCCTTTAAATTCTAATGATGGTTGTCTTGTTACTAATCGTTCTATTAAACAACTAACATGAATATAAACTCTTAATTTTATTTTATTTGTTAATGTTATTCTTAAATACTGTTGTATTCTTTCAACTGCTTCTTCAATATATTCTAATAATATTTGACCGTTTAATATTGTTAGATATTGCATAATATTACCTAAAGAGAAATTCTTAATTAAGTTATTATTAAAGAAGTGTAGTTCTTCATTTGTTAAATATGGCTTAAATATGTTATCAAGTTTCTCTATGTCGTTAAATTCAATTAAATCTTCTATAGCTATAAATGGAATACCTGGAATATTAATTTCAATTGTTCCTGTAATCATTAAAATGTTGTAATCATTAAATATTGTGTTGTTTTTCATTTCTTTCATTAAAATGCTTCCATCATAAGTTATAAAATCAATATTTATATTTTTAGGTATGCTCTTTCTAAAAATATCAAGCATTCTTTTTGTTGCATCCATTCCTGTTTCTGTTGTAAAAATAATTGTATTCTTCTTCTGATTCTTATAAATCTTATATTCAAAAGATGCTTCCTCACATGTAGATTCTAAGATTTCTTTTAATTCTTTTCTTTGAATTATTTTTGACCCTACTGATAATGCCACTTTAGTGGATATATTATTAATTACCCCTATACTAATATTTTTGAAGTTAGTTAACATTGAACCGATTTCTTCTAACGACCCCATATCTACCATCAAAATAACCTCATCAAAATTTAATTTTTCTGTTAAGTACGATCTAATATTTTCTACTATATTTATGACATTTATATCTAAAGGCATATCGATTGGATATAACACATTAGTTTCTAACAACCTATTAACTGAATCAACAATTGAACTAGCAGTTGAATATCCATGAGCAACAACAAAACCAATTATTTTATTATTGTGGTCACTCTTATTATAGAAAAGAATATTTGTTAGTAAAAACAATGTATTAATACTATTAAGTTCTATATCAATCATTTTATTAATTAGCTCAACTATTTCTAATGCTAATATGTATTCATTTTTATAATTATTTGAGAATATCTTAACAATATTATTTATTTCTAATTCATGTTCTTTTTCCCAATTCTGAATTTCACAATCTAGATAAGCTAATTTATATATCAATCTTGCTAATACATAAGAACAGTTCGAATACATTATTACTTTATATTTTTTACTAATAATATCAATGATCCCATCTATAATGCTCTTATAAGTATCTATTCTTTGGTTCGTTGGATTTTTCTCAAATACAATATAATCGCAATATCTATGAAGTACATCATTTACTGTTTTTATAAAATATTTTTCATCTATTTGATTCAAATTATAATCTTCATAACACTTTAATATCTCGTTGTAATAACTTATAATATCATTAAATAGAGGCGACCGAATATCAGTTGTAAGGTTATAAATTACCTTACTTTCTGATAAATCTTCGTTTGTGTTACTTTTTAAAATAAGCTCCGGTAAATGATATAAATTTATTTCAATTTTATTTTCATGATTATCAGTATAATTCGCATTAGCACTTGCTATTCTTATTGCATACTTTAATCCGTCAATATTGTTCTTGTACTCATAATGAATTAATGCATTAAATGCATAATTAGTAATGAATATTTGCTTCCCTAATCTTTTTTCTTCATTACGTAACCAATATAGAGTTAATCTTTCTTTTTCAATATTTGTCCTATTTTCTAAATCAGGAACTTTTATATTCATTATTGCATAATCTATAATAGAAGTAGAGAATACTTCACCAGGATTTTCTTCAGTACTAAGAATCACTCCCACATTTAAATACCTTTCAGTAAAATTGTCAGAATCAATTTTTCCATTCTCTAAGAAAAAAAATAATTTCTTTTGGAACTCTAAATCTAGAAGATCTGCATTATGCATATAAACAATAGAATTATCAGCCAATTCTAAAAGACCTTTTTTATCTTTTCTGCCAAAAATAACTTCTTCTACATTTTCAGATTTTTCACAATTGTAAGTGAATAATTTACTGTCTTTATTAATATCATTTATATTTTTTGCTTGTTCAAACAAACATTTAACTAAATACTTTTTCCCAACCCCTTTTGCTCCACATATTATTCCCATTATTCCTCTGTTTTTTGGATATTTTAAGAATGTATTTATCCTTAATAAAATATCATTCAATGATTGGTCTTGTCCTATTATTTTGTCAAACGAATTAATTTTTTTTAAACTTTCAATGTAATTCATAAATGCGGACACACTCATAAATTCTCTTTCATCAAAAAATACTTTATAATAATTTTCTAAAACTTTTTTATCATAGAAAATTACTGGTCTTGCTGATATTTTTATAAGTTTATTATCTAATAATAATTTATTCAAATATCTTGACACTACTGTCCTCGAAACATTAAGTTCTCCGGAAATAGTCTCTGTTGTTGTAAAATAATGATTATCTTTACAAAAAGTTATTGTTGCAGCTTTCACATATTCATAAACTTCGCTATATGTACTCATTTTTATATCGTCCTTTCTTAACAATCTTATTTTACCTTTAACCTCAACTCTATTCTATATTCTTTTTTTTTATAAAACATTTCTTTTCACAAATTTGAACATATACATAATATAATTGCACACTTTTTTATTAAAACTAGTGTTGGCATATGTTCAGTACAAATGAAAGTGAGATATTCCCATAAAATAATGTATAATAATTACAGGATATTATATAAATACTTCAATGAATAAATCTCAATTGAAGAATGAATTGTATGAGTCATGATTATAAATACATACTTTCAAAAATACTATTGGATTGTATCAAATGATGATTTTATTGCACATTTTTATATGATCATTTCATTACATTCCTATTTTAGCTAATTATCTATAATCACTTGATTTATATATGGTTAGTTTTCTTTGTTAATATTTAAAATGTAAGTGCCAAATAAAATAGTGCATATAAAAACGTTAACTGTAATGATATGATTATCATTTGGTTAACGTTTTTATATATTGATTGAGTTTGACTACTCCAGGGCATGAAATCATCAAGGTTCTCAGGATTATTAATATAATCTGCATTATTTCCAACAGATATTATATATAGTCATATGGATCAAGATAATTTGCTTTTGCACCATGAAAAGAAGTTATTTAATAATGGCATGGATTTTCCTGACGAATCTTTACCTTTTCATCAAGCGACAGTTCATTGATTTTTTTCTATTGCAAAAGAAGCTATTGATAAAATAGCTTCTTTTGCAAGGGTGTTGCCTCCATCCCTTAATTCACTAGGCAATGCATCATAGAATTTTCTTCTGACATGTGCCCAACAGTATGCGTTAGTTATACCATTAATATGGTTATATCCATATTAGCCGTCTATAATAATAGTTTCATTGAATCCTTTTAAGAAATTCTGAAGATTTGATGCATTTCTATTTGGTTTATATTCAAATATCCTAATCGAATGTTCACTTTCCTTAATACTTGAATATACCCGTATGTACGATTTGGCGTTGCTGCTTTTCCTGGCTCATTTAATACCTGAACTGTAGTTTCATCACAGTGAACATGGGATTCGTTAATAAGCAGTTCATGCATTCTATTTACTAATGGAATGCAGTATTCCTTAGAAGCTATAATTATCCAGTTAGCCATAGTAGTTCTTGATAATTCTAAACCTAAATGTTTCCATTGAGCCTCCTGTCTGTATAACGGCATATGATTCATATATTTATCAATAATAATTTGTGTTACAGCACTGGATGGTGCATAAGAATGGGAAATTACGGGTTAAGGTGTACTAGCTTTTAGCATATATACTTTACATTTTTTATAACAGTATATGTGATAAAATCTAACCAATTAATGAAAATTAGCATAAATATATGATCAGACATGCTGTTTAATTTTATAAAAACAAAAAAGATCTTTATCTTAAAAAGAAAAGATCTTCTGAGATTTTAGTTTTATCTCTCTATGCATCTGTTATAACAAACTTCTGATAATTGTTCTTATTACACGTATATTTTTCATTATTTGTGCAAATAATTCTGGATAATCCATCAAGATACTTGGGAAAATTATAATTCTTCTGTTTTAAAAGTAATATAACCCTCGTAGTAATAACTATAGTCAATACCTTTCATATAAACTTCTCGACTATCCACTTTATTCGTGAGTGCATTTTTTAAGAGATGTTTGATTTCAATATCTTTAACAGGACTGCGCTCCATCGCAAGTAGATAATCCTCTTTGCCAACCATACTCCAATCCACCACCTGATCGATTTCTTTTTTTAAAATAAGATCAAGCCAAATCCGTGTACTACGTCCATTGCCTTCTCTGAAGGGGTGGGCGATATTCATTTCTACATACTTCTCGATAATTTCATCAAAAGTAGATTGAGGCATTTTATCAATATTTTGTAAAGCCACCTCTAAATACATAAGTGGAGCAAAACGAAAATTTCCTTTTGAGATATTTACTGTGCGGATTTCTCCAGCAAAATCATAAATATCCTCAAACAGACATTTATGAATTGCTTTAAGTGTGGAAAATTTGCCTGCTTCTAATGTATCAAGCAGACCACTTTCAAATAATTCTATTGCTTTTCTCTTACTAATTTTTTCTTCTTCACGAGCAAGATCAGCAGAGTTTGTAATACCTAATTTATTTTCAAGAACCATATTTTATAACCACCCTTCAATGATCAGCAATATTGCCAAAATTTATCCACGCACCAACTTTGCTGATTTTTAATTTTCATAAACGTCCGGCTTTCATTTTGAGCATATCTTTATTCTCAATTTATTTCGTTAGCCAAATACTGGTACCAAAGATCAAAACCTGATAAAACAGTTATAGCACGAGGAAAACAAAAAAGCAATGAGTTCCATTTTGTTTTGTTCAGTTTTAGATAATATCATCATGAAAAACAACTTTTTATTTATAATTTGTAGAGATCACATTAATAGTATTTTCTATGAGTAGTTTTATACTGTATTTCACTTATTTAAATATAAATTACCTATTGAAAAAATCCTTGTATATTAATCTTATTTATATGCGATTGACTATAATCTTTAATTAATACATTCATTATAACAAATAGCAACATTTACGAAAAACATTAGTAATTATATACAGGCATGTGCCCTGTACCCAGCATTTTCAGCTTCACCTGCACTATTAAAATAAATTCTATTATCCTCTTTAGGAAGAGAACCGCAGTCATTATCATTTAAATACCAAGTTCTTTTTTTATTCCATCCTGGAGTATATCTTTTTATTCGAGATTTTTCAATTGGTTTGTTTTCTCTAAAAAATCTACTATAACATTTGCCAATATTATCGAGTGTGAGTTATAAATACTAACAAGATTATCAATTTTCTCTATTATTGCTCTATCTTTAATGGGAAACATATTTGACCCGATCTTATTAAAAATCTTATTAACATTGTATTAAAAAAATGCCTCAATGAGATAGTTTTCATTATACCTTGCTTGCAAATACTATTCACATTTTTCAAAGAACCAGTGACAACTAATCTATATAAATATACAAATTATTATTTTTAAATCACCTCATTAAATTCACTGGATTTTCATATAGTTAACCCCTATAATCTTAGATTATTCCTAAAACATAATCAATTCAATATCCATTTTTTATTATGAGTATTAATACATAAATTTTTGGTTACTATTTATTAAATGGATACAGACTTTAATTTGTCCGAAATTACGCTTAGCATAGCTTTTTTTATATTTCTTAAAGTTTATTTTATTACGCTAATTCTAAAGTTTTTACATTCTGTCATCAGGATTCAAAATAAGAGTTACTTTTCTGCTTTCTTCAATGTCATTCAACCATTTCTTACATTGTGATAATGAAGTGAATAACTTTCCATAGGTTGCGATTATTCTTTGCATTATTTTCATATGGATTTTTATAGTTTTTTTGAGATATTATGTGTTAATAATTCGTATATATTAAACAGTACTATCTCAATTAATCTTATTTATATACCTAAATGTATACCGTTTTCACATATCTATTCTGTTTTTATATGTTCTTATTAATTATTTATGTTATAATTCGTATCATAAGAGAGGAAGTGATTAAATGTATACTTTTAAACAAGTGTGTCATATTTTAAATATGTCAGAACACACCTTACGTCACTACACTGATAATAACCTACTTCCTAACCCAAAAAGAGATCATAATAATAGAAGAATTTATGATGATGAAGACCTAGATTGGTTACGTGGAATTAAATATTTAAGAGATTTAGGATTTTCTATTAAAGAAATACAAGAGTATCATAAGTACTGTATGCGTGATGATATTGACTCTTTGCAAAAAAGAAAGGAACTTCTTTTAAAACATCAAGCTATTGCAAAGGTAAATATTGAAGAAGCCAAAAAAAACTATGAATACATAACAAATAAAGTTCAATATGTTGAATCCTTGATTAATAATAATGAAATAGACTATAAAAATCCTCGTCATAAAGGAAAAAAATAAAATGCCAAATGTGGCATTTTTTATATAACTTTAAAGTTTTTCCATTTCCCACTTTTATATCTCTGTACAATAAGCATAACTCTCACCAGCCAGTCACATCCCATTGCAATTGCAACACCTATCACTCCTAAGTTCATCCAAATACCAAAAACAATAGATAAAATAACACGAACTATGACAGTAGCAAATATAGATGTATACATTGTATATTTAACATCACCGGCTGCTCTTAATGCATTTGCTAAAACAAATCCTGATGGATGCAAGATAGAATATTATGAAGCAAACAGAGAATAATAACTAACTGTATTGTTTCAGAAGACAGATTATAAAGATTTAATATAAGTGGAGTTAATACAAAAATAAGCGTATCCCATATCACACATCCTAAATAAGTGATCTTCAAAAGTTTCTTTACATAATATTGTGCAACTTCATAATCTTTGTAATAAATATACTGAATATCATCTTTGTTCTTCTTTTTAGTTTTTACTCCTTCAAATGCTCCTAAAATACTGCTTGCCATATTAATCTGCCTCCCTTACAATTTCATTGGCCAGTTTTTCATAATCCCTGGTTACCGAAGCTCTGCGATATCTTTTGGCCAGTGGCTGCTGCTTCATTCTTGCCCTCTTCACCGCATATCGATGAAATCTTATTTTTGTATCGAACACAAGATCATCCAGATTATCATCGAGTACTTTTACATCATCTGCCGTACTTTTTAGATCATTGACCTGTGTAAATAAGATCTTGTATTTTATGTCATAATCACAGAGTTCTTCAAGTTCATTTATCGTTGTTGACATTCCGTCAAGGGAATCCGGCTCAACTACAGTTGGAATTACTGCCATATCTGTGGCGAAGAGAATCTCCGCGGTCAGTTTATTAAAATAAGGCGATGTATCATTAATGATAAAATCATAATCTCTTAAAATCAGATTCATCTGATCTGTTATCACATGATCTGCTATTTCTTCAGATGCCAGAAACTGATTGCCGGGCAGTATATCCATATCATACCGTGTCTTATAGATACATCTTCTTACATCAGTTCCTCTCATCATATCAATAACTGTTTTCTTGTAATTTCGTTTGGACAGTCCTTTTGTAGTATTGCACTGCGGATCATAATCTACTAACAGCACTTTATAGCCTTTTTTAGCAAGTGAGTAGCCAAGGTTTTTTGTAGTTGTTGTTTTCCCGCATCCGCCTTTGCGGTTAACGATTGTAATAATTTTTGCCATTTTTATTTTCCTCCATTTTGTACCAGTGACTGGTACATTTTTATTTCATTATTTTTTTGATAAGATATACATTCACTGTAGATGCAAACGAAATTATCAGGGCATATGTTGTTATATTTTCAAGATTTGCAGCATTCCCGCTTATTGCATACGCTGCAATAGATACTGCAATCATTGCTGTATCTATAATCAGTGCTGCTGTTAAAATAAACAGAAATATATATGCCGGGAAATTGGAATTAATTATTTTTCTAATGTACTCTCCTGTTTTTTTCACTTTTCTACCTCCATGTATTTTCCTTCAGTTCCAATCCAAAAGTTCTGATCATAAATTCATTGACAGCGTCTTTCACACTATCTATCGCTTTTTCAATCTTTTCTTTAGAAAGCAGATTGAAATTCAGATATCTAAGATCATCAGAACTGCACCCTCTGCTCCTTAGTCTCATATAGTCTAATCTTAGATCCCTTATGTTTTTCCCCTGACAGAAGTAATACTTAAAATAAAGTTTTAAGATTTCTTCTGAAGTTAGATCATCATTGGCCAGTCGCAGCAGGAAATCTGCACTGATAAATCTTCCTGATTCATTCATTTTCTCACCCCTTTTCCTGTGTCTATATGCCTCTGTTCTGCAGTTTCAGAACAGATAAAAGATCAATAATCACCTGCTCCTTGTTCTCGGCATTTATAACTGCAGCCAGTCTGTTCCTGATATTCTGCTGATTATATCTAAATACTTTTTTCTCTTTTTTATAGGCTTTTAATCTGCTCACTGAATTTTCAACTGCCTGTATCATATTGTCCGAAATTTGATAATTTTTGAGGTGTGTCAGGTTTCTGATCAGCCATGTAATATTGTCAGAAATCATACTGTTGCTCTTTGAATCAGTCCGTTTCTCTATACGCCTGCAGCTGTATATAAATTCTACAGCATACCAGTGCTGTATCTTTGCCATGCATGCGTCCTTTAACAGTTTCACGGTTTCTTTATATTTTTCTGTATTCTGGTTGATCGATGCAGTTGGCGAAAGATTGATCTTGTAACTGTTTTTTGTATTTGCTTTCATCGTCTTATAGCTGTTTATGTGATCAAGACTGTACCATATGCTGTCGAATCGCTTCTGAGCCTCTTCCTTATCAAGCACTGCCCCTCTTAAAGCTAATATCTGCTGTATTTTCCAGAGTTCGCTATTAATATCACTGATTGCATCGTTATACATCTGTGTATTTACTGTTCGCACATCGCTGAAACCATAGCTTCTTTTTGCATACTTTAATGTACGTATATTCCGGTATCCGCTGAAAATCTTAGAAAGAGCCGTTGATGCCTTAAAGCAGAGACGAAGTCTGAAATTATTAAAGTTGGCTTTTTTCACTGCTGCATCATCACTGCTGTTATAATTGAAATATCTTGTTTTCTTAGGACTTATCAGAATTTTTTTCTTTACCGGACATCCGTTTTCATCGGTTCTGATTGCCCCCTTTTTGCATCTGCAGACTGCCTCAGGATCATCTATACTGCATGTTCTGCCGGTAATTTTATTTATATACATAGTACGGGCATAGACTTCTTCAATTTCCCGTTCACGTATGTAAAGCTCACGTTCAAAAGCAATAACATCAACGTAGTGTCCTTTACCTCTTCTTACAAACTTATAAGCAAACAGCAGTCTTTTATAATGTAGACTTATTTCAAACATGAATTTTTTTATAAACTCATGCTGATCATTTTTTGACAGATCCTTTGGATACATCACCTGTAAATAAACACAGTAGTTTTTACTTCTGGAAACAGTATCTTCATAAGCCACAAGTCTGTTGACTGCAGCTTCAAGATTAGAAGAATTTGAATAGCAGTCTTCTTTTATAAAGGTATAAATAAACTTTTTATCTTTGATCGTGTTGTATTTAACGAACTTGCCGTTGTTGTATAGTTTTTCCTGATTTACCATTTTCTCTGCATTGGGCATAGCTGATCTCCTCGTCTAAATTAACATTAAAGGGACTTTAATGATTTTTATTTTATCTATTTGCCGGTTTTGACTTGAAAACGCGGCCAAAAATTGATAGAATTTTTTTAGAAACAGACAGGGTGTGTGTGTACTGGTTGCTACACTGGTGGTATCGTCAGTGAGTGCGTGCGTGGATGCATCCTGATAATTCATGTAATCTCTCTCCTTGTGGTGAGTAATTACTGATTATGATCTCGTTAATATTTCACTGCTGCACTTAAGTGACATCTGGGAATATTGATGGATTTTATCTGTTTTGACTTATCACTTTGGCGAGTGGGTAAGATCTAAATAGCCGAGAGGCTATTTTTTCTTTTTGTCAAAATCAATAATGTAATCCATCAGTTCTCCAGGTGACATTTCAAACGCCGTAGAGAGTTTTATTAACGTCTTCATTTTTATATTTTGTGATGCTGTATTTTTAACACCTTGATACCATCTGCTTCTGCATTCATTCTCCTGGTGATACAAGTTATCGAGATAAGCAGAACTGTATCTGAACTTTTCCTGCAGTTCGATCAGTGCAGGTATTAGATTTTTTTGAAAAGACTTCGTAATGTTGTCACAGCTTATTTTTATTGCTTCATCGCGTGTGAACCCTAAGTTATTTTGTAAATTTTTAATTCCCTGACTGATTTTCGATTTAGCCACCATTTTATCTCACCTCCCTTCAAAACATGTTTAATATAACAAAAAAAGCGACTAACAGAATACAGTTTGTCGCTTCGTATATATTCATTCATAATCTCTCCAAATAATCAGACAGAGTTATTGAAATAAAATTATGGTGCCGGCAACTGGATTTGAACCAGCAACCTATCCATTACGAGTGGATTGCTCTACCGTTAGAGCTATACCGGCATAAGTAACCGCATTCATATTATAACACTTTATTCCTTGTCATAAAATATCTTTTTTTATTTATCTTTTTTTAATGTTATCTATTTGGTAATCATTAAAATAATGATATAATATTCTATCGGAGGGAAAGAACATGTATATTAAAGATGATGAAATAAATAGGATATTTAATGAAAAAAACTGGAAAATTGCTCACAGTTATTATAAAGATAATGTAATCACAAACATGTCCGTTCTAAAACAGGGAAATGAGTACCACATTGATGGTACTGTTGAAATATATGGTCGTAGTAGTACTTGTCATATCGTCGTAGATACTGGAGGAAAAATAAATAATTTTGAATGTGATTGCCCTTATTGCCATAATGATGAATTAGCATGTGGTCATATTGGGGTACTGTTATTAAAATTTTATAGTTTAGAAATGTCTGAAATTCCTTTTCAGTTTAATCAAAAAATTGATTACAAAGCAAAAATTGAAGCCTTTGAACGCGTTCGTGAAGAAAAATTAATTCAAACAAAACTCGAAGAATCAAAAAAATTAATTACCGACTACACTAATCAGCAAGATCCTCAACTAACAAATGATTCATTGATTGATTTAATTCCTAATATTAATTATTCATTTAATCGAATCTTGATCAGTTATCGAATTGGTCAAAATAAAACTTACTTAATAAAAAATCTTAAAGAATTCATATATAACTATCGTTATCACAATGTATATACTTACGGTAGTCAGTTAACAACCGATTACAATCGTAAATCATTTAGTTCAGAAGCATTAAAACAAATTGATTTTATTCGGGATAATAGCGAATTTATTGATGATATTGAAAGATATCGTTCTATTGATATTAACAAATATAATATTGATGAATTTTTTGAAACATATCTCACAAATCTTAACATCAATATGTTTTTTACCACTATTGATCTAAATAATTTAACAATCAACATCGAAGATAAAGAAGATTACTTTGAAATATCACTTTTGCCATTAGGCGGCCAATTAATTATTGGTAACCAATATTTATATTATTTAGACAAAAACATTTTAAATCGTTACAGTCTTAAAATGTCTAAAATTACTAAAAAACTGATTTCTAAATTAGATAAAGAAAATCTCATTGTCGCAAAAGAAGATTTTGGTTATTTTGGCAAATATATCATTGATCAAATCTTACCTTATATTGCCATTACAGGAGCTAATATCGACGATTATATGCCTAGTGTGATCACTTTACTTACTTACGTTGATTTGAATAACTTTGGTGATTTAACAATCAATCTTGAGTATCGTGATGATGAAGGTAATATATTATTTGACGGTAAATATATTGACAGTTATGAAACCAAGCTGCCACTCAACGTTGATACAGCACTAGCAATGATTGAAGATTACGCGCAATATGATGAACTAACGAATATGTATTTAATCACCAATAACGATGAAGATATATACTATTTTATAAAAAATATTTTGCCTAAATTAAATAGATATTGTGATGTATTTGTCAGTGAAGACATTAAAAATATTAATAAACCTAAAAACATTTCTTTAAACATTGGTATCCGTTTAAAAAATGATCTATTAGAGATTGATTTAGACAGTATTAATGTTTCAAAAGATGAAATCCGAGATATTTTAGAATCATACCAAAAACACAAAGCCTATCATCGTTTAAAAAATGGTGAATTTGTGAATTTAGAAGATCAAACTTTAAATGAAGCCTATAATTTAATTCAAGATTTAAATCTTGAAAACAAAAATATTCAAGATGGCGCTATCATAGTCGATAAATCCAAAGCATTATTCTTAAACGAATTAATACAAGATAGCGAAACAATTAATTTTAACCGTAACCAACAATTCCAAGAACTCATCAACCATCTAACTAACTGCAATATCAATAATTATCCTGTTCCTGAACCATTCAGTGATATTTTAAGAGATTACCAATGTACTGGTTATAAATGGATCAAAACAATGAGCGATTATGGATTCGGAGGAATTCTTGCTGATGATATGGGATTAGGAAAAACCTTACAAATGATTACTGTATTAGAAGACGCTAAAAAGAATCACAAAGCTAGTATTGTAATAACCCCAGCAACCCTAATATTAAACTGGCAGGATGAAATAAAAAAATTCTCAAACGATCTCAATGTCCTATGTATTAGTGGAACATTATCCGTTCGTAAAAAGATGATTGAACAAATAAATAACTACGATGTTATCATTACATCATATGATTATATAAGAAGGGATTTTGAATTATATAAACCATTTAAATTTGAATATATTGTTCTCGATGAAGCTCAATACATTAAAAACCAAGCAACAAAAAATGCCAGAGCAGTAAAAGAGTTACATGGTACTCATCGTTTTGCACTAACAGGTACCCCAATTGAAAACTCACTTGCAGAGTTATGGTCAATTTTTGATTTTTTGATGCCTAACTATTTATATAATTACAATTATTTTAGAGAACATTTTGAGCGTCCAATCGTTCGCGATGAAGATAAAGATGCTCAAATTCGTTTAAAGAAAATGGTTGAACCATTTATTTTAAGAAGAACAAAACAAGAAGTTTTAGAAGAATTACCTGATAAGATTGAGAATAACATTAAGATTGCTTTTAATAAAGAAGAAGAAAATCTGTATATAGCTAATTTAAGTCAAATTAATAGCGAACTTAAGACAGCATTAGACGTTGAACGAATTGATAAAATTCAAATTCTAGCAATGATGACACGATTACGTCAAATCTGCTGCGATGCTAGAATTCTATATAATGAAATTATTGGTCCTAGTTCAAAAATGAAAGCTTGTCTAGATATAATAAAGAAAGCTAAAGAAAACAATCAAAAAGTTCTATTATTTTCATCATTTACCAGCTCTTTAGATTTATTAGAAAAAGAACTTCGTAAAGAGGATATATCATATTACGTTTTAACCGGGGCAACCAATAAAATCAAACGTCATCAATTAGTTAACGCTTTTCAAAATGACAATACAGATGTTTTCTTAATTTCTTTAAAGGCCGGAGGAACCGGTCTAAATCTAACCGCAGCATCGATTGTTATTCACTTTGACCCATGGTGGAATATGTCGGCTCAAAACCAGGCAACTGACCGTGCTTATCGCATTGGTCAAACCAATAACGTACAAGTTTATAAATTAATCATGAAAAACAGTATTGAAGAAAAAATCCAAGAACTTCAAGCTCAGAAACAAGATTTATCAAATATTTTTATTGAAAATAATGACGGGAGTATTACTAAGATGTCAACAGCTGATATCATATCTTTATTTTCAATCGATCAAGAAGGCTAAAATGCCTTCTTTTTGTTACATCTAATGTAACTATTTTCAACAATCATTCCACCTATATTATTTACCTTTTAATTATGATATTTTAATATCATAAAACAAGAGGGGGAAAGGTAATGATATTTGATGAACTATTGAAAGGTCAATTGTTGACAAATGACTGCAATAACTATTTAATCGCTACAAATACTGGAGAAATAATCGAATCCTGTTATCGATGCCTGCATCGCCGTGAAAAAAAGGCATTAGAGCTCTACAAAAAAGATATCAGTATTATAAATACTAAAATAATTGATAATAATTTTGAAAGAACTCTTTGCATAATCGTTGATTTATAAACAATATTCAAACAATAGTAAATACTGTTTTTATTTTCACAAAAAAGGAAGTGGCCTTCACTTCCCTTTTAACATCTTGAACTACTTGTATTTAATTTGATAAATTTCAATGAGGAGAGGTTTTTTATCAAGTAGTCAATTATATACATAATATCTTTATTTATTATATTTTTTTTGCATCATTACAATTGCCGCCATTACTCCAATCAAACCTAGGACATAACCTTGAATTGCAAAATTATCGCCGGTTTTAACACTATTAATTGAAGTGGTTTGGTCTTCTTTTTCCATTGGATCAATTACTTTTTTCCACTTAGTATAAATCGTCACATCTTCTAACAATGGCTTAGCAAAATCAAACTCTTTAGTACACGCTTCATCACTGTACCACCCTGCAAAAGTATACCCATTTTTTATTGGCATATCTGGCCTTGATAAAACTGTACCACTTTCAATCAGCACTTTATTATTATCAACCGAAACCGTTACCAATTTTATCCATTTTGAATAAATTGCAATATCGCCTCTAATTGGCTCATTGAAATCAAATTTATTATTATATTCTGAATCACTATACCATCCCTTAAATACATAACCATCTTTAACAGAAGGAAGAGGCTTAACCGCTGTATTGCCATCAATTACTTTATTATCTATACCATCAATTGTTACTGTATGCATCTTAAGCCATTTTGGATAAATTGTGACATTATCAGTGACAATACTATCAAAATCATATTCTTTAGTACACGCCTCATCACTATACCACCCGCTAAATACATATCCATCTTTAACAGGCGTATCGATTTTATCAAATTTACTACCCAATACCACGTTTTCACTTCGACCATTAATCATGACATTAACATAATCATCAACATATTCATCTTCAATAGACGGTTCTATTTCCCCCATTAAGTTCGGCAATATATAACCTTCTGGATTACCAAGATTACGATAATCATTTCCTAAAGTTGTTAATGTCCCAATTTTTAACATGCTATTTTTATCATGATCTGCTTTAGTATTAAATAATCCTGAATCACCACCATAACGATCTAGTGCATCAAATGAAAACCAGGCATATCGCTCAACAAATTCTAAATCATTTAGTCCTACATTATTATCGAACCCATTAATAACGTAATTCAAAAACTTTCTCACTTCAGCTTTATTCGCTTCGTTAGCACCATTATAACCATCCCAATATGGATCCCAATTAGCTACCGCAAATTCTGTAACCCAAATCGGTTTATTAAATTTATTATGTGTTTCATTAATAAAATTTAAAAAACTTTTAGCATTGTCTTTAATTTCTTTATCAGTAACTCCAATATTACCAGGATAATTATGAACAGGTATAAAATCAATATCATCTGTATTAATTCCCTGCCAATACTCATTAAACCATTCAGAATTAGGAGCCTGAATAGCCGTTGCCGGTGCCCCAATTCTCATACCACTATTTGTAAAATAATGTTGATTTGCAATCGCTGTAGCTACTGGAACATTCGATTGATCTACAAAATCCGGTTCATTATAACCCAATACTGTTTTATATCCCGCATTTTTAATTGTTGTTAATTGCTCGTTTGAACCATTATAGGCACCCCAGATCATAGGAACAAAATCTATCTTTTGATTTGGACAAGTACCAGCATACGTTGGTGCCGTTCCCCAATTGTAATACCAAGACAATCCCATATTTTGTGCATCTTGAATTGCACTGTAGCCGTTACCACTATAAAAACCCATACCTTTTTTAGATATGTAAAAATTTCTA
>OATC01000169.1_pt1 | contig 24074 bp, 16 predicted proteins | sample 1475871 | NCBI WGS metagenome assembly OATC01 (sample SAMEA2579940, study PRJEB22360) | human gut metagenome | biome: human gut; feature: human-associated habitat; material: faeces | place: Denmark | collected 2008/2010
ATATGCCGAGGATATTTTTCATCAGACAAGGAAGTAGATTACCCTCATAGCTGGGTCTATTAGGGTAATCTGGTGACGCAGTATGATGGAAAATAGGCAGGTGGATTGACTTGTTATTTTTTTGATAATGCCTTATTATTATATATTAATTCATAAATAAAATGAATGAATTTCTATAAAATAAATCATTAGAATTTATGAAAAATATCTCATATAATTAATTAGTATTAGACACAATCAAAAAATAATAGACCAGTATACATGTATTATTTATTTTCATGTGCCTTAATTACAGTTATTTTTATCTTAATGAAAGAAGGCTTTATTTATGAAAAAAATCAGAATTCCAGGAGAGCTAGCACTATTTACAGCAGTAATTATTAACAGCCTTGGTATTGCCTTAATGACCAAAAGTAATTTTGGTATATCTTCTATATCTTCAGTTCCTTATGTATTTAGTCAAGCTTTTACAATATTAAGCTTTGGAACATGGAATTATACTTTTCAAACAATTTTAGTAATATCTTTAATGATTTTAAGTAGAAAAATTAATTTAAGTTATAGTTTTTCTTTTTTAATGGGTATTGCTTTTGGGAAAATGATAGATGTTCATGAATTATGGGTTTGCTTTTTACCTGATTCTTTAACTTATCATATTATTTACTTTATTTTAAGCTTTTTCATATTAGCATTTGGAATATGCTTATCTAATAATAGTATGCTTCCAATTATACCAACTGATACATTTCCAAGAGATTTATCAGCTATTTTAAATAAACCCTACAAATATGTTAAGACAACCTTTGATTTATGCTGCTTAACTACAACTGTTATAATTTCATTATTTATACTTCATAAAGCAGTTGGTGTTGGCATTGGTACAGTTATATGTGCATTTACTACTGGAAAAACTGTTTCAATTGTTCAAGGCTTTTTTGATAAGCATGTAAAATTCTACAGATTAACATCCTTAAATAATTCACATGGTTCAAAAAAACATAATTTAAGTGTCTAAGTTAATCTTAGATACTAAATCATGTTTTTCTTGATTATAGTAATCTATTGAGTAAATTTATAGATAATATTATTACCTATTAAAATGTAAGCGTCAAATTAATTACATGAAATTTAACTTTTTTTGTCTCTTCTAATCATACATTGCTTCCCTTTACTATATTTGAATATTATCGACATTCTTCGAGAGGTGACTGTCACCAACCATTATATCCTTAGCTTTTATCTGAGAACTAAAGTGATTCAATCTATCTTTAAAATAATTTCTAAGTACATCATCTTCACACCATATATAGCAGCCTTTAATTCCTCTTGTCATAAGAATTCTATAGGTATTTTTAATTATTTCATCACTTCTTCTTAAGGCTTCTTCTTTATTTTCCTTATATAATTTCTTTATGCCATTTAAGCTTTTATCACCTTTTGCTCTTTTAGTAAAATCAGTTACTATTTTTCCATTTTCAAATCGCAAGTCTTGTCCAATTATTACACCAACGTAATCAAATTCAAGTCCCTGGCATGTATGTATACATCCACATTCATTTACCGAATCTTTATCAATTGCCCATGTCTGCGTATTATTCAGGTTCCACTTCATTTTAAAATCATACTCTGGGAATTCTATATCACTTTCACTTGAATTTATATTCTTTTTAGTCTTCCATTCATAGCAATATCCTGCCAAAAGCCTTGCTTTATTATTAATTAAATTTTTCTCTTTAATTGCTTCTCTCATTTCTTTTGGATTATTAAATACTTTAAAATCAAAATCAAATTCAAATCCATCAAAATTACCTGTATCTTCAATTTCTAACACATCATTTAGCCACGATATATAGCCATCTGAGCCATTACATCTAAATTGTGATGTTAATTCTAACTCTCTTGTTTTTACATTTAAAAACTTAGCATATCTTTTAATTTCATGGACACTTCCTATATCATCTAATGTTACCCTTTGATTATCATCTACAAAGAAAACTGAAACCTTAGCAGTATTTATAATTTCTTTAATCTGATTTTCACCAATATTTTTAAACATACCTGATTTTGCATTAAGTCTATGTGCTTCATCTACTATCAATACATCAATTTCATTTTCATCTGTATCAGTATATACTCCAGATCCTTTAAATAAATTTTTAATATATTTCTGTGTATAATTTCCTCTAAGTTTCTCTGCATATACATTTCTAGGTGCAGCATTCTTAGTAACATACTGACAGTTTAAACTCATATTGCATATCTTAACTAGAAGATTAATTGCTAAAACAGACTTTCCAGTACCAGGTCCACCTTTTATAATTATTGTTCTCTTTGTGTTTTCTTTAATACATTTACGTACAGTTTTCATAATACTTTCAAAAGCAACCTTTTGATCATCAATCATTATGAATTCTTCATTTCCGTCAATCATAATCTTAAGTGCATCTTGAAGTGATTTTGATGGTCTTATTTTTCCACCTTCAATATAATAAATACCTTTACCTTGATCTGGCTTTTTAACAAACTTACAGATAAACTCTCTGAGCTTTATAACATCGCCTTTAGTATACGCTGGAGCCTTATTAAGATAATTATCATAAACTTCATTTTCAAGTGGATCATTTTCAATATTCTTTATATAGTTATGTAAATAAGCACAAGGATGCAGTACAATATTTTCTTTTTCTACAGAATCATTATAATCTTCAATAAGACTTGCATATGACCATGCCTGATATGAAGGATGAGATACCCTTCTTTTAGATCTGTTTATTACCGTTTTAACAATTCCATCTTCATCATCTATACATTCTAGTTCATTCCACTGTTTAAGCTCAACAATTATAACATTTTCCTTATCATTTTCATCAAGTCCAGTCAAAATAAAATCTACTCGTTTTGATGTTGCAGGTATTCTATATTCAATAGCCACACCACAATCATCAGGGATATCATCAGTATTCAGAGCCTTGTACATATATAACATGGAATTATCCCATGCTCTAAATTCATTTTCTCTGGATTTTCCTATTTTTCTTTTGTATTCTCTGTCAATTAATATGCTTATTTCATCATTTGTAACATGATTCATAAAATCCTTTTTCCTTGCTTCATATACAATCATGTTAATCTCTCCTTTAATTTCTCTTTAGTGTTATAGCTCAGTATATTTTTTACTATTTCCTTTTGCTTTTTCTACTGGATATTTCTTTTCATTCTTATCCATTTTGTTATTTATTATTTCTTCAATATTAACACCAAGACAATCTGCCATATGTACACAATAAACTAAAACATCTGCAAGTTCTTCACATACATGCTCTTTATTGTAATTTTCTTCATCCCATAAAAATTCTTCTAAAAGCTCACATGCCTCTATTGATATAGCTTTACTTAAATTTGCTGGTGTATGAAACTGAGACCAGTCTCTGTCATTTCTGAATTTTCTTATTCTTTCTATTGTTTTTTGCATTTTATTAAACCTCTATCTCTCATGTTTGTTTCTTTATATTATATCATTTATTGCAGATATATTTTATATGTCCTAATTTTTCTCCATTACTTTCAAGAATATTTATTTTTCATTGAATCTACTTTTGTCATTTTTACTTGCTAATGCAAGTAAAATAGTTCTATTTTTCTTTTCTTATAATTAACTGATATATTCTGAATTACGTTTTTGACATACTTTACTTTACATAATAATTATTACAAAACTCTTTTCAAGTTTTTGTAAAATAATTTCATTACAATTCATTTATTGTTTCTGTTACAGATATATTTTTGATTCGTTTTGATGGAGGATAAACTGCTGCAATAGCTGCAAGAACAACAAATAATAGTATAATTAGCATCGGTATAACAGGCAAACTCCAAATAGCATAGCTAAAATGAGCAGTAATAAGACTGTCATATAGAAGTTTGCTAATCAGTAGCCCAACTACAGAACCAACAATACAGCCAGATAAAGCATAAGTAAACGTTTCGGCAACTATCATTTTTGTTACCTGATGTTCGCTCATTCCAACTGCCCGCATTGCACCATACTGCTTTATTCTTGCAGACACACTCATAGAAATACTATTCATAATGTTGAGTAAAGTAACTAATGTGATGATTGCCAAAAATCCATATACAAAGAATAAAAAGGCCATATATGTAGCTGTGGTTTGTTGGTCACGCTTATCACTAAATATATATTCGTTTTTTACTACTTTGTGGATTGATTCCACATTTTCATCAGTTGCATCTTTTGTAGTCTGTATCATAATGAGTGAATAATCAGATATCCCAGTCAGGCGGGTAAAAGTTTCTTTAGAAACAATGAGTGTTATTTTTCCGTTCGTAGTGCCATCACTGCTAAACAAGTCGTATTTCAATAAACCAGCGATTTCAAATTCTTCAGTGCCTATTTGTATTTTATCGCCAATATCTAAATGACTATTTTTATCCCAAGTTGCCAGAACATAATTGCTGTCTTTATACACCTTTGAAATATCGCTGCCTTTTTTTAACATATCATCTTTTGTAAGACAATCTAAATCAAATTCATCATAAGAAATAATATCAACCGTAGTTGAAAGCATACTATCCTTACTTAATTCTGCTGGAACATCAAAACAGCTCCTGCGTCCAAAAACACGTTTTACACCTTCCATACCTTTAATCGTATTAAGCAATTGGCTGTCTATTGAATTAGAACCGTTACTGCTTGAAATGTTAACATCAGAAGCATTGGACGATTGAGGCATAAGGTATCCAACAAAGTCTATCAGAACCGAAAAACTCAAAAAAAGAATAATACTGAGAGCAAATGAACTTGTCATAAGTATTAGGTTTTTCTTTGCTGATACTGCGTGATGAACACCAAGGACTGTTTCGATTTTAAAAAAGCGTGTATTTACTGCATGATATACATTTTTTGTGCTTTCTGAATTACCTGAAGCTGCTATAACAGGAGATACTTTGGCTGCCCGTTTTGCTGGAGACATTGCAGCAATGAGTACAGTAACAACTCCTACTACAATTCCACTGATAATGCCAATTATGCTGATACCAAAAAGGGGGATATTAGAAAATTCTTCACCAACAATGAAGTGCAAAGCAATGCACAAGCCCCATGTGGTTACAATTCCAAGTACAACACCTACCAAAACCCCAGTTTTGCACCAGTTAAGAGCTTCCAGTCTTACAAAACGGATAACTTGCTGTTTACTCATTCCAATGCAGCGCATCATTCCAAAAAATTTTGTCCTTTGAGCTACATTACTATTTATACTGCTTGAAATCATCAATACTCCCGCTATCAATATCAGTGTAAATAATACTGCAGCCGCCAGATAAAGTGTTTGTGCCAGTGTATTATTACTCAAGTCTTGAAGCGTCAAACTGCCATGTTTATTCAACAATCTTGTTTGCTCCATTCTAACACCCATGTCTGCCATACTGAAAACAGTTGTTACTAAGAATACAGCAAAGATTATACATAGAAGCGTCATACGGTTTTGCCGTTTGTGTACTTTTGCAGAAATAGGGATTAGGCTAAGATAGCTTTTCATTCACTGCACCTCCCAAAATCAGTCAATACACCATCAGATACCTGCAATATCCGGTCTGCAGTCTGTGCAATACTTCGGCTATGGGTAATCATAACAATGGTCTGTTCATATTTTTTTGACGCTTCTTTTAATAAAGCAATTACTTCACTGGTATTTTGCATGTCCAGATTTCCTGTGGGCTCATCAGCAAGAATTAAGGATGGCCACGTAATAAGAGCACGTCCAATTGCTACACGCTGCTGTTGTCCACCGGATAATTGACTGGGCAAATGTTGGCGGCGTTCTTTTAAATTAAGCACTGTAAGCAATTCTTCTAGATGTTTCTTGTCAGGCTTCTGGTAGTCAAGCAATACAGGGAATATAATATTTTGCTCAACCGTCAATTCAGGAATTAAATTAAAACTCTGAAAAATAAATCCGATATTTCTGCGACGAAATACTGTCAATTTGCTGTCTTTCATTGCAAAAATATCCTTACCATCAATAAATACTTTACCGGAAGTCGGGGTATCAAGTGCACCTACCATATTCAAAAGCGTACTTTTCCCAGAACCAGACTCCCCAACAATAGCAACAACTTCTCCTTTTGGAACGGAGAAAGTAGCATTTTTTAATGCATGTACAGTAGCTTCGCCACTGCCATAAGTTTTAGAAATTGATTTCACTTCTAATAAGTTCATTGGGTTAAACACCTCTTTCTGTCTTTCTATAGAAAGATTAACACATCAATACTACTGCAAGATGACATACATCCTACAATTTTGTAGGAATTAAAAAATTGATTGTAAATGTTGTGCCAATTCCTAATTCACTGTCAACCTCGATTGTTCCGTTATGTTCTTCAACAATAGCTTTTGCAAGCGATAGCCCAAGGCCGACACCTTGCGTATCCTTAGAAAAACGGCTACGATAAAATCTCTTGAATATATGATATAAATCTTCTGGGTGGATACCACTTCCGTTATCCTTTACAACAATTTGAATAACCGACGCAAAATGTTTCCACTCAATACAAATACTCTCACCTTTCTTTGTATGGTCAAAGGCATTTTTAACAATATTACTGATTGCTTCAATTACCCAAATACGGTCACATAACAATGTGACTGTATCATTACCAGAAAGACATAATATCTTTTCTTCCTGTTTGGCACGATAAGCAAATTGCCTTTCAATACAGCCCATCATTTCAGACACATTCTCAAAAGTTTTTTCTATTATGATTGTTCCTGTATCAAGTTTTGCAATTTTTAGCAAGTTCTGCACAAGCGTTTCTATCCGGTCAAGCTCCTGCTCTGAAAGATCCGTGAACTCTTTAATGATTGGTAAATCCTTTGCTTCTTCCTGCATAATGCCGTTATAAATGTTAAGGGCGGCAAGCGGTGTCTTTAGCTGATGGGAAATATCTGATATAGCATCTTTCATAGTCTTTTTTCCCTTTTCCTCATTTTCAGCATGGGCATTCAAAATGCAAACTAAAGAATTTACTTCATGGAATAATCTGTATAGCTCGCCCTCATCATCACATTCAATTCGTGCATTTTGATTTCCTGAAATATATTCTTTAACTTGTGTTATAGCATTTTCCATAATTTTATTTTGTTCCTTAAAATACAAAAGCATAGCTGCTAAGGTGAAAATGCCCATGCACAAAGAAGATATGAATACATATAATACCACATTTTTCAAATTCAAGACCATAAAAACAACAGAAAGCAAGGCAAAAACTATAATGAATAGAATTACCCAACAAAAAAGCAGTCTAATTTTTCTATTTACCAATATTTTCATAGCACACCTCAGTCACTCAAACTGCATTATTCCATTTATACCCCATACGACGGACTGTCACTATCTTTTGCGGTTCACTGGGATTATCTTCAATTTTTGTACGAAGTCTACGAATATATACAGTAAGAGTATTACTATCTATATATTTTTCATCACAATCCCAAAGTTTACTCAAAATATGTTCTGGCGAAAGAACAATGTTTGGATTTTCCATAAATAAACACAACAATTTATATTCACTTCCAGTTAAGTCAAGTTGTTTTTCATTCTTATAGACTTCTCCTTTCAAAAGCAGCACTTTTATTTCATTAGAATTTAATTCAGCATCAGTCTGATTAAAGTTATCGCTTCTACGAAGAAGTGCATTAACTCTTGACAAAAACACCGCAAGTTTAAATGGTTTTGTAATGTAATCATCGCCGCCTATGTCAAGCCCCATAATAATATCTGTTTCTTCATCAGCCGCTGTAAGAAATATAATTGGCACTTTTGATGTTTTACGGATATTTTTGCACAAATCGTAACCTGAACCATCAGGAAGGGATACATCCAGAATGACTAAATCATATTTCTTGTTTAACCATAGTTTTTGGGCCTCAAAACTTGTTCTGGCAATGTCTATCTCGTAGCCCTGCTTTTTCATAGCAAAGGATAAGCCATTAATTAAGCTCAAATCATCTTCAACAAAGAAAATACGCTTCATTTTTTTACACCTTCCTTTCTTTTTCTGCATACTTTCATATAAACCTTATATAATCGATTTTTGAAAAGCCAGTATGCATTTTTCTTCACATAGCTTTTGTGTTCTATTAATTGTCTTATAATATCTTATATGTAAAATTTTTCTCTATGATTTTTATCCTACTCCTATATTAATGTAAATTAATTATATTCAACCTTTATGATTCAATAACCTCATAAACTAAATCCGCTTTCATAATCTTTATTTTTATTATATATTATGTATTGCAAGTTCTTCAATAAGCTAAAATAAATAGCCCTGAAAACTCAAGGCATAATAACTGTTTGTATTTTTATTTACATTTTTCGGGAGGTGACTGTCACCTATATAAAAGTTTCCTAACACTTCTCATAATCCTTCTTCTAAACTCATCCTTAGAAACTTCCACAACTATATTCCCTTTAATGCTTTTTATAGCAGTATCTGTAACAATAATATTAATTCCATCAATATCAAATGCTTCAATGTTTCCATTACCTTTATCTACTTTTGTCTTCATATCTTCCTTTGCAAATCTTTTAAGTTCCATCCAAAGTCTAAATTCTTCTTTGTTTTTAATGCAAAGTTCTTCAAGTGTATTTGCATTATTTAAAAGATAGAAAGTTGTATAAATAGGTCTTCTTAATGGAAAACCATTTGAAATTATTTTATGTGAAAGTTCTATCCATTCTTCAATTTCAAATCTACAATATAATTCATCTGAGGCTTTAGGTATTTCAGCTATTTCATTTCTTTTAAGCACATTGATTTCTTTTACTTTTCCATAGCATGTGATTCCTGCATCTTCACCAAAGATATTTTTTGATTTATATAATGCAATATATTTTATATTGTTTTTTACAAGGTTAATATTTTTCTTTGGCATATGATAGAACTTATTTGAAATATTTATATTATACTGCTCTTTATCTTTTAATGTTCCAACAAGGACATTTCGCTCATTAAAGTATTCATCTTTTAAGTATGTGTCTTTTCCTATTTTATCTATTGATCTTTCAAATGTTGAATATGATGATTCATTAATAAGCTCATCTAAGAAATTTTCCATAAGACCTGTAGTTGAAGGCAAAAAAGGAAATGCTCCAACATTAACCTCTTCTATACTTTTATAAAATCTATGATTTTTAAATTCTTCTTCATTATCATATGGAAATAATACAAATGCTCCAAAAATACAGTTATTTATGTTTTTGTGATTTTCAAAGAAATCTTCGTTTTTTAAGAAACTTCCATTTTTTAATAAATTCGCATTTTGTTTGGAATTTTCATATTTATCACTAATTTCATTTCTATTACTAATTTCATCTTTACCTAGATTTTTAGAATTTTCAAGTTTTAATGAGTTTTTATGAAAAAGTTTATCTTTTTTATAATCATAAATTATAGCATCTCTATATCTATGCATTGTATTTATATCTTCTTCTTTTGGACCCGGTGTATTATACTTCCTTTTATATTCACAGGAAGTATCAATCTTATACTTTGCATCAAATATAAACTCATATGCCTTTAAGTTTCCATCTTTACATATAGAAAGTATATTATCTGGCTTTTGTGATACAGTTTTTGAATCTCTTCCTGCATTATAATATACTATAAACTCTTCATTTGTTTTAGGATTTAAATATTTAAAGGAAGCTTCTTTTCCTTTCTTTAAAGTAACATACACCCCATCTTTATTTAGCTTTAAAACATCAGTAGAAATTAATTTATACTTTTTCTTAAGAAGTGAATTTATCTTAATAAAACACCAATATTCATATAATACTGAAAGTTCCTTCATTGACAATGTAAAAATATTAGAATTTATACTTAATCCTTTTTGCAGCATTAAATAATACTTATACAAATCCTTATATCCACTACCCATGGAAAATACAAGTGATAAATTTGCTTCATTATATTGTGGAGATACTCTGCTTAAAAATGATGTATTCATTCTTTTACTTATTTCTCTTTTATATTTTCTTAATTTTTCTATAACATCTGTATCTTTATTATTTTTATATCTTTCTGCTGCATTTTCATCTTTTTTATTTTTATCATATTTTATTATAAAAGCATCAATTTTCTTAATAATCTTAATTAACATAAATTTTGTAAATCTATTTTCTTTTGTATCTTCACTGACTATCTTTTTAACTACTAAAGCTTTTTCCGGAACATATGAATTATTTACCATTTTCAATAAATAAGGTCTTTTTTCTAAATATTTAATACTCTCATTACTTACATTTCTAACTTTATGATATTTAACTATACTTTCCTGCTTTTGAAGCATATGATTTGGATTGCATAATATAATATCTATTGAGTTTATTAATTTATCAAAAACATAAGTTAATATGCTGTAAAACTCACTATCATCATTATTTTTCTTATTAGTAATTTGTGTAGACATATATGTTCTAGATAAAAATCCATATGCTAAATTATATATTTCTTCATTTACATCATTAAGTATAGCTTTATAATCTTCCTTATAGCTTACCTTGCTTGGATACACTTCTAATGTAATTTTAAGTTCTTCCTTATTATTCACCTTTACTATTAAATCAGTATATCCAATATCACCTTTAAAATTAATTATTCCACTTAAATCCTGACTTTTTGATGTTATTTTAGTAACTTTATTTCTAATATTTATGTTATCATGATAAAACTCTATATTTTTATTATCTTTATTCTTACTTTGTATTATTATCTCATAATCAGAATATTCCTTAAGATACAGCCCTTTTATATATTGAATATTATCACTTGAAATGTGATCTTTATCATATACAGCCTTAAATTCTCCATTATCATGTCCATAATTTTCACCTTTAAGAACAAAAATAACATTTTGTGTTTCAATACATATAAGTTCATTACTGCCAGAAGGTTGTGAATCCATCACGTATGAACCTCCTAATCATGTAAATTAACTTTAAACTACTTGACTTATAAATACATTTAAATGTTTTATTATCAATTTGTAACTGTTCTGTATTTTCTGTTTTTGCTGCAATTAGATCTTCTAATTTCTTTAATTCACCGTTCTCTATATAGTCTCTATTATCAAATTTATATCCTAAGTTAAATTCTTCAAAAAGATCAATTAAAACATCTTTAACATCATCACTGCTTCCACTTATTTTAGGAAGAATTTTTTGTACAATACAAATATCAAAAGCTTCATCAGTATTTAATAACTCATATTTATCTGCATAAATCATATAAAATATAATTTCATCTCTTACTCTGTATCCAAAATGGTAGTTGTATTTTTCAAGAATATTGTTTATATTAATAAGCTTGTCTATAATATCTTTTGCAATATCTTTATATTCTATACAATCCTTAATCTTTAAAAATTCACTTTTAAGAAAATCATTGTGATAATTCCTTGGCTCAATATTATTTTCTGTAAAAACATCATCAAATGAATAATTTAAATCTACTTTGTTAAATTCAATTGTATTTGCTCTATCTAAAACTTTTTTACTAAATGGGAATGTAGTTTCATCCATATTTACTGTTCCTATAATATAAACATTTTGAGGAATATAGACATCACCATATTTACTTATAGCTTCATTATCCTTACCAATAGCTTCTTCTTTTAAAAGATAATTTGTTATAATTTCTTTATCTTCATTAAATCTTCTTGTTTCCATAAGTGAAAGAATATCACTAAAATAATATTCAACCCTTGCAAGATTCATTTCATCTAAGCATACGAAATAAGGAAGTTCAGGATGAAGCATTGCATTGTAGCAAATTTCTGTTATTATACCTGGATTAAAATTTCCTTCTATATTTCTAAAACCTAAAAGATCTGTGCTGTCTGACCAATCTGGCTTAACTGGAATTAAATTAAATCTTTTATTTTCAGCTGTAGCACCTAGAGCCTTTGCAAATAATTCTATAATCTTGCTTTTCCCAGTCCCTGATATTCCACTTAAAATTACAAATGGCTTTGTTTTTAATGAAATATATAAATTCTTAATTAATGTCTTTTCATATGAAAATCCTTCATTTTTAATAAAATCATAAATATAATCAATTACTTCATTTGTGTTAAAATCTGAAATAATTTCATTTTCTTCAGTTTGATCAATATTTTCAATTTCATGTAGATTTTCATGGTTAATACTGATTATCTTCCATGTGATTTTGTTTGACGTTTAAATCATAACACAAATAATCTACTATAGATTTTTTATTAGTTAAATTTCATAGGTTACAATTTATATTTTATATTTTATAACTAGCCTTTTATTATTGCATAATCATATTTAAGTATAATCTCCCTATTATTTATTAATAGATATAGCAATCTCTCCGCCAAACTTCTCAAAGCTGAACAATCTACTTGTCTGTAAACTTTCTAAATCTATATCATATTTAAATGGATAAAATTCATAGGCATTTTCTAACTCATCTAATTTCATATATAACTTATCTTTTATAGTTAATAAAATACCTATAATTAATATAATAGCTTTATCATCTTCTATTTTTATATTTTTAACATCATATAAACCAGTTTTTATTGTCCTAAGTACGCCTAGATCTTTTAATGTTCTTATATTTTTATCTATTGAATGATATAATGTAGACCTTTCTCCCCATACGTCAAACATTCTACTTTTTATTTGGACCATTGTAATATCAAATTGCTTATCCGCCATTTTACCTATTACTGTTACGATATCTCCAAAAACAGGATATGCCAATAGCATCATACACCAATGTGCAACTAGTTTATTTGATTCTTTATTCGTATTAAATAACTCTAACGCTAATTTTTTCATATCAATATTCTCTTCTGATACCCTCACCCATATATTCATTAATATCTCTCTTGTTTTTCTTAAATTAGTTGGACTTGCTATTGAAAAAAATAAATATTCATTTAAAGCTTCTTTTATCTCTATTTCACTTTTGCCTACTAAAACTAAACGTGCAGTTTCATTCAACCACTCTAAATTAATATTTCTTGACATTCCTATTATTTTACTCATTTTCTACTCCTTTAATTGTAATAAATGGAACTATAACTTCATCTATAGATATCCCTCCATGAGATATTATTTCCTCGCCTATTGTTCCAAACGATTCTCCTTCTTGACAGATTAAATATTTATTTTCTTTTGGAAGATAGTATCCTGGATAATCTATTAAATTAAATTCATCTCTTGTTGCTTCTTCATTTGCAAAGTTCTTGTAAATGAAAACCCTCTTTGATTTTGTCTCTACTTCAATTCCTGTACCTCTAACCTTTCCAATTCCTTTTGATTTCGTGTTACCATGATCTGCTGTAATATATACATCATAGCCTTTAATATAAAGATTAGTAATTAAGTCTTGTAACTTGTTGCTCTTAGCTAAATATTCAACATCTCTATACATACCATAATATCCTTGTAATTGACTATGAACTAGATCATCTATATCATTGATTACAATCCCTATACATTTATCCTTATAGCTTAATTCAATATCATATCCCCTATAATATTTAATATTTTCTTGCTTATATCCGTACTCCTTACATTTTTCTATAAACAAATTCTTTTCCTTTGATAAATTAAATGGATTTTCAATTTCTACAGGCAATTTTCCTGAAAACAGACTTTGTCTTGATATTGATGTCAATGTTGGAATTAAAGCAAATGAATAATTAACTGCAAAATCTATTTTCTCAAACTCTTTTGATATTACTTGCCAATCACCTACCGACATACCATCCATTACTATCAATGCAAATTTACGTTGTTTCATTAAAATAAAATCCATTGTTTTACTTAAAATTATTGGTGCCTTACTTGAATTTCTACCTGTTAATCCTTTATAGCTACTTAATATGAAATCCTTAAAGTTTTCGCTGATCTCCTCATCTAAATTATTTGATTCATTATTGCATTCACACAATAATTTTAAGTTTCTTATTTTAGCCTTTTTTTCACTAATTTTAAACCACTTATCATAAGTATTATCTTGTTTTATTATATTTTCTATATCATCTGTAATTTTTAACACATATTCTTCAACATTACGTTTTTCAAGAAATGAATTCTCAATAAATTTTTTAGTTTCAAATTCAGTCGTTAAAGTATCATATAAATTCTCATATGCAATAGCTAAAAATTCAAAATCTATATTCTTTATTTTTTTTAATGCAGATGGATTAAGTTTAGGAAACAAATTACTATATGACAATTCAACAACAGTAAAGTATTTCTGAATGTCATATGGTACATAAATTTCACTCGATGCAATTACTACGCATTTTTCATTATTTCCTTTTATCTTCATTTCATAAATATATCTAAACTTCTCAATATCTCTGTATTCATAAACTTTAACATTATACTTATCGAAAAATTTATTGTTATATTTTTCTATAATGCCTTCATAATCCTTAATAAATATTCTATCAATAAATTTAATACCTAAGCACTCTTCTAATAATCTATTAAACATTCTACATCTCCAAATATGCTAAAAATATTGACTTAAACGCTGGACAAATACTTCTATTAATATTGTATTTATCAATTTCCTCTTTCTTTTCTCTGGATAAGGTTTTTAGCCTTGCTTCTCTTATATTTTTTATGCCAATTTTACTTGCAGCTTCAATTCTTAAATCAATTGCATATAAATATTTATTATGTTTTTCAATTAAATTCTTTTCATATTTTTCTTTTATATCTATAAAAATATCATATGCAAATTCTTTTGATTTATCTTTTAACGTACTTAAAATATCTGAATCTATTTTATTATTCTTTACTACTTCAAAATTTGTAGATGTCTTTAATAATATATCCCATAATTTCCTTCCAGCTAAAGGCCTCAATACCATTGATTTATTTATAAATATTGGGATAACTCTTCTGAAATACTTATCATCATTAATCGTTAATTCCCATATCATAAAATAACCTTCTTCATTCGGGATATCTTTAATGGAGATATACGGCACCATATCACCAATATTTACTTCCAATTCTCTATTTAAATGTTTTACTATTTCTTCATCATTAATGCTTAAATGCTTTATTGGTAAATTTACGTCACCTTTCCATTTGCAATATGATTCTAACATTTTTCTTAATGAGCTATCCAAATCAAATTCAGTAGAATTATAAATATCTTTAGATAAATCTTTATCCTCTTTAATAAGTTCTTTATATTTATTAGACAGTTCAATTTGTTGTTTTATTTCATTTTCTAACATTTTAACATTATGTTCAATATTTTTAGGTGTTCTAATTGATTTTATATAAACATCTGTAAAATCCAATTCTGCCATCTCATTATCTAAGACATCAGACATTTTATCAATTCCTGTTTCCGATAAAATAACTCCTAATTTATCCTCTAGTACATTTTTGACTCTATTTTCAATAGTATCCTTAATCACGAAGTTAAAGATTAACACATCTTGTTTTTGACCAATTCTATCTACTCTACCTATTCTTTGTTCTATTTTCATTGGATTCCATGGCAAATCATAATTTATTACAACATTAGAAAATTGTAAATTAAGACCTTCTCCACCTGCATCTGTAGATATAAGAATGTCTGTTTCTATTTTGAATTCTTTTAATACTTCATTTCTTTCTTCTATACTCATACTTCCATTTAAAATTGATACTTTATAGTCTTTTGACAATAAATAATCTTTGAGAAAATTCTGTGTTGAAACAAATTCAGTAAAAATAATAACTTTTTTTCTTTTTTCTTGTGAGTAAAGGTTATCCAGAATTTCTATTAATATTTCAACCTTAGAATCTAAATATTCAAATTCTGCTTGTTTTGCTACATTTAATATTTCCTTTAACTCTAATAATTCTTGCTTAAGATTTAATGATATTACCTCAATAGCTTGTTCCAAGTTTTCTTCTAAATCAACTTCTACTAAATCTTCCATAGATAAAGAGTGTATTTTAGCCTGTTGATTTTCTAAAATATCAATTCTTTTCTCGATACTTTCTTTTATAGCTGCTGTACTACTTGTAACTAATCTTTGCATTAATACCATTAAAAAACCAATATAATGCTTTTTCTCTTTCATAGCTTTGTTATATCCATTTCTAACATAGTTAGTTACAAGTTCATAAAGTTTTTCTTGCATACTATGCCTTTCATCCCAAGATATCTCAACAGTTTTTGTTATTCTATTTTTAAATAATTTATTTCCTTCATTATCTATTGCTTCCTTTTTTTCTGTTCTAATTACATATGGTGCTACTTGTTCCTTTACAATCGCTTGTGTATTTGGAAAAGCTTTTTCATCTAACAATCTTATTAATCTTAGAAACGGTTCTGTTTTGCCTGAATGAGGAGTAGCTGTTAGCAATAATAAATATGGACTTGATCTTCCTAATAATCTTCCTAATCTATATCTAGCAACTTCACTTGAGCTTCCTGCAACCCTATGTGCTTCATCAATTATAATAAGATCCCATCCACTATTAATAATTGAGTAAATTCTATCTTCATTGTATTTTTTTATTTTTTCTTGGCTCCAACCAGCTCTTTTATCCAAAGGTTTAATTGAATCCATAGTACTAATTACTTGTTCAAATTGACCATAGACGTCTTCATTGTCTGTTATTTTTTTTATTGTCTCATAATCAGAAGGTAAAATTATATGAAACTTTTCATGAAACTTTTCTTCCATTTCTATTCCCCATTGTGTAACTAACCCAGTAGGACATACAACCAAAATTCTTTTTGCTAAACCTCTAGCTTTTAACTCCTTAATTATCAATCCAGCTTCTATTGTTTTACCGAGACCAACTTCATCAGCCAATATGTATCTAATATTGTTATTGGACACCGCTCTATTAAGAACGTGTAATTGATGAGGCAACGGAATAATTCCATTGCTTAAATTAGACAATAAGCCTTGTGATGTTTCACTTTTTATTTTTTCAAGCATAATAATATATTTCACATAAAATTCATCATATTCATATTTATCTATTTTATCTATACAGTCTTCTGAAACCTTATATATTTCATTTAAAAATGGATTAAATACTTTATAAGATATAAATCCCCATAAATCTATAATCTCTATTATTTGAACTTTTTCTTTCTTTAGCGAATCATAAATCCAATCCCCTACATTATACATAACGATTCTTTCATCCTTCCATTTTTATTTATACATATATAACAATGCTACTATTACAAATAGTAACAGTAGCATTACTTATTATTCTATTCTGCTTAAACTAATATCATAATACATTAATAGTTTATCATCTTCCTGAATTACACTCTCTGGTAATCTATTGGCAACCTTAACTATATTACGATAATCCTTCTCTTTCCATAGCTTTGCAAATCCTGCTCTAACAGCTTCTGTTCTAAATGATTTTAGCTTGCCTTTACCTTCTAGATATTCTTCAAATTCTTTTATTAATCGTTTCTCACGAAGCTTAATAATATCTCCTGATTTTGTTGGGTCTGGTATATACCACTTGCCTTTATCATCTTGAATAAAGTTTTCTTCTAGTAATTCTCTTAATTCTGGCATTTTTTCGTATTTATCTTTTATTGATTCTTGCATAAATTTTGGCTGTATATCAGCGTATGTTTGTGGAACCTCTAAATGTTGATATAACCACGCTATTGCATTCTTTTCATTATTTATAAATAAACTAAATTGAATTGGTTCAATATCAGAAATAATTCTCGCATTATCATACTCATTTACTTGATTATGTAAAAAATACATCCCATCACGTTTAATAAATCTTTCATCAAGTCCACTATAAAAATCTGAAGCATCAATAGGAATTGCAAATCCATTCATTATGTGATATGCCACCATTCTATCAAACAATAGATAAGGTTCTCTCTCTTTCACTATTTCAATTGCGCCCCCTTTATTTACAACAACAGGTAATTTATCCAAGTGTTCACGAACAAATTCCCATACACTTTCAGTACTTCCTGCATGTACAATCATATTATTCACAAAACTTTCCTTCGGTTTATATGCAGAAATTACAAGATCTTGTTTTACTGCCGCTGTAGTTGTAACTTGCTTAAAACTTCCTTGTTTCTTATCTAGCGTTCTAACATCAGCAATAATAAAACCAGCCATATTTAGGGCTTCTTGAATAGCATTCCATACAGCATTTTTAGAATTATGAAACTCTACGGTTATCCACCTATTTGGCTTTAAAACTCTGTAATATTCTTTAAAACACTTTGCCATTAATTCCTGATACTCGTATAATCCTTTATTTTGTGACGAATTAACTACAGCTTCACATTTATTATTTGTAAATACCCTAATCCATGCTTCCCAAAGAAAATTTAATTCTGAATAATTCAAGTTGTCACCAAAAGGTGGGTCTGTAAATATATAATCGATCGAGTTATCTGGAATAGATAAATTAGTTGTTGAACTATTGGAAATAAATACATTTTTTTCATTTTTGGATAATGACTTCGAAACTTTTAAAGATGAATCAATTTTATTATTTATTGCATCTATTATTGGTCTTTCTGCAGTAATGCTTGGAATATATAATGTTCCACTAACGGCTCCCATTGCAAACAATCCACCTTCATTAAGAACTCTCTTAATATTTACTTTTACCATTCTGGTACAGTATGTTAATGAACTTTTAATAACACCCAACATAAACAACTTGAATTCTATATCTTCATCTTTAATAAAATTAATCATATATGCTATTGTAATCAAATTTCTTTTACTATAAAAATGATGTACATTAGTGATTCCAAATTTATCATTTCTTCTGGATTCTTTACCCTCACACATTCTATCAGTTGGATACCAATATGGAATGGACTTGTTTTCAATTTTTTTTATTAAATCAATATCAAAATTATCTGGTTTCTTATCATATCTTTTTCCGTTAAATGTATAATTAATTAAAACTGGTACTTGCTTTGCTGCAGTAATTGTTTCATTTAATCCATCATCATAATACATGTGGACTGCTCTTTCGCAATCTTTTTTCTTAAGTTCAGCTCCACATTTTCTACAATTAAAATTATCCTTAACATTTTGCTCAATTGTATCTATTGCCACATCCCAAAACACTACTTCGCTTCCACAATTTGGACATATAAGTACATCAGACCAAAGAATATAATTAATATGAGCTTTATTATCCATAAAAGCATTAAGTTGAAGTTTTGAATTTTTATCAATATGTGTTGTTTGATTCATCCAATCTAATTCTTTTTTACATTTCTCTATTATTTTATTTGCTTTATCCTTAAAATTCATCTCATCAAACTTATTATTATAGTTGTATGATATTAAAGTAGCCGTTGGTGATATATCATTTAAAATAGCTTTTCTTGCACCCCATTGAATATTAGGCATTTCATTTTCCAATTTCAAAGCAAATTCTTTATCCGGATTTTTACATAATTGTGCTGCTACACCAGTCATGCCTGTTCCACAAAATCCATCTAAAACAATATCACCCGGATCAGTATAATGTAATATATATCTCATAATTGCTTTATGTGGAACTTTGGTGTGATAACTGTGCGCATTATAAATCGGATCACTTTTTCCTTCACTTACATCTGCTGCAAATGGTTCTCTTTTATAATTATCTGTTTCCTCATCATATATTTTTTCATTTTGTTTTATAAATTCTTCAATAAAAGGATTTGGGCATGCCGTATAATATGGAGGATTTGAAAGAGCAATGATATCTTCATCACTCCCAATTGGAAACCCTTCTATATGTCTAACTTTATCAATATCTTGTTTTGTAAGTTTCATAACTTAACCTCTCTATTCTTAATAATTACTTTCTTCTTCTGCTACTAAATCGTATGGTTGAGCCTCTTTGGGCTGTATTATTAATCTTAATTTATCAATATCTTTTCCCTTAACAATACTATCTATATAACTATTTACTTTATTTTTCAATTCTATTGTCGTACATGGTCCCATAGATAATAGTATATTTTCAATATCTTCAATCCTAACAGTCACTTTATCTAATTCGGAAAATAGTGTATTAAATGCTTGTACAAAGAATGTATCAACAATGTCTGGCAATTGTTTAGTGTCTATAAAATCATCTATAACTTTTTGTTGATCCCTTGTTAATAATTTTTTATTATCTAATATTAATGGATCTTCCAAAGAATTACTTAATAAATTAGTCCATTCATTATTCAATGCTTCTAACTTTTCTTCTATTTCACTTAATTTAGCTTCAGCATTTATACTTAATGTATTAATATTCATTTTACAATGAGTACATATATATGTATCTTTTAATTCTTTTGTAGTTAACTCATAACACACAATTAAATTAGATAATTCGTTTTCCAAACCTGCTAACTTATTAATTTGAAATATTGAATCAATTGCTGATAGCTTCTTTAAATTTGATAAAAGTCGACTTTTATGATTTTTAATTTCTTTTCTGATGCATTTATTCCGAGCCTAACCTTGCTGTGTACTGAAAAATAAAGCTCAATATACTTATCTTTGATATTATTTAATTCCTTTATTACTTCTCTAATAGCAAAATCTTCATTCAGTTTTTCCTTAATATCATCTCTGTTTTTTCTAAATACTTCTTTAGCTTTAATTATTTCTTGCTGCAAATTTTCAGGTAACTCTAAAGTTTCTATATTCGAAATATAATTTACCAGACTTCCACATTCAGTCTTAAACAAGTTATATTTATTAATTACTTCAATATACTTAATTGCCTCTTCAAATTCCGCCAACTCTTCCATAGTTATTGAAAAATTATTTAATTTAGGAACTGTATTATATTTATTTTTAAAATTTACAAATTCATTTATAAGCTTGTCAATTTTAGAGATATAATTATTTACTATATGATTAGGGATTAATTCCTCTCCCCATAGCTTAAAGTTATCACCTGTTAATCTTTTTGCCAATAATGCATCATCTGATATCTTTTTAGTCTTCTCTAATGCTTTGGTTAATCCCTTTTCTAATTCATTAGAATTAATTAAAAAACCAGTAGGAATATCTAATATTTCAAAAAATCTTTTTAATTCCTCAATTGACCCTTGTTTAGGTTTTGATAAATATTTAAACTCTTTAATATCAACTACGCCTAATTTAGGCAATGTATCCAAATTATTAGCAGATAAAACTTTACCATTACTTAAAGTCAAATTTGCTTTACCACAATATACTAATGCTAATAACACAACTGAGTAATATTCTAAATTAATATTGAATTCTTTATCATAGTGTTCATCATATTTTTCTAATATAATATCTGAATAATTAATAACACCTTGTGGCTGTAATTTATCTAGCTTTTTAACTAAACTCATGGCATACTTAGAGTTATTTACTGTTATTTTTGAATTTTCTATAAGATTAAAACTATCTAAAAAAGCTAAACTATCCATAGTTTTTTGTCCTGCAAAACATTTTATTGCTCTTTGAATTATATCTGCTTGATTTTGTTGAGTTATTTTTTGTTTCATAATTGGAAACTCTTGATATATTGATGTAAAGTATTCATCTAAACATATTGATGCAGCCAAATCAATACAATCTTTAAAATTACTATTATTTTTATTTTTTCCATGAGTTACTTGTATTAATTGTTTAGAAATTCCTTTATAAATAATATTAAACGCTGTATTCTTATTATCATTTAGCCATTTTAATAATTTTTTTCTTAAATCTTCTGCTTTCCTATTGTAAATATTTCTTGTATTTTGATCTCCAGCAAGTTCTTTCATAGATAATGCGCCAGCATATAATCTTAATATTCCATTAAATGCATCATCACCTTTGAACTGATACATAACTTCATCTTGATCATTATGATCTATATCTTTTTGATCACCATATGGTGGTAGCATATTAATATAAAAGTCTCTTGGTGGTTCTGCTGTTGATCTAACTTGAGGTACTCCCATAAATAAATAACCACGTCTAAATATATTGTGAGATTCCCAATTTAAAAGATACTCATATATTTGGAAATTAGGAACATATTGTTCTTCGTCCCATTCTAAGCAATCATATATAACTTGAAAATAATATCTATTTAATTCATCATCACTTAACATATCAGCTTTTTGTGAAATTTTAGCATCATAATCAATATCTTTTTTCAAATCTAAGAAATATTGACCATTATCACCATTAAACTCAATAAACTGCCCGCTTACTAAATTAATAATATCCTTTAATACCGTTTGAATCATTGAAAGTAGAAACTCGGATTCCATTTCAGGCATGTTATTTATAAATAAACATAATTCATCCTTAAGATTCTCTGCTGTTAAGCCAATTCTTACATCTATTCCACTAGTTGTTAATCTATGAACACTTAATGCATTAATTATTTGTAATGCCATAGCCTTATATGCTTTTTTAGGAAAAGATCGTGCTATTTTATCTTCTAATACGGCACTTTTATCAATAACTTCTTTTACTTCAACTTCAGCTTTTCTTGCATAATTATCTTTGATAAAGTTCCAGTAAGAATCAAATGATATTATTCCTGGTGCTTCTTCTGGCACTTCCTTGTCCAATAAATTTTTAACTGTAATAGATATTGTTTTTAAAACCTCCCTCTTTTCTGCTATATAAACCTTATTAAATGTATCAATATATGCAGGATGAATAGGATATAACTCTACAAAGTCTTCCATTCTTTCTGCCATTTCTGAATACAAGCTACAAAATGGTAGCAAATGTTCTCGTACTTTTGCTTTTTGTTCTGGTGTCTTTCCAAGGATTCTTTCAGATACTACATAAGCAGTATCTTCTTTTCTAATAATAACTTGTTCAAATCTGTCTTTAACTCTATTCAATGACTTTGATACAAATGAAAATGATGGATTCTCAAATAATTGTTCCTGAATACCACATATTAATCTAAATCTAGAATTTTTAATAATTTCTCCTACTTCTCTTAAAAATCCCAAATCTAACATTAAATCGTGTTCTTTTCTAGTTCTTAGATAATCTAAAAGCTCATCTATAACAAGAAGATATCCTCTTTCAGGATATTTTTCTTCAAATTCAGCCATCATTTCCTGTAATGCTGGTTTATTGCTAGTTATAGTTGATGCATCCGGGAATTTATATATTATTCCTCTTTCTTCTAAATCTTTTTCTAATTCAGATACAACAATATTTCTTAATGAATTTTCACTTGCACCAATTTCAATTCTTACAACTTCAAATTTCCCTGCTATCCTTTCCATAGCTCTAGAAAAATTCTTATTCTTTAAATATTCTAAATTAATTTCATTATTAGCTATTGATGAAATCACAGACATTAAATGAGATTTACCTGTTCCATAATTACCAACTATTAGAACTCCCTTATTATCTACTACTTCATCAAATTGCAATTCATTTATTATAGTTGCCTCTAGTTTATCTGCCATCTGATCTGACATAACATAACTTTCAACTAAACTTTTCGCCTTGTTACTGTCTCCTGCTTCCTTCAATTGGATTATTGTCTCAATTGGGCTAAAATTAATAATATCCGAATATCTCACTTTATCATCTTCCCCTTTATTTTACACAAATGATGTCATAATTCTTAATTATATATTTCTTGTAATCCAAATATCCACTTTCTGAATATTTTAAGATTCCATTTGATACATCTCCATTCCACAATACCATCACTTGCTTTATTCTTGCTAAATTACAAAAATATTTTAATACATCAAATTTGTAATTAGGATTAAATAGTATATCAATATCTTTTATAATTAAGTATTTGCCTGAATTGTTAATTAATAATTCATCCAATTCATTTAGAATTCTAGGATTTCTTTTATTAAATTCATATTTGCTTAACTTATTAGATAATTCTATACCTACTGAAATCACTTTAAATGTATTGTATGTTTCTATAACAAACTCATAATTATTGCAAATAATAATTGGTCTAGCATTATATATTTTTAACACTTCATCCAATTCGTTTATAGATACTTCT
>OATC01000181.1_pt1 | contig 22593 bp, 18 predicted proteins | sample 1475871 | NCBI WGS metagenome assembly OATC01 (sample SAMEA2579940, study PRJEB22360) | human gut metagenome | biome: human gut; feature: human-associated habitat; material: faeces | place: Denmark | collected 2008/2010
CACTCATCAGCAACAATGCACTATGGTCAAAAATGCTGGTGGAGGAAGACCCCGGTTTCTTTGAGAAACTGGCACAGGCGCAGAAGCCGCGCTTTCTGTGGATTGGATGTTCCGATAGCCGCGTCCCCGCTGAACGTTTGACCGGCCTGGAACCTGGCGAGCTGTTTGTACACCGTAACGTCGCCAACCTGGTTATTCATACCGATCTGAACTGTCTTTCCGTCGTGCAGTACGCGGTTGACGTACTGGAGGTTGAACACATCATCATCTGCGGCCACTACGGCTGCGGCGGCGTGCAGGCGGCGATTGAAAATACCGAGCTTGGCCTTATCGACAACTGGCTGCTGCATATTCGCGATATCTGGTTTAAGCACAGCTCGCTGCTGGGGGAAATGCCCGAAGAGCGCCGCCTTGATACGCTGTGTGAATTGAATGTGATGGAGCAGGTTTACAACCTTGGCCATTCAACGATTATGCAGTCGGCGTGGAAGCGTGGACAGAAGGTGACGATTCACGGCTGGGCCTACGGCATTCACGATGGCATGTTACGCGATCTGGACGTGACCGCCGTCAGCCGCGAAACGCTGGAGCAGCGCTATCGCCAGGGCATTTCCAACCTTAAAAGCAAGCACGTCAATCACAGGTAATTCACGCGCCCCTCTTAACTATCCCGGATAAGCCGGGATAGACACTCCGCGTTACTCGTCCAGCAGCGTCACTTTGCCGATATACGGCAGGTGGCGATAGCGCTGAGCATAGTCGATACCGTACCCCACCACGAACTCGTCCGGGATCGCAAAACCGACAAACTCAACCGGCACCTTCACTTCGCGGCGGCTTGGCTTATCGAGCAGCGTACAAATCGCCAGCGATTTTGGTTCACGCAGGCTGAGGATTTCACGCACTTTTGACAGCGTATTGCCAGAGTCGATGATGTCTTCCACGATCAGCACATCTTTACCGCGGATATCTTCATCCAGGTCTTTGAGGATTTTGACGTCACGGGTGGTGGACATGCCGCTGCCGTAGCTCGAGGCGGTCATGAAATCTACTTCATGGGGTACCTGAACCTCACGGCACAGGTCGGCCATAAACATAAATGAACCGCGTAATAGCCCCACCAGCACCATTTCGCTGCCGCTATCTTTGTAATGTTCATTAATTTGACGACCGAGCTCAGCGATACGGGCTTTGATCTCAGTTTCCGGGATCATCACTTCTACAGTATGTTTCATAAAACTAACCATTTGATTCTTAATGTAAATCATCAAAGCCGCTGCGATTGCACCGACGTTGACCGGCAAGCCACGCAGTATACCAGTAAAAAGAAATATGCGATGCAGTGATTAATAAAGCCCATTTTGTGATTCCGATCACACTTGTTAAATCCTATACTTAATTGCAGTTAAAAAATTAACAAACAAACGAGTGTCCTTCTATGGCAGAAACAAAATCTCAACAATCACGGCTACTCGTGACGCTGACGGCTCTTTTTGCAGCGTTCTGTGGCCTGTATCTTTTAGCGGGCGGGGCCTGGCTGGTCGCTCTTGGCGGCTCATGGTACTACCCTGTCGCAGGCCTGGTCATGCTGGGCGTCACCGTCATGCTGTTCCGCGGCAAGCGTTCTGCGCTTTGGCTGTACGCCACGCTGCTGCTTGCCACTATGATCTGGGGAGTATGGGAAGTTGGTTTCGACTTCTGGGCGCTGACCCCGCGTAGCGACATTCTGGTCTTCTTCGGCATCTGGCTTATTCTGCCGTTTGTCTGGCGCCGCCTGCCAATTCCCTCCTCTGGCGCCGTTGCCGGGCTGGTTGTCGCCCTGCTGATTAGCGGCGGTATCCTGACCTGGGCCGGCTTCAACGACCCGCAGGAAGTCAACGGTACGCTGAGCGCAGATGCAACGCCAGCGGCCCCCATTTCCGACGTAGCCGATGGCGACTGGTCGGCGTATGGCCGCAATCAGGAAGGCCAGCGCTACTCGCCGCTGAAGCAGATCAACGCCGATAACGTGAAGAACCTGAAAGAAGCCTGGGTCTTCCGTACGGGCGATCTCAAGCAGCCTAACGATCCGGGTGAAATCACCAATGAAGTCACGCCGATTAAAGTGGGTGACACGCTTTATCTGTGTACCGCTCATCAGCGCCTGTTCGCGCTTGACGCGGCCACCGGTAAAGAAAAGTGGCATTTCGATCCGCAGCTCAACGCTGACCCCTCTTTCCAGCACGTGACCTGTCGCGGCGTTTCATATCATGAAGCCAAAGCGGATAACGCGCCGGCGGATGTGGTTGCCGACTGCCCGCGTCGTATCATTCTTCCGGTCAACGATGGTCGCCTGTTCGCCATCAATGCCGAAACCGGTAAGCTGTGCGAGTCCTTTGCCAATAAAGGCATTCTCAATCTGCAAACCAACATGCCTGTCACTACGCCGGGTATGTATGAACCAACATCACCGCCGATTATTACCGACAAAACTATCGTCATTGCCGGCGCCGTGACCGATAACTTCTCCACCCGCGAGCCGTCGGGCGTTATCCGCGGCTTTGATGTGAATACCGGTAAACTGCTGTGGGCCTTTGACCCGGGCGCGAAAGATCCCAACGCGATTCCTGATGATGAACATCATTTCACGCTGAATTCACCAAACTCCTGGGCGCCAGCGGCCTATGACGCGAAGCTGGATCTGGTCTACCTGCCTATGGGCGTAACCACCCCGGATATCTGGGGCGGCAACCGTACGCCTGAACAAGAGCGCTATGCCAGCTCCATCGTGGCGCTGAACGCCACGACCGGTAAACTGGCGTGGAGCTACCAGACCGTCCACCACGATCTGTGGGATATGGATATGCCGTCGCAGCCAACGCTGGCGGATATCGACGTCAACGGTAAAACCGTGCCGGTGATCTACGCTCCGGCAAAAACCGGTAATATTTTTGTCCTCGATCGCCGCAACGGTGAACTGGTTGTCCCGGCGCCGGAAAAACCGGTTCCGCAAGGGGCGGCGAAAGGTGACTACGTCGCGAAAACTCAGCCGTTCTCCGACCTGAGCTTCCGTCCGAAGAAAGACCTGACCGGCGCGGACATGTGGGGCGCCACCATGTTCGACCAGCTGGTGTGCCGCGTTATCTTCCATCAGCTGCGCTACGAAGGGATTTTCACCCCGCCTTCAGAACAAGGCACGCTGGTATTCCCGGGTAACCTGGGGATGTTCGAATGGGGCGGCATCTCCGTCGATCCGAACCGCCAGGTGGCGATTGCTAACCCGATGGCGCTGCCGTTTGTCTCAAAACTGATCCCTCGCGGCCCAGGTAACCCGATGGAGCAGCCTAAAGACGCCAAGGGTTCCGGTACCGAAGCCGGTATTCAGCCACAGTACGGTGTCCCTTACGGCGTTACGCTTAATCCGTTCCTGTCACCGTTTGGTCTGCCCTGCAAACAGCCAGCCTGGGGCTATATCTCCGCGCTGGATCTGAAAACCAACGAAGTGGTGTGGAAAAAACGTATCGGTACGCCGCAGGATAGCCTGCCGTTCCCGATGCCGATTAAGCTCCCGTTCACAATGGGTATGCCGATGCTGGGCGGTCCAATCTCGACGGCCGGCAATGTGCTGTTTATCGGCGCGACCGCGGATAATTACCTGCGCGCGTACAATATGAGCAACGGTGAAAAATTATGGCAGGCACGTCTGCCGGCGGGCGGCCAGGCGACGCCGATGACCTATGAAGTGAATGGCAAGCAGTACGTTGTCATCTCTGCGGGCGGTCACGGTTCGTTTGGCACGAAGATGGGCGACTATATCGTCGCTTATGCTTTACCGGACGACGCGAAGTAAAAAACAGAAGGCCCGGTTTCCGGGCCTTCTCCCTATGGTACGTCTCTCTCTTTTCTATCGAAACAAGCCACACGCCTCGCCCTTAGACGGGAAGCGAATTCTACACCGTAAAACCCAGCATCATTCCCGTATCTTCATGCTCCAGCAGATGGCAGTGCGCCATATAGGCATGTTCTTTCGGCGCATCGTGATCAAATTTCACCAGTACTTCACTGACATCGCCTTCAACCCTGACGGTATCTTTCCAGCCGCTCCTGTGGGGTGCCGGCGCTTTGCCGTTTTCGGACAAAATACGGAACTGAGTGCCGTGAATATGGAACGGATGCAGCATCATGTCGCCTTTGCCAGAAATCACCCACCGCTCATACTGCCCTTTCGCCGCCGCAAACAGGGGAACATTCATATCAAAGGCTTTACCATTGATCCGATTAGCATTATGGAAATCAAACTCCTTATTACCGTGCTTCATCTGCGCCGTGCCGCCATGATTCATGTTTCCCATGTCACCGTGGTTCATATTGTTCATATTCCCCATCTCTCCGTGATTCATCATCATGCCATGGTCCATGCCGGACATGGCCTGGTCGCCATATTTTTGCATCAGCGCCTGCATGCCCATCATATCGAGCATCGGATCCATCGAGAGCTGAAAAGTACGCTGAGTCAGGCCCTGAAGCGAGGGCAGCGCTGGCATAGCGGCCAGCACATCCGGCAGCTTACCGGAAGCCTGGATAGTCAGCGGCTGCACGCGTAACACTGGCTGCGGCCGATCAAACGGAGCGATCGCCATCCCCATCTGGTTGACCGGGAGCGTAATTAAATCGAAGGGCTTCCCGTCAGTGGTATCCACCAGCACTTCGAAACGCTCGCCCATCAGCACCGGCAGCGCGTTAACTTTCACCGGCTCAGCCAGGAGACCACCATCGCTTGCCACGACGTACATGGGCCGGTTATCGCTGGTGGCGAAATTCAAAGAACGCGCATTACAGCCGTTCAGCAGACGTAAACGTAGCCAGCCGCGAGGCGCAGCGTGCTCCGGGTACAGCGCGCCGTTAGTGAGTAGCGTATCGCCAAACCAGCCCACGGCTGCGCTCATAATATCGAGCTGATAATCAATCTCTCCCGCTGAGGTGAATTTTTTATCCTGCACAATCACCGGGACATCATCAATTCCCCACTGCTTTGGCAGGAGCAGCTTTTCGCTTTCTGCATCAGAAATCAGCACCAGCCCTGCCAGCCCCATCGCGACCTGTCTGCCGGTTTTACCATGCTGATGGGGATGAAACCAGCAGGTCGCCGCCCGCTGCGTTGGGGTAAAGGTCACCGTGCGGGAGCCTCCGGCGGCAATCACGCCCTGGGGACCGCCGTCCACGGCGCCGGGAACCTCCAGACCGTGCCAGTGCACGGTGGTCTCTTCCGCCAGACGGTTATGAATATCGATGGTCGCCTCCTCACCCTGCTTAAGCTGTAGGGCCGGGCCCAGCAGATTGCCGTTATAGCCCCAGGTGGTCGCCAGATGCGGACCGAACTGCGTTTTTCCAGCCTGAATGATTAACGAGATGCGATTGCGCGCGTCGGCGGTAAGCAGTTCGGGTACAGGCAAAGATGGGCGGCTGGCGGCAAAAACCGAGCGGCTCCATAGCGGCAATGCGCTGGCCACGCTGACCGCAGCGGTTAGTTTAAGAAACTCACGACGTTGCATTTTCACATCCTTTTTATTCTGCTGGTGAATAATTGAGCTTAAACCCTCCCCCAACAGGAAGGTCAAGCAGAAGAGTAAGAATAAAGCTCGGCGCACTGTAACGAAGTGTGCTAACTTTGTTTGTCCGTGATTCAATGGTAGAAAAAATGAAGACGCTTTTCAGAACAATAGTGCTTGGCAGCCTGCTGACTCTCTCCGCCAATAGCTATGCATTAAGCGAGTCCGAAGCGGAAGATATGGCTGATTTAACGGCAGTATTCGTCTTCCTGAAGAACGACTGCGGTTATCAAAATCTGCCTAACACACAGATTCGCCGTGCCCTGGTCTTTTTTGCTCAGCAGAATCAATGGGATTTAAGCAATTACGACAGCTTCAATATGAAAGCGCTCGGCGAAGATAGCTACCGGGACCTTAGCGGAATCCAGATTCCCACCACTAAAAAATGCAAAGCGCTGGCCCGCGATTCGCTTAGCCTGCTCGCTTACGTGAAATAGCCCCCCCCCCTTCATTTCATAATACGGTAGCCGTGCGAATACGGCTATGGCGCCGCGTAATAATAGCAATTCAATTAACAACAGCACTTAATTTATATCTCAATTCATAGAATTCAATGATAATTCATTAAGCATTCAACATATTAATATATACCCTAAATAATTAGAGTTACTTAAAGGCGGCAAGGGGTAAGCGAGCGTAGCCAACGCATAAGCAGCGTGAAATATGACGGGTATAACTAATATTAAAAGTACGCCATCAAAAATCATAAACTCTATTATTGCATTCTTCTTTTTCGCACACTATTATCGCCCGATAACACCTCTTTTTATCAATGGAATGAAACCTTGAACAGATCCTTATTTACAAGCATAGCGCCTCTGGCCCTCATTTTATTAGCGGGTTGTAATTCAATACAATCCAGGCAATCCGCCGGATTAGTGAAACCCTTATCTGAGTCGACATTAAGCCAACAGCAAACCGAACAGCAGAGAATCGCCGATGAGCAAGCGCGTTTAGACACTTGCCGTAAGGCGCTGGAGTCGCTGAAAGAAGTGAACCCCAAACAGGCGGACAAACTCGGCAATGAGTTCACTGCCCTGCTTAGCGCGGCATCACAATATAATTCTGTGCGCAGTAAAGTGGCAGAACCGACAAAACAGGGGATCGATTCGATGTACCAGTTCAAATCAATCAAGCTGTGCGCTGATATTGAAAAGGAGCTGATCGATAGCCTTGTTAAACGTGGTGAAAATGTTCAGCCATGAACGGGAAAATAGCCAAAAACTTCAATCCGGTATCGCTGGCAGCAGTTTTTGTGCTGGCGCTATCGCCGGATGTCTATGCGGAAAAAGATGCCCTTATTAGCGTCACGGCAAGCTCAAATAGCGATGCTTCAGGCCCGGCATTTTTAAATTATGCTAAAGAGCATCAGGCGCAAAAAATCAGCGAGCCGGTAAAGCCCGTTGAGGAGAAAAGCAATAATACAAAAACAACGAATAAAAAAACCGTCCTGAATACCCATGAAGTTTCCCGTCAGGCTGCAATAATTGCTCAAAAAGATAAACTCATCCGCCAACTTCAGCAGCAGCTTGATGCGAAGCCGGCCATGATGAACGCCGAAGCAGACAACCAAAAAGCGCTGAAGGATAAAATTCAGCTGCTTGAGAAAAAGTTAGCGACTGCCGTAGCCGAAAAACAACAATTAATAGATAACGCGCTATCCGCCGCGGCTGAAATAAAACAGATCGAAGGTCAGCGTAATGCCACAGAAAATAAAACGCTGCAGCAGGAAAAAAGAGTGGCATTAATAGAATCCGCGAAACAAAAAGTTGAGCGTCAGCTGGCTGAGGCAACCGCCGAAAAGCAATCCCTGCTGCAGAAGCTCGCAGCGCTGGAAACAGAAAAGCAGGATACGCTCTCAAAGCTGGCGGCGGCCGCAGCGGAGAAACAAGCGCTCACCGGTAAGTTCACGACAGAGGCGAAAGAGAGGCAAGCCCTCGCAACAAGGCTCGCTGCTGCAGAGGCAGATCAGCAGGAAATGCTGACAAAACTCGCCGCGGCTGACGCCGCACAGCGGGCGCTGCAAACGAAACTCGATGCGTCTCAAGCCGAGCAGAAAGCAGCGATAGCGAAGCTCGCCGCCAGTGAAGAGGAAAAAACAGATTTAACGACAAAGCTGGCGGCCGCGGCAGTAGAAAAACAGGCGCTCACGGCTAAACTAGACGCCGTTATCATCAGTAAGCCCCAGCCGTCCCTTCAGGCGGATGCTGTCCGTCAGCAGGCCGATCAAGACCACGCCCTACAGCAGGCCAGCGCCGATGAAATTACCCGGCTAAAGGCCAGGCTTGCTGACGCCGAGGCGAAAAAGCCGCTGGCTATCGACTTTGCAAAAGAGCCTCTTCGGCAGGCTTACGCTATCGGCGTATCGATGGGCGAGGAGGTGCTGCAGCTCTTATCTACCCGGGCATCTCAGGGCGTAAAAACCAGTAAAGATACCGTTTTACAGGGGATTATGGATTCTTTTTCAGGGGATATCGCCCTTGATGAGAAAGCGCGCAATAAAGCCTTATTCGATGTGTCTAAAAAAGTCTTTCAGAACCTAAAGAAGCTCGAACAGCAAACCCTTAGCGAAGGAAAGAAATATCAACAAAACTTCGCGAAGCAAAAAGGGGTGGTATTGAAAGACGGCATTTACAGTCGCATAGATTATGCCGGCAAGGGCAAGATTCTCGACAGCGATATCGTTACCGTCACCATCAAGGAAACACTTACCGACGGAACCGTCATTAACGATATGGAAGCGGAAGGGAAAGTCTGGTCCCAGCCTCTGAAATCTTATCCTCCCATCTTCCTTGGGCCACTCAAGCGGCTGGGAAACCACGGAGCGATAACGGTCGTGATCCCTCCCAATCTCGCCTACGGCAGCGAAGGCAAGCCGCCTAAAATCCCGCCGGGAGCGACCATGGTATATACCGTCAGAATCGTTGACGCCACTGCGGCAGAACCACTGGCTAAAAAACCCTGATCCTGGCGCCTCCCATCGGGGAGGCGCTTTCCCCTCTTTGTGAACGGGTAATGCTCCACGCTTCATTTGCTGAAATATCCACCGTGCATCATCTTCTATAGTTGGCTATGATGTTGCGCTCATTTTTAATGGGTGTAACAGGTGTTAACAAAGGAGGATCTGCCCGTGGCCGATAGCAATCTGTGGCATGAAACGCTGCACGACCATTTTGGTCAGTATTTCAGCGTTGATAACGTTCTGTATCATGAGAAAACCGATCATCAGGATTTAATCATTTTCGAAAACGCAGCCTTTGGCCGCGTGATGGCGCTGGACGGCGTGGTACAAACCACCGAACGTGATGAGTTTATCTACCATGAAATGATGACCCATGTTCCTCTGATGGCCCACGGCCAGGCGAAACATGTGTTAATTATCGGCGGCGGCGATGGCGCCATGCTGCGCGAAGTCTCCCGTCACCGCAGCGTCGAAACCATCACCATGGTAGAAATTGACGCTGGCGTGGTTTCATTCTGTCGCCAGTACCTCCCCAACCATAATGCGGGTGCGTACGACGACCCGCGCTTTACCCTGGTGATTGACGATGGCGTCAATTTTGTTAACCAGACGGCGCAAATGTTTGACGTCATTATCTCCGACTGCACCGATCCTATCGGTCCCGGCGAGAGCCTGTTTACTTCCGCCTTCTATGAAGGCTGCAAGCGCTGCCTCAACCCAGGCGGGATCTTTGTCGCTCAGAACGGCGTCAGCTTCCTGCAACAGGATGAGGCCGTCGATAGCCATCGCAAGCTCAGCCATTACTTTAGCGACGTAAGCTTCTATCAGGCGGCGATTCCCACCTACTACGGCGGCATCATGACCTTCGCATGGGCCACGGACAACGAAGCGCTGCGCCATCTTTCCAGTGAAATCATCCAGGCCCGTTTTCACAAGTCGAACCTGAAGTGCCGTTATTACAATCCGGCCATTCACGCGGGGGCATTTGCTTTGCCGCAGTATTTACTGGATGCGCTATCCACCGTTAAGTAAGGAGGTGATCTAAATTGAAAAAATTGAAGCTGCACGGCTTTAACAATCTGACCAAAAGCCTGAGTTTTTGCATTTACGATATCTGCTACGCAAAAACGGCAGAGGAGCGCGATGGCTACATCGCCTATATTGACGAACTCTACAACGCCAACCGCCTGACGGAAATTTTGTCAGAGACCTGTTCGATTATCGGCGCCAATATTCTTAACATTGCCCGCCAGGATTATGAACCGCAGGGCGCCAGCGTGACGATCCTGGTCAGCGAAGAGCCAGTCGATCCGCAGCTTATCGATCAGACAGAACACCCGGGTCCGCTACCGGAAACCGTGGTGGCGCATCTCGATAAAAGCCATATCTGCGTTCACACCTATCCGGAAAGCCATCCTGAGGGCGGACTGTGCACCTTCCGCGCCGATATTGAAGTCTCAACCTGCGGGGTCATTTCACCGCTGAAGGCCCTGAACTATCTGATTCACCAGCTAGAATCCGATATCGTCACGATTGATTATCGCGTTCGCGGTTTTACCCGCGATGTGAACGGCATGAAGCACTTCATCGATCATGAAATTAACTCCATTCAGAACTTCATGTCCGAAGATATTAAGTCTTTGTATGACATGGTGGACGTGAACGTTTATCAGGAAAATATTTTCCATACCAAGATGTTGCTTAAGGAGTTCGACCTTAAGCACTATATGTTCCACACGAAGCCGGAAGATTTGAGCGAAGAGGAGCGTAAGGTGATTACCGACCTGCTCTGGAAAGAGATGCGCGAAATCTACTACGGACGTAATATACCGAGCGTGTAACACCGTATCGGCTGGCGGTATCCTTAACGTTCAGGCTGTACCAGCGTAAGGGCAACGGACTGCGCTTTCAGCTCAGCCTGAACGGGAAGAGGCAGACTCACATCGGTAATAATGTCAGTGAAGCGGCCCAGCGGAGCGACGTTGAACAGCGAGTGGGCGCCATATTTGCTGCTGTCGGCCAGTAAGATCTTACGCTGGGCGTTGGCAATGATCTCCTGCTTCAGCCCCGCCTTTTCTTCCGTCGGCGTCGTCACGCCCTTTTCCACGCTCCAGCTGTTACAGCTCATAAAAGCGATATCGGGATAGACGCTACGTAACATCTTACGACCAAACTCGCCTATACAGGACTGGCTGCTGTCATCAATGCGGCCACCGACGATGGTCACTTCTATCTGCCGGAACTCGGATAAAAACAGAGCGATATGCAGATCGACTGTGATCACCCTGAGCGGAAGATGGGTCAGGCATTTTGCCAGCTCCAGCATGGTGGTGCCGGCGTCGAGTACCACCGCGTCGCCCGCCTGCACCATCGAGGCGGCAAAACGCGCAATCGCCCGCTTTTCCGCAGGCGATCGTAGCTGCTTTTCATTGGTGGTAGGCTGAGAAGGCTCAAAGCGCCGCAGGGCAACACCGCCGTGGCTGCGGCTGATCACGCCCTGCTCATCCAGTTTGATCAGATCGCGTCGTATCGTTGCAGGCGATGCTTCTACCGCATCCACCAGCTGTTCCACGGTCACCAGCGTATGATTTTTCAAATACGCTACAATCTTATCCAGACGGTGTTGTCCTTTCATAACAGGAAATTACGCCAGTTGCATTGCCAGTTTAATCGATACGGCCATGCTCTCAGATTTTGCTTTTCCCGTCCAGGCTATATCAAACGCGGTGCCGTGATCGGCAGAAGTGCGGATGAACGGCAGACCCGCGGTGATATTCACCCCATCGTAGAAGCCAAGCAGTTTGAGCGGAATATGTCCCTGATCGTGGTACATCGCCACCACCATGTCATATTGCCCCTCGTATGCCTGTAGAAACACGGTGTCCGGCGGGCAGGGCCCGTAAACATCGATTCCCTTCGCTTTCATGTTTTCAATGGCCGGCGACACAATGCGTATTTCTTCATCGCCAAACAGACCGTTTTCGCCCGCATGGGGATTGACCCCGGCAACGGCAATGCGCGGCTGGGTGAAGCCGACGCGTTTCAGGAAGCGATCCGCGATGCCGATGACCGTCTCCACGCGCTGGCCATTAAGCGTATCGAGGAACTTACGCAACGCAATGTGGGTCGAGACATGAATGACCTTCAGCTTGTCGGTGTAGAGCACCATGGCGTAATCGCGGCTTTCAGTCAGCGTCGCCAGCAGCTCGGTATGACCAGGATAATTGTGCCCGGCCAGATGAAGCGCTTCTTTATTCAGCGGTGCGGTCGCGATGGCGTGTACGTCGCCTTTCATCGCCAGCGCCGTCGCCCGCTTCACGCAGCGGTAGGCCAGATCGCCCGCCTGGGCCTGCACTTTACCCGGCTCCAGCGCGTCCGGCTGGGCCAGCGGCTCGTCGATGACATGAATCACGCCAGGAGCAAATCGCGCCTCCGCGACCTCGGCGATCGCGCGAAAGGTGACGCCTTCGGCCAGCCCTTTGTCCTGCAGATGTTTCAGGGTTTTCAGACACCCGACCACCACCAGCGGCGCGCCGTTGAGCTCGTCTTCACAAAGCGCTTTGACAATAATTTCCGGACCGATGCCCGCCGGGTCGCCCATCGTAATCGCAATTGTTTTAGTTACCACTGTACATCTCCTCAATAAAATAAAGCGCATCACAAAGGGTGCTGTCTGAACCGAATCCGCCGGCTTTAGTGATAACCGGCAGATCGTCGATTTCACTGTTAACGAACGTCCCACAGGGAATACAGGGCGCCACCTCACTCTGAATGCGATAGCCTTCCGCCCCGAGCGCGGCGGCGACCGCGGTGGCGATATCTCCTCCGGTCAGGAAGAGCCCGCCAATACGAGCCTGTTCGATAATGCGCAGCGTAATCATCCCGAGGCGTTCGCTAAGCATCTCACCGAGCTGCTGGCGGCTTACGCCAGCCTGAGCGCACAGGCCGTCGATCATCTGCCGATCGTCCGCACTCCGGCTGGTACGTAAAATGGTGTGCTGCTGGCGACCGAGCAGCGCACAGGCCTGTTCAACCGCCGCGGCCATTTCCTGCTCGTACTGGGCCGAGGCCAGCCGCGAGGCATCAATATCCACGACCCTGGCGCGCGCCTGGCAGAGCGCTTTTTCAACCTGCCGCCGCGTGGCCTCGCTCATCGATCCGGCCACCACCAGTACCGGTAGCTCCTGCTTTTCCTGCATGAAGGTGCTGACCGGTAGCGCGTTCGCCAGCCCGGCAGCGCCCACCAACAGCGGCATCTCTTTTTGTTCACAAATAGCCTGGGCAATCAGCAACAGATCGCGATCTTCCACGGCATCCACCACCACCATGCACTCACCCTCGGCTGAAAAAGCCGTCAACAGGGCGCTCAATTGCCCCCGACGAACGTCTTCGAGCGACACTTCATGAACCGGGATATCGCTTTGCAGGGCGATCAACGTCGCAATACGCGAGGAGATAATGGGCGTTTTCGGATCGCTGGCGAATTCGGTTTCCAGCAGTGGCGTACCGTTGACCAGGCATAATCCGTCGCGGGTGGTACGCCCGGCTGCGGGGATAGCCGCCGCAATTACGGCCAGCTTCCGGTTTGCAGCACGCATTGCCGCCGTCACTTCAGCCCCCACGTTACCGCGGAAAGTGGAGTCGATTTTCTTGTAAACCAGCGGACGCGCATCACCATCGCACCACGGCGCTAACGCCTGCGCTACCGCTTTCCCGGCCTCAGCTGCAGGCATCGCGCGGCTTTCGGTGTTGATCACCAGCACATCAGCGCGACGCGAAGGTTTTTGATCTGGCGTTAGCATCACTTCCGTGCGCGCCCCCTTCTTTGCCAGCTGCACGCCGGTATCGTTAGAACCCGTAAAGTCGTCGGCGATAACGATCATTTTCATGCTTTTTTCTCCTCTGCAACCTGACGCGCTTGCTTCTTAGCCACCCATGAGGTGAGGACCGGCGTCAGAATCGCGGTGGTGATCACCGATGCGGCAATCAGCGGCGCGGCCGCGGCGGCAACCTCTGCCAGAGAGGGATCGGCCTGGGCAATCGCCAGCGGCGTCGCCACGGCGTTTCCGGCGGTACTGGACGCCGCCGCGCCGGCAATCCCGGTTCCGCCCACCAGACGGTCGGCACGAATGTTAAAGGGGGATGGCCTGAAGGTCGTCAGCACGCCGAGCAGAATGCCCGCCAGACCGCCCTGTAGCAGCATTTCAAGGTTGATCCCTGCGCCCAGCGCAAAAGCGAAGAATGGGATCAACAGCGGGCCGCCTTTGGTCAGGAAGTCGCGCATGTTGGGATCGAGGTTACCCAGGATCATTCCCACCACCAGCGGCACCAGCACGGCGACCAGCGCCATAATGGGAATGTTGGCCATCCCCGCCGCGCCCAGTGCGATCATCGTAAAGAATGGCCCGTCATTCAGTGACAGGATGGAGATCGCTCCCACATCACGCTCGTTACCAAACTCGCCAACCAGCGCGGCGTAAAGCCCGCCATTCGAGTTACTCATCGCAGCGATGATCGCCACGCCGCTTAAGCCGAAGATCCCTTCAGCACCAAAGAGCTGTTCCACGCCGAGGCCAATCGCAATGGCGACCAGGAGTTTGGTCAGCGTAATCGTACCGCCCTGCAACAGCGCCTGTGGCGCTGCCTTGACGCTAATTCCCGCCCCCATACAGAGCAGGAAGGCGCCAATCAGCGGCGCTGCGCCGTTTTTAAACAGCGCGGTGGTGAACCCGCCGATCTCAAGCGCTTGCGGGGCAAAGGTATTGATAATGGCGCCGATCACCAGTGGCACAACCATCATGCCGCCAGGTACACGTTCTATAGCCTTTTTGATGTTCATGGTCTTCCCGCCTGTTGTTATGCTGTGATTAAATAAAATCACAAAGATTATATTCAATCAAATAAACTTCACAAACGCGCCAGATCACAGTTTTAAAATGATTAATAAAAATCAAACCAGGCCGTTAAGGCTAAAAAAAAGCCGGACATAACTGTCCGGCCGTGGAAATGATTAACGTTGCTCAGGATTGACCTACAAATTTTCGATAGGCGTTGACGACCTGAAGAAAGTCTTCCACGCCGCATAGCGAGAGGCTTTCTTCGTCATAGTAGCTCATCCCCTCTTCTATCTCATCGCCGGAAAAATCCAGTTGGTTAGCGCGGATCATCACTTCTTCGCCGTCCAGCCATAGCGTGTATTCATGGCCGACGCGTTGCCAGGACCGTTCACTGCCTTTAACGGTGCGCGCGGCCTGCTCGACTTCGTCCAGCAGGGCAAGGTTATCTTTAACCTCTTCGTTGAACCAGTGGCCGATCGCCTCATGATCCATCGACATTCGCACCTTTACCACTCCGGTAATATCGCGCAGAAATTCGTAATCCATAGTCTTTTCCTCTGCAAGGGCAGTGCGTCACCGCTGCACTGTACCCATACAGTCATTATCGCAGCAGTGGAAGAGAAAAAAAGCGTGGTGGACGGAGGGACGGGAAATAAAAATGCCCGGTGACGCAAAGTTCACCGGGCATTGGCGGGATTATGTACAGCGCTGAGTTAGCGCATTACACCGCGGTCTGGAAAATAACCCCGTCGGCCTTCTCGGTGTACTGACCGAGCTGGTCGAAGTTCAGATAACGATAGGTATCCGCTGCGGTTTTATCCACCTGAGCAACATAGGTCTGATACTCTTCCGGCGTCGGCAGTTTACCGATAAGCGCGGCCACGGCCGCCAGCTCCGCAGAGGCCAGGAAGACGTTAGCGCCGGTACCTAAACGGTTCGGGAAGTTACGGGTTGAGGTAGAGACCACCGTCGCATCGTCGGCAACGCGCGCCTGGTTACCCATACACAGGGAACAGCCAGGGATTTCAATACGCGCACCGCTCTTACCAAACACGCTGTAGTAGCCCTCTTCAGTCAGCTGCGCGGCGTCCATACGGGTTGGCGGCGCCACCCACAGACGAGTCGGCAGCTGGCCTTTGTGGTTGTCCAGCAGCTTACCGGCCGCGCGGAAGTGGCCGATGTTGGTCATGCAGGAACCGATAAACACTTCATCGATCTTCTCGCCCTGCACGTCGGACAGCAAACGCGCATCGTCCGGATCGTTCGGCGCGCATAGGATGGGCTCTTTGATATCGGCCAGATCGATATCGATCACCGCCGCATATTCCGCATCCGCGTCGCCTTCCAGCAGCTGCGGATCCGCCAGCCATTTTTCCATGCCCTGAACGCGACGCTCCAGCGTACGGCGATCGCCGTAACCTTCGGCGATCATCCACTTCAGCAGGACGATGTTGGAGGTCAGATACTCAACGATCGGCTCTTTGTTCAGCTTAATGGTACAGCCCGCAGCGGAACGCTCGGCGGAGGCATCGGTCAGCTCAAACGCCTGCTCAACTTTCAGATCCGGCAGACCTTCAATTTCCAGAATGCGGCCGGAGAAGATGTTTTTCTTACCTTTCTTCTCCACGGTCAGCAGACCCTGTTTGATCGCATACAGCGGGATGGCGTGTACCAGATCGCGCAGGGTGATGCCCGGCTGCATTTTGCCTTTAAAACGTACCAGTACCGATTCCGGCATATCCAGCGGCATGACGCCAGTTGCGGCGGCAAACGCCACCAGGCCTGAGCCTGCCGGGAAGGAGATACCGATCGGGAAACGGGTATGAGAATCACCGCCGGTACCCACGGTATCAGGCAGCAGCATACGGTTCAGCCAGGAGTGGATAACGCCATCGCCCGGACGCAGCGATACGCCGCCGCGGTTCATGATGAAGTCCGGCAGCGTGTGGTGCGTGGTGACGTCCACCGGCTTCGGATAGGCGGCGGTATGGCAGAAGGACTGCATCACGAGGTCGGAAGAGAAGCCCAGGCACGCCAGGTCTTTCAGCTCATCACGGGTCATCGGGCCGGTGGTGTCCTGAGAGCCTACGGAGGTCATCTTCGGTTCGCAGTAAGCGCCCGGACGAACCCCGGCCACGCCGCAGGCGCGCCCCACCATTTTCTGCGCCAGAGAGTATCCGCGGCTGCTTTCCGCCACGTCTTTCGCCTGACGGAACACATCGCTGTGCGGCAGACCCAGCGCTTCACGCGCTTTGGTGGTCAGGCCACGGCCGATGATTAGCGGGATACGGCCGCCGGCGCGCACTTCGTCGATCAGCACGTCGGTTTTCAGCTCGAAGGTCGCCAGCAGTTCGCCGGTTTCGTGGTTACGGACTTCACCTTTGAACGGATAAACGTCGATCACGTCGCCCATGTTCAGGTTGTTTACGTCCACTTCAATCGGCAGCGCGCCGGCATCTTCCATGGTATTAAAGAAGATAGGCGCAATTTTGCCGCCGAGAACCAGACCGCCGCCGCGCTTGTTCGGCACGTTCGGAATATCGTCGCCCATAAACCACAGCACCGAGTTGGTGGCGGATTTACGCGATGAGCCGGTACCCACGACATCGCCGACGTACGCCAGCGGGAAACCTTTTTGCTGCAGTGCTTCAATTTGTTTAATCGGGCCAACGGCGCCGGGCTGATCCGGGTCGATGCCTTCGCGGGCGTTTTTCAGCATTGCCAGCGCGTGCAGCGGAATGTCCGGGCGGGACCAGGCGTCAGGGGCCGGAGACAGATCATCGGTGTTGGTTTCGCCGGTGACTTTAAAAACGGTCACGGTGATTTTGTCAGCCAGCTGAGGACGGCTCAGGAACCACTCAGCGTCGGCCCAGGATTGCATAACCTGTTTGGCGTAGGCATTGCCCGCCTTGGCTTTCTCTTCTACATCGTAGAAGTTGTCGAACATCAGCAGGGTGTGGGACAGCGCTTTCGCGGCGATCGGCGCCAGTTTTGCGTCGTCCAGCGCGTCAATCAGGGGATGGATGTTGTAACCGCCCTGCATGGTGCCCAGCAGTTCGACAGCTTTTTCACGGGTAACCAGTGGAGAAGTCGCTTCGCCTTTGGCGATCGCGGCAAGGAATCCGGCTTTAACATAGGCGGCTTCGTCGACGCCCGGCGGTACGCGGTTAATTAACAGGTCTAACAAGAATTCTTCTTCACCCGCTGGCGGGTTTTTCAGCAGTTCTACCAGCGCGGCCATTTGGGTTGCATCTAAGGGTTTCGGTACAATCCCCTCGGCGGCACGCTCAGCTACGTGCTTACGGTATTCTTCTAGCACGACGGTTCTCCTCGCTCTCATTGTAAAATGCGGTAGGCGATTCTCTTCACGCTCCTGTGAGACAGCAGTTTGTAGGGTAAATGCCCGATACCGCGTCGGCAGCATAGCAGGATTTTGGCGGGGTGTTAATCTGTTTACAAAAAAGCAACATTAAAAATTAGCTGAATCGTTAAGGGCAGAATAATGCAGGTTTTCTGTCAATTTAGCGGTATATAAAATTAATTCTGTTACACATAATTGAGCGAAATCCCAACTAAAATCAAAAACGCAAATACGCGCTCTCTATACTCAGGCAATCCCCCGCTTTTCGACAATACTCTGTCAAAACGGGCCAATTATTGTGCCGGGAGTTCTCATGACACTGCCTTTCAAACCCCATCTGCTCGCGCTGCTCTGTAGCGCCGGGCTATTAGCCGCCGCGGGTACGCTCTACGTCAAAAGCCGGGAGCCGCAAACGGTTCCCGAGCCCCCCGCCGTTGCGCAGACGGCGCAGGCAACCGCCGCCGTCCAGCCGGTGACCACGACCTATACACCCGCGCAGATAGACCAGTGGGTCGCGCCAATCGCGCTCTATCCGGACAATCTGCTGTCGCAGGTGCTGATGGCTTCGACCTACCCGAGTAACGTTGTCCAGGCGGTAGAGTGGTCGCAGGATAACCCCACAATGAAGGGCGACGCGGCGGTGCAAGCGGTGGCAAATCAGCCCTGGGACCCCAGCGTAAAATCGCTGGTCGCCTTCCCTTCCCTGCTCGCGTTAATGGGAGAAAATGCGCCGTGGGTGGAAAACCTGGGTAACGCCTTTCTCGCCCAGCCGCAGGCCGTCATGGATTCGGTGCAGCGCTTACGCGCCATCGCCCAGCAGACCGGAACGTTAAAATCCACGCCGCAGCAGAAAGTCATCACCGCCACCCGCTCCGCGGCACCGGCTTCGGCAACGTCCACGGCCACCGCTTCCCGCAGCAGCAGCAGCGCCGTGACATCCTCCGCCCCGGCGCAGGTGATTAAAATCGAATCCACCAATCCAAATGTGGTGTACGTGCCGGCCTATAACCCTTCAGTTGTTTACGGCGCCTGGCCTGACACCGCCTATCCGCCGGTCTACCTGCCGCCGCCTCCGGGGGAGCAGTTTACCGACAGCTTCGTCAAGGGGTTTGGCTATAGCCTCGGCGTCGCCACAACCTACGCTCTGTTCAGCAGCATCGACTGGGATGATGACGATCATCACCACCATGACGATGACGATCACCATCACGATGATGATCATCACGGCGGCTACGCGCACAACGGCGATAACATCAACATCAACGTCAATAATTTCAACCATATTACCGGGCAGAACCTGCCGGGAAACCGCGCCAGCTGGCAGCATAATCCGGCCTACCGCGGCAATATTCCCTATCCGAACAATACGATTGCGCAGCATTACCATCAGACCAATGTTCCCGGCGGCCTTAGCGCGACCCAACATCAGCCCGCCGATCGCAACGCGCAGCGTCAGGCGGCCATGACGCAGCTACAGCAGCGTACCGGGCCTGCGGATAACGCGCTTAATCACGCGCCTTCCCGCGATGCCCAGCGCCAGGCCGCGTCGCAGCAGCTCCATCAGGTGACCCAGCGCAATAACTATCGCGGCTATGACGCCACGCCGGCGGTAAAAAATAGCGCCGTACAACAGCAGCATCGGGAAGCGGTCAAAACGCAAATTCAGCATCCGACGGCGCAGCAGCAACAGCGCCGTGAACAGTTCCGGGCCGCAACGCCCGAACAACGTCAGCAGAAGCTGAATAATCTGCACGCCAATGCCCTGAGCGGTAACGATATCCGCTCTCCCTCCTGGCAGTCTCAGCAGGAGCGCGGCCTGCAGAGCCGCCATATCTCGGGTTTAAGCAGCGAGCAGCGCAGCGCGGCCAGAGAACATCTTTCCGAACACCGTGAACTGCGCCGCCGCTGAGGATAATCAGATGAAAAAATTATTAAAAATGACGCTGCTGGCGCTGGCCCTGACGCCCGCCATGGCGCTGGCTCAGCAGCAGTTTTCCTCTCCGGAACAGGCCGCAAGCGCGCTGGCTGAGGCAATCGGCAGGCATGATGAATCTGCCCTCAACGGGCTGCTCGGCGATAGCTGGCAGCAATTTTTACCGCCGGAGGGCATCGACCCTGATGCCGTCGCTCGCTTTCAGCGCGACTGGAAAGTCAGCCATCGTATCGTTCAGCAGCAGAATAGCGCCTGGCTGGAGGTGGGACAGGAAGCATGGCGGCTACCGATCCCCATCATTAAGGATAAGAGCGGCTGGCGTTTTGATATGGCCGCTGCTGAAGATGAGATCCTGACTCGCGCGATTGGCCGCAATGAGCTGTCAGCCATTCAGGCGATGCACGCTTACGTTGATGCCCAGCAGGATTTTTATCGGCTAAACCACACCTGGGCGCAGAGGATTATCAGCAGCGATGGCAAGAAAGACGGCCTCTACTGGCCTGCCGCTCCCGGCGAAGCGCCCAGCCCGCTTGGGCCCGCGGTATGGCCTGCCGAACCCGGAGAAGGCTATCACGGCTACCGTTTTCGCATCATTCAAGATGGCGAGGGTCAGGGCTTCGCCCTGCTGGCGTGGCCTGTGGAATGGGGAAAAACCGGCATCATGAGCTTTATGGTCAACCAGAATGATGAGGTTTATCAGGCTAATTTAGGGGATGAGACGCAGAGCAAAGCGCGCGCAATTTCGCAGTTTTCGCCGGATTCAGCCTGGCAGGCCATCAATCAATAGAAAAAAGCCCGGCGTGCGATAACGCCGCCGGGCCATATCTGTGTGCTGATTTAGCCCTGATGGGGCATCAGAGACGGGTCACCCGCAAAAGCCGGTTTAGTGCTGGTCAACGCCGCTTCATCAGAGCTGATGCTGCCGGAATTCGCCGCCCATACCCCTTCGCTGGTCTTTGTTATCTGCTGATGCTGCATATTCAAATCCTGGCCCATCGCCGCAATATGGGTGCTTTCGGTCCCGCCGCTGTTATCAGCCCAGGGAATCGCGGCATCGGCCGCGCAGGCCATACCCGAGACCAGCGTTGCTGCCAGCAGCGTCGTCGTTAAAACTTTTTTCATCACACACCTCACATATAGTTAACTACCTATAAGTTTACTGAGTAACTATTTTTCAAGTATTAATAAGATATGCAATTTTATTAACGGCGACACAGTTCTAAACATCACCGATAAAAAAAGCGGCTCACTGAGCCGCTTTTTGGATTTTGCCTGAAAGAAAAATTTACTTTTTCTTCGCTTTCGCGTTTGGCAGGTCGGTGATGCTGCCTTCGAAGACTTCTGCTGCCAGGCCAACGGACTCGTGCAGAGTCGGGTGAGCGTGGATGGTCAGCGCGATGTCTTCAGCGTCACAGCCCATTTCGATCGCCAGACCGATTTCACCCAGCAGCTCGCCGCCGTTGGTGCCGACAATCGCCCCGCCGATAACGCGGTGAGATTCTTTGTCGAAAATCAGTTTGGTCATACCGTCAGCGCAGTCGGAAGCGATGGCGCGGCCAGAAGCAGCCCACGGGAAGGTGGCGGTTTCGTAGCTGATGCCTTTCTCTTTCGCTTCTTTCTCAGTCAGACCAACCCACGCAACTTCCGGCTCGGTATAGGCGATGGACGGGATAACTTTCGGGTCGAAGTAGTGCTTCATGCCGGCGATAACTTCGGCAGCAACGTGGCCTTCGTGAACGCCTTTGTGCGCCAGCATCGGCTGACCGACGATATCGCCGATAGCGAAGATGTGCGGCACGTTGGTACGCAGCTGTTTATCAACGCGGATAAAGCCACGCTCGTCAACTTCAACGCCTGCTTTACCGGCATCGAGGTTTTTACCATTCGGCACGCGGCCGATAGCTACCAGCACGGCGTCGTAGCGCTGCGCTTCAGCCGGGGCTTTTTTGCCTTCCATGGAAACGTAGATACCGTCTTCTTTCGCTTCAACGGCGGTCACTTTGGTTTCCAGCATCAGGTTGAATTTCTTACTGATGCGCTTGGTGAAGACTTTCACCACGTCTTTATCGGCAGCCGGGATAACCTGGTCGAACATTTCAACCACGTCAATCTCTGAACCCAGCGCATGGTATACGGTACCCATTTCCAGACCGATGATACCGCCGCCCATAACCAGCAGGCGTTTTGGTACGGTTTTCAGCTCCAGCGCATCGGTGGAGTCCCATACGCGCGGATCTTCATGCGGAATGAACGGCAGTTCGATCGGACGGGAACCCGCCGCGATGATAGCGTTGTCGAAGTTGATGACGGTTTTACCGTTTTCGCCTTCCACTTCCAGGGTGTTAGCGCCGGTAAATTTACCCAGACCGTTAACCACCTTCACTTTACGCCCTTTGGCCATGCCAGCCAGACCGCCGGTCAGCTGAGTGATGACTTTTTCTTTCCAGGTGCGAATCTTGTCAATGTCAGTTTTCGGTTCACCGAAAACGATGCCGTGTTCGGCCAGCGCTTTCGCTTCTTCGATAACTTTAGCAACGTGCAGCAGTGCTTTAGAAGGGATACAGCCGACGTTCAGGCAAACACCGCCGAGGGTGCTGTAACGTTCTACGATGACGGTTTCCAGACCTAAATCAGCGCAACGGAAGGCAGCAGAATAACCTGCGGGGCCTGCCCCAAGTACCACGACCTGAGTTTTGATTTCAGTACTCATCATGACCTCTGTTATTTGTATCCGGCGGGTCTGACGCTATTGTTTTTACGCCCATGTCCACCGGGACGTTCTATCCGCAAGCATTTTACAAAATTGTTAACAATTTTGAAACAACAAACGGCAAACGATTTTGTCCTTTATTGCTGGTAACTTCAAAACGCAGAAGAGATTACCAGAAAAAAGCCGGCCGTCAGGCCGGCTT
>OATC01000182.1_pt1 | contig 22536 bp, 49 predicted proteins | sample 1475871 | NCBI WGS metagenome assembly OATC01 (sample SAMEA2579940, study PRJEB22360) | human gut metagenome | biome: human gut; feature: human-associated habitat; material: faeces | place: Denmark | collected 2008/2010
CGAATACAGGAATCGTATTCGGTCTCTTTTTATCTATTTGTTTCTCAAGGGTTTTTTCGGTCTCAACACGAAATCCCCCGAAAATTACTCGAATATTCCATATCCTGTCTAAACCATAACATACTCTGCACCGCGTGCGTCCAGGTATTTTTTGGTCATTGTTAAATTTTTGTGGCCGAGTAAACGTTGAGCAAACTCTTCTCCACGCTCCTTTTCATATAGCCTGCTCGCCAGGCTTCTGATCTCATGGAAAGGAGGTGGGTTAGGGCCGAATTTTAACCCGGTCGAATCCCTTATCTCTGCAAAGGCCTGGGTGAGTCCGTCGGGAGTTAGCGGCCCCGGCTTTCTCCCGCCGCGGCGAACCGGAGAGTAAAGCATGAAGTCGGAAGGGTTGTTCACCCGGCATCGATCAATGACATCCTGCAACACAAGCCCGGCGACGTCCAGCCTCAAATCAAGGGGAAGTGCCAGTTTGTGACCTGTTTTCTCCTGCGTAACGAAAAGCCTCCCATCTTTAATGTCACTGAACCTGAACAGTGAGATATCCTCCCGCCGCTGGCCGGTGACCAGTGCAAGATCGCATGCGTTTGGCGCCCATTCAGAATGAGTTAATGCAGCCTGGCGGATGAGCGTGAATTGTTCGAGCAGCAAGCGTTCTCGCTTAACTTTCGGTGTCGGCGTTCGCGTCGGTTCTGCCGGGTTCCTGTCGACATGTCCTTCCACAATCGCCTCCCTGAAGATGTCCATCAGCACAGACCTGAGCCCGGAAGCCATGCTCTTTTTATCGCAGAGAATATACGCTTCAAGGAATGAAGCGATGTCCTTTGTCGTGACAGAAGCGAGGGGAATTTTGCCGAACTCTTCCTTAATGGTGGCGATCTGGTTTCGCCTGACCTTCATCGTGTTTGGTTTCAGCTCGCGCCGCTCGAGAATTACCTCGTAACGCTCAAGCCATGCGGCCACTGTGAAAGTGGGCACGTCTTTTATGCGATCCAGGAGAGAAGAGGGAAGGTAATTCTGGTCGATGTAGTTGTTGGCCTCAATGGCCTGGGCAACAGCATCCTTGCGATCAATCCGGCCAAGAGAAATCTCCTGCCCGGTCACCGGATTGCGCCAGCTGTAAAGTCTGTCTCTTTTACGATAGGTCAGGTTACGGGGCAGGTTAGCGTCGTAACGTACTGGCCTTTTCGCCATGAGTCAGTCTCTCCAGTAAGGTGCCGCCGGACGGCAGTTTTGTGTGTTTCGGTTTGGCGCGCAGATTCTTCTTGCGCGGATCCACGTAGATAGCGTCAGGCTGAACCTTATATTCCTTTCCGTGCAGCTCCGGAGCGGGATAAATTCGCCCCTCCCGCGTCCATCGGCGCAGAGTAGAAAGGGATGGTGGAGTCGTGTAGACCTCAGCAGCCCATTCCTGCAAGTTGAGAAGCTTAGCCATGAGAACTCCTTAGCCGCCTGGCATTATATGCGAGGCCGCGTTGACGTGTTGATTAATCGAAATCAGGCAATAAAAAACCGCCCGGAGGCGGTTAGATTTAGTGCTGAGTAGAGTCAAAATTACTTTATTTTCAGTGCTCTTTTAGCTTCCTGCACAAGCCCATCCAGTAATTTTTCTGATGCCTCAAGATCTTTTTCAGCGCCATCAAGGGAATTGATGGCATCATCCCTAAAGTCTGAGCGAGTAACGGCTCTCTTTTTGACGAAATCATTCAATAACTTAGAGGCCTTTGGGGTTAGTGTAAAATCAGAAAGTTGAGCTATGCGCTCAAGTTCCTGTATATCCTCCCAATAAAGATCCGTGAGTAATTTTTCCTGTTCAGGAGGATGCCTGTTAAAAGTATCATCCTGTTCCTGCATGAGGCTTAATTCTAGATTGAGAAAATAGCAGTCAGTCATTTTGACTCTATATGCTTTATCGATTACATCAGTGAATGAGGCCAGGCGTTTTTCCCACCACTTTTCCTTGTAAAATCTGTTAAGAGCAAATTTAGCGGTTAAGAATGCAGCTGCAATACCGGTTACCAGCCCAATGATTATTTTTGAAGCTAGGTCGTAATATTCGAACTCGGTTCCATTCATGAGCGTATCCTTATGATTGTGATTAACCCCTTAACCAAAACAATTTGCATATTACTTCACCTATAAATTTTTGACTTGAATTCTTTCTCTTCCTGGCACTCCGCACACGTCTGGCAGCCGGGAACGGCAGCGCGCCGCGGCTCGGGAATTGGTTCGTCGCATTCTTCACAACGCTCAGCTGATACGGCTTTGCGGTCGATGCGGTGAGCTGAAAGGGCAGCGTTACGCTGAATCTCTTCAATCTCTGCTGCGGTATCGATGATGTCGGCCATGGTCAATGCTCCCTGAACTGTCGGTTAATTCGGTTGAATGTGAACGCCAGCAATAAAAAAGGAGCCTTAAGCTCCCGGGTGATTAGCGCCTTCATGTTGCACCGCCTTCATTCTTCTCGGCTTCAACCGCCATCTGCTCAAGCCGTCGCGATAACTCGGCAGCCAGCGTCTGGAATTCTTCCTCGGTCGCCACCGGGATCGGCACAAAGCGAATCCCGATGTGCGCCAGGTGGTTGGCGATTTCGAGGCTTTTCCTCAAATCAACTGGTGATGCTCTGTTCATGCTGGTAACCCTTTCACTGCGAGGAAGGTAGCCATCGACTTATCGACCATCTTCGTGTTGTGGTATTTGGAGATCGCCCAGGTGATGGCAAAGAGTATCCAGCGGAAGTGGCTGGTGTAGGTTTTGAACGTCAACCCGTCGCAGACATCCCACGCGCTCCAACTTTCGGGCCAGTCAGCGTTATAAACTGCCTGATATGCTTCCCAGTCATTGCTAAATCCACCGCGGCATAATTCACGGACTACCTCACGAACCTTGGCTTTATCACTGTCTCGAGTATCGTCTTCATCATCCCAGTCTTCGTCTTCCTGCTGGTCCTCTGGAGCATCTTCCAGATACTCGCTCATTGATTCCTTCAGGCTCCGGCAAAAAGCATCATGATCGTACTCTTTCGCCAATAGCTCACATGCTGAATAGCCAGCGCCAGCCTCCAGCTTTTCTGACCAGTAACCGGTGTTAATCCCGTCTTGCCACGGACCGAAAAAGTCGAACATGTCCGCGATACGGGAGAATGTCCAGGTGCCCATGTCGCCGGTGACAGTCAGATATCCCGGCCAGGTGATAATGTCGAAGTAATAACAGGACGTACCGGGCTGCTTCATGCGCAGGTGGCGGTAGAGACCGTCATCACGGATTATTTCAAGTCGGTGAAAGGCGGTATCAAGCAGAAATCGGGTTGATGTATCTATCTGTCGGCGAATCATTGTTCGGCTCCAAACCGCCAGTTAAGGCGGCCAGTTTTGACGACGAACTCCAGAAGGCTAACTCCCAGAGCTTCAATTTTCTTGTGATGCTTATTGATGATGGGAGGAACCGTTTCGTTCCAGTTAGGCTTTGGCTTCTTGCGCATGGCCTGCTGAATTTCCTCGGTGCAGCGGCGGCAGGCTGCGCGGATGGCGTTTTCATTTGCTGGCGTCATATTTAAACCTCCAAAGCCAGTTGTGGTGTAAACCGATCCCTTTCCTCGTCGTAGTTAAGAGCGCTCGCCGAGTTATAGGCCTCAATGCGTTCTACAAGCACTGCTGTCCGTGTTTCTTTGCTTGCCGGCGCGTATGCTGATTTATCCCACGCTTTATCTATGCCGATGTTGCGCGCCACGTTTGTACTATCAGCTGACGACAGAGGGATGTGACGGAAGATGTCAGCATTCAGCATGCGCAGGCCGTGAAGCTTCGTAATTGGATAGCCGTTTTTATCGACTACATGGCGTATCAGATCGCGCAGTTTTGCCCGGCACGCTCTTGGTCGCTTTGCATCGTATTCACCCATGCTACCGATGCATACGCGAGGAAATTCCCGGCACAGCCTGAAGAAGCGTTCATCGGGTTCGCTCATGTGCCATACCGGCGCGCCGACAACGCTACCGTGCGGCCATTCAGCGATAAGCGCATCGTTCTCTTCACTCGTTCCGCCGATCACGTCAGGAATGACGGCAAACGCAAAGCGGGGATGATTCATCCACCGAGCAACAAACTCGTAGTAGTCATTCCAGTTAACAACGCGCTTTTTCGTCCAGAAGCTGAATGCGCCGTTATCCAGCGCGAAAGACTGGGTGACTTCGCTGGCCAGGGCTAATTGGCCGGGGTTGGCGAAGGAAATGAAAGCGTGCCTGCCTTTCCATGCCTTCAGGGCGCATGTGTCCGGCGTAATCGGTCCGCCGTGAAAATGGATCATGCACCCTCCCGCTCCGGATCGTTAACATCCTAGCCATTGCGCTCAATATTGGTTTGCAGCCGCTTATCTCCTACCTCTTCAATGCAGCGGCCGGTAATCTCAGCGACTTCAGCGTTTGAGTGTCGCCACAGCAGCGCCAGCTCTTCGAGTGACCACGCTTTCATAGCACTGACTCCATTTCGTCGATGTATAGGCCCTGAGCAATCAGTCGGCTACGGCGGGCGGCACGTTCAATGCACTCCTGCCGTCTGCCTTCCTGCGATTGCTCTATGGCGCGCCGGGTGAACAGCCGCGATTTACCCTGCGGCGTTACGACCTTTGGCTTGCTGGCCAGACTAAATGTCCGGTCGCAGATGCCGTCCTCGTTCAGCCATTTTTTCGACTCAACTATCTGCGCTATCTGTCCGGAACCGCGGGTGATGCCGTTGGCAACCCGGTTAAACTCGATGAGCGTTACGCCAAACTTCTCGGCGATTTCGCTGCCGGATACCGGGCGGCCGCGCGTCTGAATCATCCAGATAACGCGCTCCCGGAGGCCTGAGAATTGCCCGGTTCGCCCGGGTCTGCGGTAGAAGGGTGTGCGTTTCATTCGAGCTCCAGAATGCGGCGCTTCGTGTCCGCAACAAGTTCGAGGAAATCATTTCTGCGTGCGCGAAGCCGGGCTATTTCTGTTTCACATTCAGCAGCTGTAAGGCGATAAACGATGAGCTGCTTACCGTCCGGGAAGTCTGAGCAGTAGCTGATGAAGTCCACCCAATCCCTGCCGGAGCAGTCAAGGTGACCGACCAGTTGCCATCTGTATGCCGGATCGAAGGAGCCGCGGGTGAGGGTGGAGTAGTGAGTGGCGGCAATGACCGACTTAATCTCAACGAGCCCGTCCTGACCAACGAGGCCGTCTGGGCTGTCACCGTACGTTTCGTGATCAAAGAACCCGCCGTTATCCACGTCGACGAAGTTAATCTCTTCGTACAGTATGCGGGCAATTGGCTCCTGTTCGTGCCCGCGCTCCATGTGGTCGTTTGAGAAGCCAAACTCAGACTTGCAACCCTTAATCTGCTCAAGAGCCAACTGAAGGGCATAACGCCTGGCTGGTTCGCCAAAAGCCTTCCCATCGTTAGCCATGATGAGGCCGAAGTTTGAAGCGGTGGCCTTACCCAGGCGAAGGGCATCCCACTCTTCACCATTTTGCTCGACGTCGTGCCAGATCATGATGAGCACTCCTGTTCAAGCTGGCGGCGATGCTCCGGAGAAATGTCCATTCTCGCCAGCACTGCATCAAGGTTGCCATCGCGCTTGAAGGCGGCCTTAGCGTTATTCCATGCCTGCGTTTTTTCCGGCGATAGCACCGGCTTTGTAACGCGCGCCGGGCTTAAGCGGAGGCCTTCAACCGATTCCTTTCCGAACCGGACATTTTTATCGACGTAAACAGTGACCTTCACGCCTACCCAATCCTCAAGGAAGGGGGATCCGGTAATGCTTTTCAGCATTTTGCTGTTCGTGGCATTCAGAATCATCGGCTTAAGCTTTTCGCCAGGGCGCAGCTCGCGCTCTTCAAAATAAGCGGTGTTAAAAACGTCTTTGGATTTTTTTGTTTTGTCGTTTTCTAACGTTGCGCGGGCGATCGTCAGCACCGTTGGCTCAACGATGTCGGCGCTGCTCAGGTAAGGGGAGTCAAATGCCTTGCGGTAATGTGTTTTTGAATCTGTCATTTTGCAGCCTCTCTGATGAATCTGTTTACCAAAGGCCTGAGAGCATCCTGAATGGTGAAATGCTCGCGTCGCTCTTTGCTGCTGTCATAAATCGGTGTCCAGCCGCATCCAGTATTCACCTGGATCACCTGGTAACTACCTTTCCCATCTCGCCACTGAATTCCGTTCATCGAGAGCCACGCCTTAAAGTCGGCTAATTTCGATTTGTGGAGTAAATTTCTGCGGGCCATTAACTCTCTCCTTAAAACGGGCAGCCGTTACGGTGTTCCCAGTCGTATTCCGCCTGGGCGTAAGCAACTGCCGAAATGAAATCGTTGTAGGCCTCGCCAGCTTTATCGCTGCGAAGTCCTTCGTATGGGCTGGAGTCTATCGGTATCGTGAAGTGGAAGAGGCCGGTTGGCTCTTTTGGCATCATGTCGATAATTTTCTGCGCCCGGTCGTCGACCCACTTCTCTTTCTCGTCGATGAGCTGCTGCTCAACCCAGCGCCGATCTTCGATGCGGTCGTAAGTGAGGTATGCGTTCATGGCTGAACTCCTGAAATTTGGATGTGCAGATCCCGGCTGCGTGAATCCAGCCCGGTATTTCAATGTGAAACTTGATTAAATAGCGATACGAATCAGAATGAATGAAGCGCAGCGGCAACAAGCAAGGTGACTAAATGCTGATAAATAAGAAATGCTCTTCCCCAATGTACTCAACTAAAGAAATGGGTAAGCGCTCGAAGCGGAATCATTGGTTTGTGAGAGAAAAGGGAAGTGACCAGCCGCACGATCAGTCATGGTATGACTGGTGGAAGTCACGATCGCTTGGCTTAGGCAAGAATGGACATATTGCGTGGCGTTCTACATGTATCGCAAGAAACGCACCTGACCCATTCAATCCGCCGGATTCTTTCGAGGTCGACTTCCAGGCACCTGACGGCAAGCTGTATCATCTGGAGTTTAAGCTTGCACCTCATGGCCCAAACAAATAATGGGTTAATGACTCAGTCCGCCGCCACGGCCATCAAGATAAACCTCAACCAGAAGCTCTCTGGTGAAGGTGCGCTCACAACCGCGGTGAAGATAGAGCTTTCCGCGCTTGTTGGCTGATGCCGTCCACATGCCGTCTTTGTGCTTAACCAACATTCCAGGACGAACTGCGCCGCGATTAACTTCAACGTACCCGTAGTGGTGCATCATAGCTTCACCTCAACCTGTTCTAGGAGGCCAGCAACATGCATCTGCCAGCGGTTGAGCGTCAGCTTGTCGCGCGGTGCCGATACCGACGTCAGCTGCCACTCGTTATCGTTGAGCTTTTTGGCGGTGTACTGCTTGCCGTTGTGGGTGACTGTCATGATGCCTCCCTGGCGCGGAGCATGGCGTCGGCAATGTGATACGCATCTTCGGCTAATTCTTTGTATTGTGGTGATTCCGGGCCGCCACCAAACGAATGGCCGTCCCATCTGCGCACAATGGATGCCATAGCCTTAGCCGCGAAGTAGTCACGCATGGTTATTCCACGACCACCAAAATCATCGCTGTCCCATGAGTTAATTTCAGGAGTACATACTCCTGATTGTGGAAACGCAGGGCCTCCAGTTTTATTGCTCATAAATCCTCTTGGCCTTATCGCGGCGAACGGAACGGTTAATACAAGACTTCAACGCATTTATTCAGTGTTTCAATGGGCGGTGGATGGCCGCCGGTTGTCATAAATGGGCAGACTCGAAAATCTGCCTATGTATGGCCGATAAAAACCCCGCCGTGGCGGGTCTTCAGAAATAGTCTTTGTGGTCACGCATGGCTCGCTCGAGAATCAGCTTCGCATCTTCAAAGCTCGCAGATTCAAAAGCCTCTCTAATGGCTTTAGCCAGGCAAGTTGCATCACTTTCGTAGTCGTCAGCTCTGCTTTCCCAGTTTGATGCCTCTTCTTCAGCCTCATAAAGTCGATCGCCATACTCGCACTCGAGTTCCTGTCGCACTTCATCACGAAGTTTCTCCTTGATGATCTCGGAGGCCTCTTCAATCGGCATTGTTTCCAGAATCGTCTCTGGCTGATGAGTGCCGTATTTCAGTGAGATATCAGTAGCAAACATGCAACCTCCAAAAAAATGCCCGCGCGCTGGCGGGCCAAGAAGACTTTTCCAATCCAACCAGAACAGGATCATCGTCTCCTGTGCAGTTGAGATGGCAGTATTACCATCACCAAGCATCGGCGCCCGGTGCTTGAGGCTGGCTCTGTCGTTACCCGCTGATGCGGGAGAAATGCTAAAGATGCCCAAACTCTTTCATGAGCATCTCTTCGTTGTGCTGTATTTTTCTTACTGCGTAGTCACCATGGTGAAGGGATGCGCCAGCATTAAAGGCCCTTACCGCCTCAATTTTTGAATGGAAGTAACCAAGAACGATTTGCTTTCTGCTAACTGTTATCTGGGCTCTCCATGTACCGTTCCGCTTGTCGAGGAAAATCCCAACGTAACCACTGGTGTTTGTTGATTTAAGAGAAACATTCCGGCAGTTTTCTTCACGTTTAGCCTCTCTTAGGTTAATGAGGCGGTTGTCAGCTTTATCGCCGTTGATGTGGTCAATAAAACCTTCAGGCCAGTGTCCATGCACATAAAGCCAAGCGAGCCTGTGAGCAAAGTATTGCTTTTGGTCGATCAGGATCTTGATGTACCCGTAACTGGTTAGCGTCCCCGCATAAGGAGATTTATTGCGAGCGCCTTTGTTAAAGTTCCATTTGAAATGACCACTTTCAGGATCGTAAGTTAGGATTGTGCGAAGATACTCTTGGTTTAACTCAGGCCGCATAATTACCTCTCTGCTTGTTTACCGTCAGCCCCTCGCAAAGAGCTGCTGGTAAATCGCTTTGCCATAATTGCCGCTCTTCCTGAGCCCGCCTATGGTCCGACGCATGGTTTACTGTCGCGCCGTTCGACTGACCGAAACGCTGTGTTGTCTCGATGGGCTTATTAAAAACCATAGTTGTTTTATCGTCAACAACAATAGTTGTATTTATTGGCGTATTGGTTTTATTTGGTTGTTTTGAAACGGAAATTATTTTTGATTTAAGTGGTGGTATGTTTAAAAAAACATCAGAAGAGGTGAGCCATGAACATCAACGAAGATAATGCCGGCCTGATTCTCAACGCCTTAGGGCTGGCGGTGGTGGATCTGATAATTAGCGGCACCCCGATCAGCAGGGATAACCCGGTGGAGAGGCTGGAGCGTACCCGGCATGAAACCGGCAATGTGATAGGGAAGGGGGGCCAACAGGGATGCGGCGGAGTTGGTGCGGAAAGGGCAATAAAAAACCCGGCGCGGTGGCCGGGTTGGTTCAAGAGGCCCAAACCTCAGAATCAGGAAGTTTTCCACTAGCTTGCCAGTGTTTAATTACTTTAAAGGCGGCGCGAGAAAAATACACATTCTTCACGTCATTTGGCATTTTGCAGTAATAGTCAATTTTACCGCTTTGTTCATTTATGCTAAATTCACCTTTTCCATTCTCATTAAAAAACATATAGTTAGATATTTTTCCGTCAGAGGATTTTTTTTGAATCTGAACATAAAAGCCCATATCAGTCCTCCTTAAGATTCCATACTAAACCGATTTCTATAGTTCTCTTATGGGCTTCATTATAGGTCAATCCATCCCTTTTTTCTATCAGAGACTCATACTCCTCGTGCATAAAAAACTCATAATCAGAACTGATGCAGGAGTTGCAAGCTAGTCTATCCCAGGCATTAACTATTTCTGGGTCAGGGTCGAGCCTGCCATGGCGGATCGAATTATCCTGATAAACTATCTCATGCTCATCGAAGAAAATATGATTTTTTACCCTCTCAACAACATTTTCAGGACTTGAGAGTGTATCAGCGATTTTATTGATGTCGGTAGTGTCATTTCTGATGCGCTCATACTCAATTTCTGACCTTTCGATTGCCTCTAAATAACGTTCAGGTGAAGTGTCGATCGTCATCGCTATGCGGTTCGAAGCTTCATTGCTGCCTAACAATGAAGCGAGTTCGTTAAGTGCATTCTCAATAGGGTCAATCATATTTTTTCCCTATTCGATGAATTCAGAGCAATCAATTTTTTTGAAATTTATTTTTTGGAATGCAAAATATGCATTTATTGTGAATATGAAGTGAGGGATATATATGCCAACGCTAGTTAAGTAACTCATTGTTATTACAAGAGCATTCCTGGATTGGTTTAAGGTAGAGTTACTAATAGAGTGAGCGCTGTTTAATTCTAATATCTTATCTTTAAATTCTGAAATATCCACACCGGGCTTTACACGATAAGACGTAAATATACTTAATACGTCAGCTCTGAAGTATACTGAAGCTACGGTTCCTTCATGGGTAATAACTAGCCTTTCATCGTGCTTCTCAACTTTGTATCCAGCGTTTTCAAAAACTTCCTCAAGACTTTCTTGATTAATGTCAGCATTAGACAGAATTTGGGTGTTGGACATTTGCCAATCCTTTTAAAAATGTTAAAGAAACCTAATTTTTGCCTTCAAAAAATGGTTAATGGCAGCATTTACTTTGCTTTTTATCCATGAGCTTCGGGCGAATCAGCAAGCCGCAGCTTCGTTTCTACAATTTGTTATACGCTATCGACTCATGAATCAGCGCCTTGCCCATGATGTACAGCTGGTCCTGATTTTCTTCTGTCACATACCAGTCTTTGTACGCCGGGTTATCAGAAAGTACGGCCAGCTGCAGTCCCTGCATTTGCAGGCGCTTAACGTGGAAGTGCTGCCCGAAGACAAACGCATACACCCCATCGACTTTGAAGTTCCTCACTGAAACGTCGAAAAAGAGCCGATCACCAGACTGGATCGTCGGGCACATGCTATCGCCATCAACAGTCATCACCTTCACATCATGCTGAGTGCGATTTCCAAAGAGGGATCGCGCGTACTCAGTAGTGAACTCAATGGCGTGCAGAACTTCTACAAATTCCGAAATCATGAAAGAGCCTGGCCCCGCACTAACAGTCAGGTCGAGAACGTCAACGCGGAAAACGTCAGAGGCCGGATGTGCTGTTAAAGCGGCCACTGGGTACTTTGCGCCGTTATGCATAGATCCTTCGCCTGAGCTAAGCCAATCAGGCATTACCCCCAGAGCGTTAGCAATATCTACAAGCTTGGTGGTCTGATTGGCCTTGCCAGTTTCAATCTTCTGAATGGCTGCCTGGCTAACCCCAACCAGATCCCCGAGAGCCTTTTGAGTAAGCCCCCGCGCAGATCGCGCTTCTTTAAGTCTTTCAGCGAGTGTCGTTTTCATAATCTCAAATGTACAACCGTGGTTTTAATCCATCAAACGAAAATGGTTGTTGACTAAATACAACCATAGTTTTATTCTTCTTTCATATTCACTACGGAGGTTGTTATGAACCCAGTAATTAAAACCGCGATCAGTATCGTTGGTTCTCAGAAAAAACTGGGCGATGCCTGCGAAGTATCACAGCAGGCCGTTTACAAGTGGCTGCACAACAAAGCAAAGGTCTCCCCTGAGCACGTTGGGAGCATTGTAAGCGCCACCGGTGGGGCGATTAAGGCTCACCAGATTCGCCCAGACCTGCCGACTCTCTTCCCGAAGGTCGAGCAGTCAGCAGCTTAATACCCGAAGCATTAACCGAACGGCCCGGTATATGGTCGGGTGCCCGGCGTGGTCAAGGTTGACTGTCAATGGTGCACGATAAACAACACCAATAAACATTAACTATTTCAAACAAATGGAACGTATATGCACTCACTTACTTATCAACAGAGTATCGCATTTTCGCCCGGCGTGATGATAAATCGCGCTCAGCTAAAACAAGAAGATAACCACGACGCGATACGCAATGCGATCCGCTCATGGGCAGCTTCTCAGGGTCAGGACGTGGTGACGATGCTGATCGTCAACGAATACCGGGAGCAGGGCGGGACCGCCATCAGCTTCCCGGAAGACATCAGCCGGGCACGCCAGAAACTCTTTCGCTTCCTGGATAACCGTTTCGACTCCGAACAGTACCGCGAGAACGTGCGCCAGCTTACGCCCGCAATCATGGCGGTTCTTCCGGTTGAGTATCGCACTCGCCTGATCGGTGCCGATTGCAAAATGACTCGTCTGGCTGAAGCCGAGAAAGAGCTCGCCGAAGCTAAGCAGGCGGTGCTGTTGGACGCTCCAGAGCATCAGAAACTGAAAGAGGTAAGCGAGGGTATAGCGTCGCTGTTCCGCCTCATGCCGGAGCAGGTAGGGCCGTTGATGACGATGGTCACTTCGATGCTGGGGGTTATGTGAGAGGCACCAGAAAAGAAAAAGCCCTTGAAGCGGTAACTTCAAAGGCCTTCAAAACACTGTGTTACGCCAAGTAACGGGAGTAAGTATGTCAAACACCGCTGAAATAATCAATTTCCCAAACAAAACCGAACAACCGGGAGGTCGTATGGCCGACCTGTCGAACGGGTATACCAAGGTCGCTAACGAGATCCAACAGCTTAAGCCTCGCCTGAGACTGTCAGGCCGGGAATGGCAATGTTTTGAGGCGGTGATCTGGCTTACCTACGGCTGGAACAAGAAACAGGACCGCGTGACAAATACGGTTATTGCCGAGCTTACAGGCCTGAGCGATACGCATGTATCGGACGCGCTTAAGTCTCTCGCAGAACGCAAAATCATCTTTTCACAGAAGCAGGGCATGATGAAAATCGTTGGTGTAAACACTGACCTTTCAGCCTGGATTTTAGTTAAACCGGAAACGGGAAGAAAATTCCCGAAAACGGGAAAATCCTTCCCGAAATCAGGAATAACCTTCCCGAAAACGGTAGACACCCAATACAAGAACAAGAACAGTATTAAAAGATCTTCGTCCGAGAATTCTGACGAATCCTCTGACGCACGTCTGAAGAAATTTTTATCAGCTCATCCTGAAGCTGAGGTCTACACGCCATCCGGTGCGAAGTGGGGCTCTGCTGAAGACCTAAAAACCGCCAAGTGGATATCTGCCAGGGTGAAGCAGATTAACCCAACCTGCAAAGCCCCGGACTTGACCTCCTGGTCTAACACCGTTCGCCTGATGCGCCAGATAGACAACCGGTCGCACCAGGACATCTGCGCGCTGTATGACTGGGCAAGCAAACACCACTTCTGGCAGACCAATATCCTGAGCCCGGAAAGCCTGCGTAAGCAGTGGGACAAGCTGACAATGCAGCGTAATTCTGGAGGCGAGCAGCGCGCAGCTAAGCCGGATCTGGACTTCAACAACACTGACTGGGCCTATGAGGTGATTCGATGAAATCTCTTGCAGAGCAGATGCGTAACCACGACCGCGAGCAGATGAGCCGCATGGCCCATAACCTGCCAGAGCAGTATCAGGAACGCGCACCGGTCGAGCAGGTGGCTCAAGTGTTCAACGGGCTGTTCAACCAACTGCGTGCCGCGTTCCCGGCCAGCATGGCGAACTTCCGCACCCAGGACGACCTGAACGAATTCCGCCGTCAGTGGCTACTGGCGTTTCAGGAGAACGGGATCCACTCAATGGCGCAAGTAGATGCCGGTATGCGCATTGCCCGCCGCCAGGAGCGCCCTTTCCTGCCGTCGCCGGGCCAGTTCGTCGCCTGGTGCAAACAGAGTGGCGGGGCGCTGGGAATCAACGTTGACCAGGTGATCGCCGAATACTGGGACTGGCGTAACCGTTCGTTCGAGTTCACCTCCAGTGAGCATTTCCCCTGGTCGCAGCCGGTCATGTACCACATCTGCGTTGAACTGCGCCACCGCAGCACAGAGCGCCAGTTGACTCATGGTGAACTGGCACGCGAAGCGGGCGATCTGCTGGACATGTGGGAGAAGCGCGTCACCGAGGGTAAGCCAGTACCGCCGGTACGCCGGGCGATTGCAGCACCGGCTGCCGAGCACGGGCCGACGCCGATCCCGCTGCTTCAGGCCAAGTACAATCGCAACAAGTCGAACGGGATGGTGTGAGATGACCATAACAATCCGTGGGCAGATTCTTGCAGCCCTGCGTAATAACCCGGGCCTGAACAGTGCTCGTATTGCCACCATGATCGGCATGACCACCAAAAAGATTTCCGGCCCGTTAAGCACATTGTTTGCAGACGGCCTGATCGAGTTCGAAGGCAAGCACGGCCAGCGGCTGTATCGGCTGGCCAGCCACGGCATGAAATACGCCCCGGAAACCATACCGGCCATGCCGAAGGGTGATTCGAAGCTGGTGAAGCGTACAGAGACGAACGTGATCTGCCAGGAGTGTCTTAACAGTCCGGCGATGAAGCGAGTATTGATGGTTTGGGGGAGGTTAGGGGTATGACAAACGTAAGCGCAGTAGAAAAAATGGCTGAATTAATTCAGCAGATGGAAGAGAACTCGCCGCGAGTAGCTGCTCTCCAGTATTGCCTGACACAGGTTGCGGAAAAAGTGGAAGAGGCAGAAAAGCGCAATGCGGAGCTTGAAGCCAGATGCGCGGCGCTGGCTGCGGAGAATGCGAGGCTGAAGTCAGCGATTGAAAAGCATGCTGACAGTTACATCATGTGCGGATATTGCCGAACTGAGCGCGATGGCAAGAACGACGATGTTTGTGAAGTACTTGATTCAACCCCAGCTACCGACGCTTTCCTGGCTGAAGTGCGAGCCAGCGGCATAGACCAATGGATTGCCAGCAGAAATGGTCGGTGGAATGGAACAACAGCAGAGGCTGAAAGGTTCGCCGCCCAGCTTCGCAAAGGAGCGCAGTCATGATTACTGGAACCTCTTATTACGACGAAGTGCCGGTAGTGCCCTGCAAGATATGCGGAGGTTATTACAAGGCTGATGAGCCAGAACTGCATACTTGCGAGGAGCGCGACGAATGAAAGATGAAGATTTAGACCGCTGCCCGCGCTGCAAAGAGGATATGTGGAAAGGACAGCAGCTGTGCCGTAACTGCCAGCATGAAGATGATATGGAAGAATGGCCTGGTGGTGAAGGCATAGAGTGCGATATCTGCGGACACATAAGCGCAGACCCGGAAGGTCGCCACTTTTGCAGTGAGGATAATAACGATGAATAGCCGCCCAATGAGCAACATCGACAAACAGTCGCTGCATGGGCAGAGCATTGACGGTCTGCTATTTGGCAATGATTTATAAATTGTAGGCACAACTAGCATGTTGACTACTTATACGTTGAAGTTCGAACAGATGATTTGTATGTTACATAGATAAACTGTCAACTTGGGGATAGATGTATGTCAGAAATTTTTGATAACGGGTACAAGGCCGGAGAAGCCTCCTACGGAAAGGAAAAGATGTCTGACTTCGAAGGTTCACAGTTCAAAGATGAGTTCATGGTTGGGTATTGCCTCGCCAGAGCGCAGTACGAGGGCGGTGGAACTCCTTTTGTTTTTTTATCGCTAGGCCAGCATGCGGGATTTTATGGCTTGCCAAAAGAAGCATTTAAGCGTTACTACAAATCAGACGACTATCAAGGGCACTTTGAGTCAGGGTACGAGGATGGAGCCGAAGAACGGCGAAGCCAGTATTCCGACTATGAGGATTAATCATCCCTGGTGAGGTAAGACGAAACAAATTGGAGCCTGACCTATAATCCCCTCAAATCATCGAGGGGATTTTTATGTCTCACTGGAACATTGCAGTAAAGCCGCAGGAAGATCGCGACAAGGTTAACGTTGACCTGGCAGCCTCCGGAGTGGCCTACAAAGAGCGCATGAATATGCCGGTTATCGCTGAGGTAGTGATGCGCGAACAGCCAGGGCATTTGCGCGATTACTTCCTTGAGCGCCTGAAGTTTTATCGAGAGAAGTCGATAAGTTTACCAAAGGCAACTGATCCGCTTTATTTAAACAAAGAGGAGTGAAGTAATGGATGAGTTCGAGTCATATGTAAAATATTGGGAAAGTAAAAAAATTGAAGATCACGAGCGTCAACTCAACGATCTTCTAAGAAGAGAAACAGCCATCTCTCAAGGAGATACTGGGCAAGAGCGATTGGGTATCATTGGCAAACAAATAAATTACCATAGTGAAATTATTAATAAATCTCGATTCAATAACTAAAAGTCAGTATTTGATTTTCCATTATCATCCCGCCATAATTGAGTCATCGGAGCCTGAACAACTCCGGTGACTTCTGCGCATTTAAGGGGACTTAAATGCGACCACAATCTGAACTCCTCACCTTGTCACAGATGCAGAAATGCACCTGCGATTTTCTGCATTCTGCGTTGCCTGTCGGGGGTGGCGTATGAAGCAGCACTACTGCATCGTTAACGAAACCGTTAAAGACAATCTCATCGCGTACATTCGCACTCTGCCGGTAAACCCTCGAGCGCCGATGGTGGTCGAGGCCCGGGAAGAGACCCGCACCGACAAGCAAAACCGTCTGATGTGGCCGTTGCTTAAGGATTTGTCTGACCAGGTTGTCTGGCACGGCGAAAAGCTGACCCGCGAAGAGTGGAAGGACCTCATCACCGTTCTGGTTAATCAGACCCAGGACCAGGAACAGAAATCCGCGCCAGGCATCAACGGCGGCCGCGTATATTTCGGCGTCCGCACTTCCAAATCCAGCAAGCGCTACATGGTCGATGTCATCGAGGCGATTTACTGGTTCGGTACCGACCGCGGCGTGAAGTTCTCCGAAGCATCCAGTAAGCGCATTGCCTGGGCGCAAGAGTGGAGGGCTTCCCGTGGGTAATCCTCTCGCACGCGTCATCACAAATCACATCTTCAACGTTCCGGCGCGCCGCAAGCGTAAGGCCTCGGTTAAGCCGTCCGACATCCCGACCTTGAAAGGCTATACCGCCCGCCTGGTGGATCAGAAATGGCTGCGTCTCGCGGCACGGAGGGCGCATGGCTAATTTATGCAAGGCGGCGCGCGGCCGCGAATGCCAGGTGCGGATCCCCGGCGTATGCAACGGCAATCCTGAAACCTCAGTACTGGCTCACATTCGTCTTGCTGGTCTCTGCGGGACCGGAATCAAGCCGCCTGACCTGATCGCCACCATCGCATGCAGCAGTTGCCACGACGAGATTGATCGCCGAACCCGTCTGGTCGATGCGGAATATGCAAAGGAGTGCGCGCTGGAAGGCATGGCTCGCCCGCAGGGGCTCTGGCTTAAAGAGGGGCTCGTAAAAGCATGAATGAATACCGCATCAGCCTCCCGTGGCCGCCAAGCAACAACCGCTACTACCGACATAACCGCGGGCGCACGCACATCAGCGCAGAAGGGCAGGCGTACCGCGACAGTGTCGCCAGAATCATCAAAGACTCAATGCTGGATATCGGCCTGGCAAACCCCGTGAAAATCCGTATCGAGTGCTACATGCCGGATCGCCGCCGACGAGACCTGGATAATCTGCAAAAGGCAGCGTTCGATGCCCTCACGAAATCCGGGTTCTGGCTCGATGACCAGCAGGTCGACTACTACAGCGTGAAGAGGATGCCAATCGTCAAAGGCGGCAGGCTTGAACTGACCATCACCGAACTGGAGGCCGTATGAACCACACAGACTTCCTGCGGTATCAGGCAGAAAGCGTTAAGCGCGCCAGCCTGCCACCAGTAGCAAAGCACAGCCAGACCAAAACCAACCAGCCACAGAAGGAAGCCGCATAATGAAACTGGAATTAACCAACGACCAGCATCAATGGGTAGACCAGTGGCTCCAGTTGTGGGGCGCATGGTGCCAGACCGGCAAGATTGATAAAGCGATGATCAACATGATTGCCAGATTCATGGCTACCGTCGAGCCCCAGCAAGCATCACGGCCGGTATGTAGTGATGATGACGGGATGCTCATTGATGCTGTCATTCGCCACTACCTGAAGAATGTGGATGAAAATGCCTGGCGGGTTATCTTCGCCTACTACGTATGTAACTCCAGCGAGATCCGAATTGCATCATGGCAGCATGCAGTAAGTAAGCCTCGCCTTATGAAGACGCGTGGCGGCAATCAGTACAAACACCCAAGCATCTCGACAATCCGTAGAGAGGTGAAGCAAATCATCAATGCTTCATTGTTCTGTTTATACCAACCGCTTCAAAATGCGTTTAACGATCGCGATAATGTGAGGAAAATTGCAAATAAATCACACAACGTGCTTGCAATTTAATGAACAAATGAGCAAACTAATTCGTATATGTTGCCATTGTTGTGTGTAACATGAATAAATTCCAAGCCCCGCCATCGTGCGGGGCTTTTTCGTTTCAGGGCCGGAAGCTCATTTGGTATGAGCGGTCCCCTCATAAGGGAAGGGTAGACAGGTTCGAATCCTTCACGGCCCACCAAATTTGCCTGTAGCTCAGAGGAAAGAGCAACCGCCTTCTAAGCGGTTGGTCGCTGGTTCGAATCCAGTCAGGCGAGTCAAACCCAGCCAGGGTATTTACGGCCAGAGAGCCGACATTGCCTTACCCTCATCTTCCTGGCTTGTCGCCAGGTTTTTTACTCCAGGCCCCGGGAACCATCCTCGACATGCCTTCTTGTTAAATCGTCCCGAGGGCCTGAACCAACTACACACGGAATAAATATGTCTGAGACCTTCACTATCGTAGGCGTTGGTCTTACATCGTCATCAGTCGGTGTAACCTTTGCCACGCTGTTTCCGGAGGCGACTCCAGCAGTGATGCTCGGATCACTCGCCGGAACGGCGCTTTACGTTCTGACCTCAGATCCCCATCAACTCTGGAAGCAGGCTATCTTTGCGCTGATATCGTTTATCAGTGGCGTGTTCTTCTCCGTACCCATGGCGAAAATCATGGCCGGAATCATCAACACGCCGTTAAGCCTGATGAAGCCACCGGCCAGCATTGAGGTATCGCCAGCTGTCGGTGCAATTGTCACTGCTTCCATTTCCGTGGCAGTCCTGCTGCGTATTCTCCGCAAATCCAAAAGCGGGAAGATGCCGGGACTGGGGGAGGAAGATAAATGACATGGCAGCTTCTTCTGATGGATGCAAACGCCATAGTTTGCCTGTTAATCATGGTCAGGCTGATGTTTTTCCGGAAGGAGGGAAAGCGTCATCGCCTGAGTGTCGCGGTGCTGGCCTATCTGGTCATCCTTGCCGCCGGATTCAATGCCTTCAACATTCTGCTCGGCCACTACGTACAGGTTAACCTCGGCGATCTGCTGCTTAACTCCGTCATCTGCATGGCGGTGTGGCTGGCGCGCGGTAACCTGGCGAAGGTCGTTATAACGGAGTAGTCCATGCAAACCAGCGAAAAGGGCATTGCCCTGATCAAAGAGTTCGAAGGCTGCAAACTCAACGCCTACCAGGACAGCGTCGGCGTCTGGACGATCGGCTATGGCTGGACTCAGCCTGTCGACGGGAAACCGATCCGCGCCGGGATGACGATTAAGCAGGAAACAGCAGAACGTCTGCTGAAGACAGGGCTTGTCAGCTACGAAAGCGACGTGTCTCGCTTGGTTAAAGTTGGCCTGACTCAGGGGCAATTCGACGCCCTGGTATCGTTCACGTATAACCTCGGAGCCCGGTCATTGTCGACATCGACTCTTCTGCGAAAACTCAACGCCGGTGATTACGCTGGCGCTGCCGATGAGTTCCTGCGCTGGAACAAAGCTGGCGGCAAAGTCCTTAACGGGCTGACTCGTCGGCGTGAGGCGGAGCGCGCTCTGTTTCTGTCGTGATTAGCGCGCTGGTAAAGCGTTACTGGGTGCAAATAGCTGTCGTGGCGCTGATTGCTCTGATGGCATTAATTATGCGCCACTATAGACAGAGTGCCTTGGAATACCGAGATCAGCTCGATAAAGCGACGGTCAGGGCAGAAACATCGGAGGCGATCACAAGCAACGTGATCACCACGATGAACCTCATCCGTGACATCTCACAGGCTACCCAGAATGCAAAGAACGAACTGGCTCAAAAGGGCGAGACACGCATTGTTTACATCAGGCAGGCGCTTGAAGGCGATCCGTGCGCTAACCAGCCTGTTCCTTCTGCCGCTGCTGACAGCCTGCGGGAATACGCAGACAGTTTACGTTCCAGCCCCGGTGGTTCCGATAAGCACTGACCTGACCGCAGACACGCCGATACCCGGAATGGTTGTTCCGTTCACGTGGCAGGCAAGTCTGGAGTTAAACGCTCAGCTCTACACGGCTCTTGGTCAGTGCAATCTGGATAAACAGGCCATAAGAAAAATTGAGATATCAAGGGGCACTAAAAGTGCTAGCGAATGATATTAGTGCAGTAACAAACTCCATTATTGTTATTCCAGGTTGAAGCCACTCAATCAACCCTGATCTCTTAGCAGTATCGACCCTTTGCTCAAGTGTTTCTTGCTGGTGGCTACTGAAGTGAAGAAGCAGTGCAGTAAGCTTATCCCCTGGATAGCCTTCTTTTAAAAGACCGACAAGGTCCTGCTCACGGCTTCTTACTTCAATGCCAGAATAAACATTTTCTACAATATTTTCAGAAACATCTCCGTTCATAGTTTCTGGTACGCTAATGCCAACAATGGCATTCCTAACGGTATTTCTTTTGATGTTCAATGGCATAAATCTTCCCCTATGTTTGTAAAGCAAGTGACAAAAATACTATAGCTGAGCAAGGTAAGTATTTTCCCCATAAATATTTTGGAATCTTGATGTTTATTTCCTGAATTTTTCACAGTCTTGCCGGCTGGTAAAGAGGCCCTCAATGTCCGACATCTACCAAATTACGCTAACAACCCAAACAGGCGAAACCTTCACGGGCAAGATGTCACGACGTCAGCCTGAGCTGGTTAACGGCTTTGTGCCGCTGGCGACCGAGACGGGCCAGTGGGTGTATTTCGCTCCTGCCGATGTAAAGCGCGTGGAGTTCACACCGGTGCCGGAAGAGCAGACCGAACAGCCAGAAGAACAAACAACGGAGTAACGAATGAGCAAACCGGACTGGGAGGCCATCGAGACGGCGTACCGGGCCGGAGTGATGTCCCTCCGAGAAATAGCGTCACAGCACGGTATCAGCGAAGGCGCTATCCGTAAGCGTGCCAAGCGTGACGACTGGTCGCGTGACCTCAATGCGAAGATTCAGCAAAAGGCTGACGATCTGGTACGCAAACAGGAGGTACGCAAACAGGTACGCAACGAAAGCACTTTGACCGAACGCGTACTGATAGAGGCGACTGCCGAGGTGATTGCCACGGTACGCATGGAGCACAGGGGAGACATCCGACGGGCTCGCGAACTGACAAACATGCTATTCGATGAGCTGGCCGGTGAGTGTGGCGATGTGGCCGCGCTTGAGATGCTCGGTGACCTGATGCGCCGTGAGGACGATAAAGGTCAGGATAAACTCAACGATCTGTACCACAAAATAATCAGCCTGCCTTCCCGTGTTAAATCCATGAAAGACCTTAGTGACAGCCTGAAGACGCTGATCGGCCTCGAACGTGAGGCGTACAGCATCGAGAATAAGGCTGAAACGAAAGAGGTCACCCATAACGTCATGCTGGTGCCAACCAGTGACAACGTGGATGACTGGGAGGCGGCAGCGCAGAAACAACAGGACGGGGTGCTCGGTGGATGAATTACAAAGCTGTATGGAAGCCACTGCCTGGGTCGCAGTCTCTCGCGCTGAGTTGCCCGTGTAACGAAATACTGTTCGAAGGCACTCGCGGCCCGGGCAAGACCGCTGCGCAGTTAGCCAGGTTCAGGCGAAATGTCGGCGTGGGCTATGGCTCGTTCTGGCGCGGCGTCATCTTCGACACCGAATATAAGAACCTTGCCGACATCATCACTCAGTCGAAGCGTATGTTTCGCCTGTTCAACGACGGCGCGCGCTATCTGTCATCTGCGAGCGAATTGCGATGGGTATGGCCTACTGGCGAGGAGCTGCTCTTCCGCTTCGGCAAAGAGGCGGACGACTACTGGGATTTCCACGGGCAGGAATTCCCTTTCATTGGCTTTAACGAGCTGACTAAACAGCAGTCCCCGGAATTCTACGAAATGATGTTCTCCTGCCGACGTTCATCGTTCAGGCCGGAAAACTACCCGTTGGAGAATGGCAAGTTACTGAGGCCAATCCCGCTGGAGACGTTCAGCACGACCAACCCGTTCGGCATTGGGCATACCTGGGTGAAGAAGCGATTCATTGAGCCAGCGCCGCGCGGAACCGTGCAGCGTGACCGGCAAATGGTGTTCAACCCCCAGACAGAACGAGAAGAGGAAATCACGCTTACCCGCGTGGCCATCCACGGATCGTTCAAAGAGAACCCGTACCTTGACCCGCAGTACATCGCGACCCTGATGGCTATTAAAGACCCTAACCGACGCAAAGCGTGGGTTGAGGGCTCATGGGATGTGACCAGTGGCGGCCGCTTTGACCACCTGTGGAATGAAGCGCTGCACGTAATTAAGCCGTTCCGCATACCGGACAGTTGGACAGTAGACCGCTCGCATGACTGGGGTGAGTCGAAGCCGTTCTCTAATCTGTGGTGGGCTCAGGCTGATGGCACTGCCGCCGAGCTGCCTGATGGTCGGCAGTTCTGCCCGCCGGCAGGGTCGATAATCCTGATCGGGGAATGGTACGGG
>OATC01000195.1_pt1 | contig 21314 bp, 21 predicted proteins | sample 1475871 | NCBI WGS metagenome assembly OATC01 (sample SAMEA2579940, study PRJEB22360) | human gut metagenome | biome: human gut; feature: human-associated habitat; material: faeces | place: Denmark | collected 2008/2010
CGGTGCGGGGTTTCATCAATGCCGGCTCTGCGGGCTTCATTATGGAAGCCGCCCCGCTTCCCGGCGCGAACGAGCAGGTGATGGCCGCGCTCGATGACATGCTGCGGAAAAAGCTGCCCCGCCAGACCCCTGTCACCGTCATTATGCTTGCCAGCAAGTGTGTCGGGGAACGTATCGATCGTGGCGTGAGTAACGACATGTGGAAAGGGGGGATGGCCGATCACCTCAATAAAATTACCCGTGCGTTCTGGCAGCGCTCAGCGCTTCACGGTCTGGCCAACGAGCGAGAATACCCGCTCTACCTGCGCAACTACCGAATCTTTATTGTTTATGGTCAGCCGCTGAAGCGCGCCTCCCAGACGCAGCGAGTGATTGATGACCTGATTCAGATACGCAATACCATCCGCGTCTCCCTGGGGGCCGCGCGCATCGACAGCATGAACACCGATGTGCACGCTTTCCTGTCTGCGGTACGCGAGCAGATGAACTACCGTCAGGAACAGGTGCTGACGTCCTCCGGGGATTATAACGAGGATGAAAAGCTTAACCGCCAGGTGGTTGATCCGGGAATTGACCTTAAGGTTCATCCATCGCATATCCGGATGGAGTTGCCGGAGACCATAGACGCGCGCGGGACGCGCCTGCCGGCATCGACATGCCGTATCATCAACATGCAGCTCGCTAAAAACCCGCGTCGATTCGCGCTCTGGCAGGGCGCAGATAATCTGCAAAATCTGCGCTTTCCTGACCTCGGGATACCCTGTCCCTTTATGCTGACATGGACGACGGAACTGGAGGAACAGACCAAAAGCCAGAGCGAGGCTTTCCGTAAAGACCAGGACCTGTCGAAAAAAGCCAACTCAGCCTACGCGGCCCTGTTCCCCAACACTAAAAAGGCAGCAGAGGAATGGCGACGTACCCGTGAGCAGCTGCACAGCAATGAAATCGCTCTCTGCAATACCTACTTCAACCTGACCCTGTTCGCCCCGGATAACAATACCGAAGCGCAGAAGTGTGAACTGGCCGCCGTCAACGTGTTCCGTAAGAACGAGCTGGAAATGGTCACCGTACATTACCAGCAGATGCGTAACTGGCTGGCCAGCTTCCCGTTCGTCATGCAGGAAGGGATGTGGGAAGACCTGAAGATGACGGGGGCAACGCTGCGCTCCAAGTCATGGAACGCGGTGAGCCTGATGCCGGTCGTCGCCGAACGCCAGCTGTCAAACGTAGGTATGCCATTGCCGACCTACCGGAACCAGGTCGCGTTCTACGACATGTTTGGCGAGGAGAACGGCAGTACCAACTTTAACATCGCGGTCACCGGCACATCCGGGGCAGGGAAATCCTTCCTGACGCAGGGCATTCTGCGAGACGTGTTAAACGCAGGCGGGTATGCCTGGGTTATCGATATGGGTGACAGCTACAAGAACTACTGTCACCAGGCCGGCGGGGTCTACCTCGATGGTTCTAAGCTGCGCTTTAACCCGTTCGCCAACGTTAAGGACATCAACCATTCTGCGGAAGGGATTGTGCGCCTGCTGACGGTACTCGCCAGCCCGACGCAGCCGCTGGATGGTGTCTGTGAAGCGATCCTACAGAAAGCGGTAATGGATGCGTGGGAGAAAAAGGCAAACAGAGCCCGTATCGATGACGTTCATAATTACCTGACCAATGAGGATGTGAATCAGGCGTTCGCTGACAAGCCGACCATCATCGCGCGTCTCGCGGAGCTGGCCATGCTGCTCGATACCTACTGCACCTGGGGACCTGACGGCGAATACTTCAACGCCGACACCCCGACGCTCGATGGAGAAACCCGCTTCGCGGTGCTGGAGCTGCTGAGTCTCGAAGACAAGCCGAAGCTGCTCTCGTCCATCTTGTTCTCGCTCATTCTGGCGATACAGGAAAAGATGTACCACAGCCCGCGCGACCTCAAAAAAGTCTGCATTATCGACGAGGCCTGGCGTCTACTGGGTGGCTCCAACCCGCACGCGGCACGGTTTATCGAAACCGGCTACCGCACTGTGCGTCGTCACCGTGGCGCGTTTATCACTATCACCCAGGGCATCAAGGACTTCAGCGCCAGTAAGGAAGCGGAAGCCGCCTGGAACAACAGCTCCACCAAAATCACCCTGCTGCAGGATGCTAAGGCGTTTAAACAGTACCTTGCCGATAACCCGGATCAGTTCTCGGACATGGAAAAAGAAGTTATCCGAGGCTTCCAGCCAGCCCTGCAGACCGGCTACAGCTCACTGCTGATAAACGCCGGAGAATACAGCTCCTTCCATCGCCTCTTCGTCGATCCCGTGACGCGTGCCATGTTCAGCTCGCGCGGCGAGGACTTTGCTTTCATGCAGAAAGCGCAGAAAGAAGCGGGGGCGACTGCGGAAGAAGCTGCGTATCTGCTGGCGGAGAAGAAATACGGCAGTGAACTTCGTGAACTTGAAGAGTGGGTGAAAGCAGCATGAGTGAACAACAGGGCAAGCCGTATGACGGCGACACCGTTCGAGACGGTGTAACGATGGCGGGATGGTTGACCTCCCGAAGCATGAAATTAGCAATCTTTTTGCTTGTCTCGCAGATGGTTATGACGGGGATAACATGGATTTACATGAAAACCACAGAGCCAGAGATCGTAGTCTTCGACATGAAGGGAACGGTGGACCTCTTCATGCAGCAGTCCGCTCAGCTGCAGCTTGATGAAAACAGGGCTAAAGCGATGACTCAGCAGTTCAACACGGCGCTGAACGGCAGCCTGGATGCATGGCAGTCCTCACATAACGCCATCATTCTTGTGAAACCGGCGGTGATGAGCCCGCAGCGCGATATCACGAATGAAATCCGTGCAGATATTGCCCGACGCATCCAGGGGGGCCAGTGAAAAAACGACTGCAGCTGATGGCCATGACGCTGCTGATACTCTCCGCCGGCAGCGGGGCGAAGGATTTGGGTACCTGGGGCATCGTCTTCGAGCCTGCAGAGCAGGACATGCTGGCGTTTATCCAGAATCGCCTGAAGGGAATGGAGCAGACTGGCGAACTTGACCGCCTGCGCAAAGAGGCAACGGAAAGAGTGAAGGAGCATGCGGTACGTCCGACGCCGGTGGAAGGGCTCACGAAAGCGAAGGAATACCGCAGCTTTGCCTGGGACCCGACATTTACCGTGAAGGAAACGATCACCGACATGCAGGGCAACGTGATCGCCCGGAAGGGCGATACGGTCAACCCCCTGGATAAGGTGCCCTTCAGCCAGGTGCTCTTTTTTATCGACGGCGATGATAAGGAGCAGGTGAACTGGACCCGACAGCAGCTCGCCGGTCAGACCAACGTAAAGGTCATCCTGGTGAACGGCAACATCAAAGAAACCAGTGATGCGCTGAATGAACGTATCTACTTCGACCAGTCTGGCGTACTGACCCGTAAATTCGGTTTTGAACACATCCCCGCGCGGATATCGCGCGATGGCCGCGTGATGAAAGTGGAAGAAATTCCGGTATCAGGAGCGAAAAAATGAGTGCAACAACGTTAGGTGACCTGTTTCCCGAAATGCGTCAGGCAGTCACATCCCATCGACGTTACGCCAGAAAACCGCGTAAACCCGATGAGATAACACCGCGCATGGGAACAGCAGAACGGCTGAAGACGCTGTACCCCGAAATTGACTCCTGGCATCCGGTACTGGTGACCAAAGCCTGGCTCCACTGGTGTATGCAGAACCAGCAGGACAGCCGGGAGCCGTCGAAACGTGATGAACGTTTCCCGGACTACATCATTCACCTCTTAATGGAGAACATGCAGGCTGAGGATAGCGCGAAACGTAAAAAGGGCCAGACGATGTCACTTTCCGAGCGTCTCGACAGGTTGTTTGCAGGCGAAGGGCAGGAGAACGCTGAATGTCACTGAGACACGATACCGCCGTGCCGTCTGTGTCTCAGCATATGACGGATCACAATGTTACCAAAGGCTGTGACGAAGCCGTGAATCAACTCTCTCAGTTGTACCCTGAAATCGCTTCATGGCAACCGGCGCTGATCGCCGGTGCCTGGCATCAGTGGTGCGCTGAGAACCAGCTTCAGCCGATAGCGCCGGAAGAACGTGATGAGGCGTTTCCCCTGTACCTCGTCAGGCTTATCCGTAACAGAATGGAGGAGATGAACGCATGGCGTTAATCAGCTGCTTCACCGGCCCTCAGGGGCTGCAGGGGATGCTCACCTGTTTGCGCGATACTGAGGGGATGACCGGTATTCTGGTCGTGGTTGTGTTACTCGCTGGCTGGCTTGTCATTCAGCATCTTGCAGATACACGCCGTGAACGCCAGGCATGGGAGAGCAGACCGGAAATGCCCGTTTCGCTGGCACAATTTGGCAGTGCACGACATGCCGCTGCGGTTCACGCATTTGCTAACCGTGAATGCTACCAGGTGTTGCTCGCTGAGCTGGAGAAAGGCCTGACTGACGAGGGCTATGAACTGACGCGTGATGGATCACTGCGGGTGGAGATGTCAGAGGCCGACCGACGAAAAATCAGCCGGCGGATTTTCCGGGCGCGCCAGTACTATACGTCGCCGAGAGTGTCTGAGCTGGCAATGCAGGACAGCGAGGATGCGGCAGTGAACGATGGCTACGCCGGCACGTGGCTCAGCGTGCTTATCCGGGGCAGTGAGCGGGAAGGATGGTACATCACAAAACCTGTACCGGAATTCGTCCCGACGAACTCTCCTTTAAAACAGGTAATCATAACTGTCAGTGCAAAACGGTCTGTCCTGACGCGGGATGTGGTGAGAATCATCAACGAAATGGCTGAAAAAGTGAAAACCCAGCATAGGTTTCCTGAAACACCGGAACGTATTTCAGGTGGGGTAATTAACAGTGAACTGTTTTATGGGGCTGAGCAGCGGCAGGCTAAGGTGGCACCAGGCTGGTTTAGTTCTCCGTCTGGAAATGATGTGCCTGACGATATCACCGAAGGACTATTCCCGCCGGCGGGGATGTCAGAATACCGGCATTTCATCGTCAGGGCGCAGGCAGGGCGGTTTTATACCCAGACTACACTTGCCTTCTATATTGAAGAAGCTGGTCGCAGGATGGAGCAGGGGGAATCCTGCGGAGCATGCTACGAAGATGACAGCGGCTATGCTTTCGCCGTGACGCCTGCAAAAAACACGCCCTGATTCAACCGCGCTGACCTTCAGGATGTTCGGTGCTCACTGCGTTGCGCTCCGCCTCAGCCTGAATGTCATCCCGGTTTCCGATTAACCCCGACCAGGTAACGCCATGAAAAAAGACCCTGATACTGAAAAGGGCCGGAATGTCACCATCTCGTCAGTACGTCACGATGAGGGTTCGGCCCGACAGCTGGATGAAATCCTCAACGATAACCCGCTGTACAAACCCTCGCACGTGCTGCGCGGAGCCATTCTTGCTCTGTACGAAATGAGCCAGGAACAACGCCTGGCCATCATCATGAAAGCGGCTGATAAAGCCAAAAACCACTGACCATTTATTAAGCCCTCCCGCCGTCCGGTGGCTGCGGCACGCCCGGAGATACCCCATGACTCACCCTGAACCTGTCAGGCCGGTGACGGTTACCCGTGACCGCAATGGCTTCTGGACGCACCCTCATTATTTTGCACCCGCCAGTAATGAAGCCACACAGACTGAATTTGGCGACTGGATGCGCCAGCACAATCTGACCTGTGCCACCCGCTGGATGGAAAACGACGCGCTTCCCCAGGTGATCGCCGACTGGGAAAAGGGCGTACAGAATATCAGTGACTGGCTTCCCTCCGCACCAGAGGGTGAGGGCTGGTTCATCGGCTCTATTCATGACACTGAGGACGGCCCGGTCTGTGTATGGCTGCGGGAGGTGAAATGAAGCACTTTTCATGGTTTGCCGGTGTGTTGCTGGTTCTTATTTCCTTGATGCCATCCCAGGCAACGGCCGCAGCCAGTAACGCCGGTGACGGCCGCTGGGTTAATCCGATAAGCGATGTTTGCTGGAAGTGCCTGTTCCCGATGACGCTCGGCAATATCCAGCTGGCTTCCGGACCACAGAAAGACACATCCAACCCGTCTTCACCCATCCAGATTTGCCCGGTGGGTATTCTGTACCGTATAGGGCTGGCCATCGGGTTCTGGGAGCCGATGGCAATGGTGGACGTGACCCGTGAGCCTGGTGTGATGGTCAACATGGGGGGCTTTAAAATCGATCTCGGGAGAACAGGAACGGGAACCGCAGGGCAAAGTGACAGGCCTGCTGCCGGTACGTTCTACCACGTCCACTGGTATAAGTACCCGCTCATTTTCTGGCTGAACATCATCACCAGTCTGGGCTGTCTGCAGACCGGAGACATGGATATCGCCTATCTTTCCGAGGTCGATCCCCTCTGGAACGACAGCACGCTCTCAATGCTGATTAACCCCGAGGCAGCACTGTTCGGCAACCTGATAGCTCAGGGCGCATGCGCTGCTGATGCCGCCGCCGCTTCAGCGGGCCTGCCGCTCTCGCCGTTGTTCTGGTGCGCAGGGAGTCAGGGGTCAATGTACCCGCTGACTGGCTATACCAGTGGTGAGTTTTCTCCGCTGGAGGCATCCCTGCTGGTTGGCGAGCGAATGGCGTTCAAGATGCATCGTGAGGGGCTGGTCTGGAACTCCATTGGCGCGGATACCGCCGTCTGCAACCAGTATCCATCACCGATCATCCCGAAAGAGCGATGGCGATACCAAATGGTGAATATGTACCCCGAAACGAATAACTGCCATCCCTTCGGGGCCAGCACGCAGTTGTGGGGGACAACGCATAACTCCCCGTCCTCCAAAAAGAACTTCGGTTATCTCTTCTGGCGCAAACGTAACTGCGTCTTCCTTTAAGGACATGACAATGAAAATCGCTTATCTCCGGGCGCTGACGATCAGCGTCATGATTTCTTTCGCGCCGCTGGTCTGGGCCAGCACACAGACCGATATTTCCGTTTCAGACCATAACTGGATCAAAGGGCAGCAGGATGCGCTGGCCACCACGAAGGAAGACCTGCAGAGCCATCCGACGACAGATTTGTCTGTGTTGCCACAGCGACAACAGGATCTGATTAACCGGCTACAGGGGGATATCGCTGCACAATCCACCTCGATGGGGGAAAAAGACACTTTCCCGGCGATTTACTTTGTAAGCCTCGGCATACCTCGCGAAGGCCTGCTACCCATGCTGAAGGACGCCCGCCGTTACAACATACCGCCAACGCTACGTGGCCTCGTCAATAACGACATGCGCCAGACGGCTGCGGCGATGTTTGAGCTGAGTAAGGAGGATAAGGACGCCGGTGTACAAATCGATCCGACGCTGTTCACTCAGTACAACATCACCACGGTACCTGCCCTGGTGGTGACCTGCCCTGGCCACCATGACGTAATCAGGGGAAGTCTGCCCCTGCAGCAGGCTCTCGAAAAAGTGGCAGAAAGTGGTGATTGTGCGGCAACGGCACGCCATCTTCTGGAGGCCGCGAAATGAAAAAGCTACTTTCAACGGTGCTGATGCTTTTCCCGCTTCTGGCTGGCGCAGCTGATCCTGCCTTTGAGGCGGGAGCGAGCTTTGGCAAGGGCAATGCTTCCGCCGGAACGGGGGCTCTGAAAAATCCGGGTACCGTCACTGGAGCAATACCCGGCTATACCGCAAACCCACCTGAAAAGGGGTATTACGGTGGCGTGAACGGGGGGGATGGCGGGCTGGCTGGTAAAGGACAGGCTGCACTGCAGGGAAATGACGCGGCACAGTCGGTGATCAGCTCCGGTACCAAAAACCCGGCCCCCACAATTGACCCGAACGCCCCTTTTATTACCATCGGAAAAAATGCGGAGGGTACGGCTGGCGGGATCATGAACGGCACCAGTCAGCAGTGTAAGGAGACGACGGTATCAAAATCGACGTTTGAGAACTTTACCTGCGATCGGGATGTGTCCACCATCCAGACGTGCGGAAGAACAGCCAGTATCACCGGGCATTATGAGGATAACTACAGCTATAAGACCATCACCATTGATTCAGACAATCTGGACGTCAGCAGCCCGGAAGTGTCGTACAGCATGCCGGAAGGAACGGTGTATTCAGCAACGATGAATTACACGTTCAAGAAAAATTTAGCGTTCAGCAACGATCTCTGGTTCCTGAACATTACGGCTCTCGGTTCGCTGATGACGATGTACGAAACCTCCGGGTCGTATGACCTGCCTCCGGGTAAGAGTTTTACCGAAGGAGAGAAACTGACCATCACGTTTAATAACAAACAAAACGTACCCGAAAGAGTTGCCAGCATTTGGGAGTTGGGTAAAACCAACCACATGTACCATTTTGTCATCACCATCGTTTACCGTACCGGCACTAAGGTTTGGGTTCCGCAGACAACCTGGACTGAAAGCTGTGGTTTTGACAAAAAAACGGCGCTGTCCAGTGCTGGCAGTACCTGCACTGAGCCTGGAGGCACCCGGACGGTAATCGTCGACGGCAAGGAGTACAGCCAGACAAACAGTTGCTGGGCCTGGTCGGATGAATACGTGACGGGCACCAGTTCACGGGGAAACTGCGGTTCACTGATGGATAATCCCGCCTGCACACTCTCTTCACATACCTGCACAACAACGGAATCCGGGGTATGTACTCACCAGTCGGAGACGTACCAGTGTCAGAAAACATATTCATCCAGTGGTCTGGTCTGCGGTGGGGAATACATCTGCAAGTCCGGGGCCTGTGATGAGACGAATGGAACGGGTGACAATGGATTTGATACAGCCGTGGCCAAACTCGCAGGACTCGCTTCTGCGGCAGAAGATGTGAGGGATCAGAACAGCACTATTGATGTCAGAGCTTTCACGGGTAAAGCCATGAGCTGCCGCAAGGCTTTTGCCGGCTTCTCCAATTGCTGCAAGGATTCTGGTTGGGGGCAGGACACGGGGCTGGCCGCCTGCAATGACGATGAGATGGCTATCGGGAAAGCCAAAGCGAAAAAAATCACCGTCAGTGTGGGCGAGCGTTGCGACCGTAAGGTGCTGGGTGCCTGCATTCAGAAAAGTAAGGTGTACTGTGTGTTTGACGGCAAACTTGCCCGCATCATTCAGGAGCAGGGGCGTCGCGACCAGTTGGGCGTTAAGTTCGGCAGCGGTGACAGCCCGGACTGCCGGGGGATCACGGTTCCGGAGCTACAGAGTATCGACTTCGACAAAATCAACTTCGCAGATTTCTACGAGGATTTGATGAAGAACCAGAAAATCCCCGACACCAGTGCGCAGGTCAAGCAGATTAAGGATCGCATCGCCGCGCAGGTGAACCAGCAGGGAGGTGGCAAATGAAGCGTGTCCTCTGTGGCCTGCTTATGGCGCTGGTAAGCCATACGACGCTGGCCGAGGAGATTGTGACGCCGGCTGAGCCATTCACCGGCTGGTCCTGGTACAACGAACCGAAAAAGCCCCCAGAGCAGCCCCGGAAAGCGCAGCAGCCAGCACCGCAGGCCATTCCGGATCTCAGTAAGATGTCCCCAATGGAGCAAGCCCGGGTACTTAAAGGCTACACACAGGAAGCGCTTAACCGCGCCATCCTGTTCCCCTCACGGGAAAATACGGCGACGTTTCTGCGCTGGCAGAAGTTCTGGACAGACCGGGCATCGATGTTCAGCCAGTCCTTTGCAGCGGCGCAGTTGAGCCATCCGGATCTCGACTACAACCTGGAGTATCCGCACTACAACAGCATGGCGCCGTTTATGCAGACCCGCGACCAGCAGACGCGGCAGAGCGCCGTGGAGCAGCTGGCGCAGCAGTATGGTCTGTTCTACTTCTACCGGGGCAGTGACCCGATTGATGTGCAGATGGCGGGCGTGGTGGCTGACTTTGCGAAAACCAACGGGATTTCGCTTATTCCGGTCTCGGTTGATGGTCAGGTGGCAGCCTCCCTGCCGCAGAGCCGTCCGGATACGGGACAGTCCCGGTCGATGAATATCACGCACTTTCCGGCGCTCTTCCTGGTTGACCCGCGCAACCAGAACTACCGCGCCCTGTCCTATGGCTTCATGACCCAGGATGACCTGTCAAAACGATTCCTGAACGTGGCCACCGGCTTTAAACCCAATTCCTGAGAGACCCTTATGACAAAAACACTGTTTACCCTCACCCGCGATGCAGGGCGGGCTGCCCTGTATTCCTTCGTCCTCGTCCCGGCACTGGTGCTGTATGTGTTTGTGATGCTGGCGGCATCAGACGGCTCACTTTCCCGGCAATTCCTGACGACTTTTCATCACCTGACTGAGGGGGCGCCTGCCGGCAAGGTGATGGGGTGTGTTAATGAACATGAGATCGCAGGACGCTTCTCGCCACCTGAACCCGGAGAGTCATTAAAGCCTGTGCCTCCTGCCTTAGCAAAAATCCCGCCTGAAGTGTTGTGTCAGCGTGGCCCTGTGGACAGCGATTCGTGGGCGCGTGCGACAGATGCAACGTTGCTCAACACCTGGATTATCTCGGTGATATTTGGCTTTGGAGTGTGGTTTGTATTCCGAGGCCTGAACCTGGCCGCCCGAAAGAAAATTTCACCAGACACGCATTCGGTTTTGGCACGGCAGAACAAGGAGACACACGAATGAAACCCGCTATTCTCGCAGGACTGATTTTCTGGGGCACGATGGCGCGCGTACTGAGCGAGCTGATGACTTGGTCCGTGGAGCATACGCAGCAGGGGCTGCTGTGGCTGTGCAATGGTATGTGGGCCGGGGCGGCTGGCATGGCGATTTATGCCGGTTATCGCTGGTACCGTGACGAAAGAGGGCATACGCATAAGGAAGGCGACCATGAACATTAAAACCGGACTCACGGCTCTGCTGATATGCCTGCCCCTGCTGGCGAACGCCGGGGCGCGCGAGGAGTTAATGGCGCTTGAAGCGACAAAAACGGCCTCTGCTGACGCTGCAGCCGTCACCGCCTCCACCATTTCGGTACCTGCGCCGGCCAGCCTGATGGCGCTGCCGGACGGACGTCGGGCTAACATGAAAGATTATGCCGTGGTGCTCTTTATGCAGGCGCACTGCCAGTACAGCGCGAAGTTTGACCCGTTGCTGAAGGGCTGGGCCGATGAGCATGCAATTAAGGTCTATCCATATACCCTGGATGGTGGTGGCGATGTTTCCTTTCCGACGCCGATGGTGCCGCGCAATAGCGATCGCAGATCGCCCATTGCAGATGAGATTGTGACTTTCTTCGGCAATGGGCTGCCGATTGCGACACCGACGGTCTTTATGGTCAACGTCAACACCCTGAAAGCTTATCCCCTCACCCAGGGCGTGATGGACATCCCCGCACTTGAAAGCCGTATGGCCAGCCTCATTCAGGCTGACATGGATAACATCGATCCGAAGATGCTGCCGCCAATGCCGGCAAGCGCCCAGGTCACCCCTCAGTAATACAAACGGACTACAAAATGACGACAAACACGTATGCGTTATCGCGTACCGAGCGCGTGTGGCTGTTATTCAGCGTGACGCTGCTTGTGTCCGCAGCTTTCTATGGGGTGCTGGCCCACCGGGTGGTCGGCGTCATGGATCGCCCTGAACTGACAACCTGTCTGCAGGACTTTCCGGTGCTCCTGCTTATCTCGCTGAGCATTGGATTCTTTTTCACCGTCACCGGGCTGTACGTTTGCCGGCAGACCCTGGCCAGGAAACCCCGGGAGGAGATTGCATGAGGCTCATCAGACTGAAAACGCTTATCCAAAACCAGGCTGTCGGGATACTGAAAGACAGTAGTGAGGATACGGATACGCAAGCTGTGGAGGTGCCTAATGATTAAGGCGCTTATTACGGCAGGGATTGTGTTCTTCTCAGGTCTGGCAGCGCTGCCCGCACAGGCGGACGTCAATGGTGACCTCAACGGCTTCTTTGGCAAGTTGGGCTACAGCGGCAACGTCTCTCAGGCTCAGGCCTGGCAGGGGCAGGCGGCCGGGTATTTTTCCGGCGGGTCGGTCTACCTGCGAAACCCCGTCAAAAACGTTCAGCTGATCTCGATGCAGCTGCCGTCCCTGAACGCCGGCTGCGGCGGTATCGATGCCTACCTGGGGTCATTCAGCATGATCAGCGGTGAGGAAATTCAGCGATTCGTGAAGCAAATCATGAGTAACGCGGCTGGCTATGCATTCGACCTGGCACTGCAGACGATGGTCCCGGAGCTGAAGCAGGCGAAAGATTTCCTGCAGAAGCTGGCCAACGATGTTAACTCCATGAACATGAGTTCGTGTCAGGCCGCTCAGGGCATCATCGGCGGGTTGTGGCCCGTAACGCAGGTGTCACAGCAGAAAATCTGCCAGGACATTGCCGGCGAAACCAACATGTTTGCTGACTGGGCGGCCTCCCGTCAGGGCTGCACCGTCGGAGGACAGGGGGATAAAGTCACGGCCAAAGCCGGCGATGCAGAAAAAGACCAGGTACTGAAAAACAAAAACCTTATCTGGGACACGCTCAGTAAGAACGGGCTGCTTGGTAACGATCGCGCCCTGAAGGAGCTGGTCATGAGTACAGTAGGCTCCATCATTTTCAACAAAACCGGAGACGTGACAATCCTGACGCCGCTGGTCGATAACCGCGACCTGATTAAAGTCCTGATGCGCGGGGGAACAGCAAAGGTCTACGGGTGCGATGAGGCAACACTCTGTCTGGGGCCTGTCGTCACTAACCTGACGATTACTGAGTCCAACGCTCTGGTCACACTGGTCAAAAACCTGATGCTCTCGATGCAAAACAAACTTGTCGATGACAAACCTCTGACCGATCAGGAAAAAGGTTTCGTGAACACCACCTCTGTGCCGGTACTGAAATACCTGACCAACGCCCAGAGTATGGGGATGAGCGCCACGTACCTCCTGCAGGTTTCCGACTTCATTGCCCAGGACCTGATGATCCAGTATCTCCAGGAGCTGGTGAAACAGGCAAGCCTGTCGCTGGCTGGCAAGAACTTCCCGGAAGAGGCCGCCGCCAAGCTGCGCGATAACATCATTCATGCGCAGGGACTGCTGGCCGACATGAAGCTGCAGTCTGCGGCAGACCAGAACGCGCTGGACGGCATCGACCGCAACATGCAGTACCTGCAGCAGCAGGTGTCCACCATTGTTTCAGGCTCCTATCAAAGCAACTATCACTGGGGTGATCGCTGATGCTTGAGATATACACCATTTATGGCGGGGGAATGTGGAAAACGGCGCTGGACGCCGTTGTCACCCTTGTCGGTCAGAATACCTTCCACACTCTAATGCGTATTGCCGGCACCTTCGGGGTGCTGGCCGTATTGCTCACTTTCATCAAACAACGTAACCCGATGGTCTTCGTCCAGTGGCTGGCGATCTTCATGATCCTGACGTCCATCCTGCTGGTACCGAAACGTTCAGTACAGATAATAGACCTCTCAGACCCGGCAGCGGTGTGGAAAACCGATAATGTACCGGTCGGTCTGGCGGCCATCGCGTCACTGACGACCAGCATCGGCTACAAAATGGCATCGGTGTACGACATGCTGATGGCCAGACCCGACTCGGTAACCTACAGCAAGACCGGTATGCTGTTTGGCTCGCAGATTGTGGCGGAAACCAGCGACTTCACCACGCAAAACCCGGAACTGGCTCAGATGCTGCCGGACTATGTGGAAAACTGTGTGATCGGCGACATTCTGCTGAACGGTAAATACACCATCAATCAGCTGCTCAATTCCACTGACCCGCTGACGCTGATAACGAGTAACCCAAGCCCGCTGCGGGGTATCTTTAAGATGACCTCTACCTCACGCCAGTTCCTGACCTGTCAGCAGGCCGCTACGGAAATCCAGAAGCTGGCGAATACCGACGTCAACCCAGGCAGTGCGACGTTCACCTGGCTTACGAGAAAGGTCTTCGGCAACAAGCTGAATGGCGCGACACTTCTGGCCAACTCTATGGGGGAAAGCTACGGATATTTTTATTCCGGTGGTATGACTGCTGCGCAGATCATGAAGAACAACATCACGAACAGTGCAGTGCGGCAAGGGATCAAGGGTTTTGCCGCTCGCTCATCAGACACGGCTAACCTGCTTAATCTGGCCACCGAGAACGCTGCAACAAAACAGCGTCTTGCCTGGGCTGCAGGCAATGAGCTGGCGACCCGCACGCTGCCGTTTGCACAGTCTCTGCTGATGCTTATCCTGGTTTGCCTGTTCCCGCTGATGATTGCGCTGGCCGCGTCAAACCACACGCTTTTTGGCCTGAACACCCTGAAAATATACGTTTCCGGGTTTATCTATTTCCAGATGTGGCCGGTGATGTTCGCCATTCTTAACTATGCCGCCAACTACTGGCTGCAGAGCCAGTCCGGGGGCACGCCCCTGGTGCTGGCCAACAAGGATGTGGTTGCGCTGCAGCATTCGGACGTGGCGAATCTGGCAGGGTATCTGTCCCTTTCCATTCCGGTGCTGTCGTTCTATCTGACTAAAGGTGCTGCGGCGATGGGATCTCAGGTTGCAGGCAGTGTGCTCAGTTCGGGAGCGTTCACCTCAGCCGGCGTGGCAGCGACCACAGCGGACGGTAACTGGTCGTTTAACAACATGTCGATGGACAATGTCAGCCAGAACAAGATGGATACCAACCTGATGCAGCGTCAGGGCCAGCAGACGTGGCAGGCTGATAACGGCTCCACGCAGACTCAGACGGCCGGTGGCCATACGGTTATCGACGGCTCGGGTGCAATGTCGAATCTGCCGGTGAACATGAAGCTCAGCCAGCTGGCCAGCAGTGGTTTCCAGGAGTCAGCCCGCCAGTCGCAGGTCCAGGCGCAGACTGCACTCGATGGCTACAACCACAGCGTTACCAGTGGCTGGTCACAGCTCTCCCAGCTTTCTAACCAGACCGGTACCAGCGACAGCCTGATTAAAGGCAGTGAAAACAGCCAGGCCACTAATGCAACACGCGGTGCTGGCATGATGTTGTCTGCCGCTGAAAGTTATGCGAAAGCGAATAATATCTCGACGCAGGAAGCCTATAACAAACTGATGGATATCAGTAATCAGGGGTCTCTGTCTGCAGGCATTAAAGGGACGGCCGGAGGTGGACTTAATCTGGGCGTTGTTAAATTTGGCGCTGAAGGAAGTGTTTCTGGCGATTTGCGACATTCGACGGGCAGTTCAAGAGGCGTTCAGGATTCTGGAGCCCAAACTCAAGATTCTCGACATGATCAGAACAGCCAGGCTGTTAATGACTTCCGTCAGGGTATGGATATGGTTAAAAGCAGCCGTATCACCGATGGCGCGAATCATTCCGAGAATGCTGCAAGCAGCAATGTTCAGCAGCTGGCTGCAACGCTCAATGATGCTGAAAGTCAGTACCATCAGTACACCACCAGTTCGACACAGAGTAGCGAGTTCAGCAGGATGGCCACCGTTGCTCAGAACCAGAGTGCAAGCCTCGATACGAACTATACGCAGGAGTTTGTGGACTGGGCGGCCAATAAATACGGCGATAAGGCACAGTCCATGCTGACAAGTGCGCCGTCGGCGCGCGAAGCGGCGATGGAGTTCGTAAATGAACGGCTCAAACCAGAAATCATGGGGGATTATCAGCAGGGCCGTTCAGACCTTACCAGCGGTCAGGAGCATGCAGCATTCAGTGGGGAGCATATCGTTCAGCCAGCGCGTGGCAGTCAACAGATATCAGGTTCATCTGGCCATGATGCTGGAGTCAGTTACAGCTCTCAGGATGGCGGTGCTCATAGCTCGGAAGGTATTGGCAATGCCCAGATTCACGGAACGACTCAGGGCGCTGAATATGGAGGCCAGCAGGGTGGAAATTATTCTGCCCGAACAAACGATTCTGTTTCGCCGGGTATAGAGCAGTCAACTGTTCATCATGGACAAACAGCCGGGCAGAGAGGCAGCTCAGGTAATATCACCTCGTCGGCAGGCATGGTTGATGTCGGTGTCGGTGGACGCACCACTGCAGATGAAAGGACCGGCCACATTGCAGAATCGCATTCGGAGTTCCATCATTCAGGTGCCGTTAGGGAGCAAGGAACCATGCATGGCCAGGGGAGTGAAGTTACTCATAGCCGTTCAGGCATGAATGTTGGCGGTGAAAAAGTGCGTGGCGATGCTATGCAGGAGTCACATAAAGAAAATCAGGCTAAGCTGCAAGAACATTCTTCTCAGGGCTTTGGCACCCAGAATGAGTTACAGCGCCGAGTGGCGGAACAAAGATCTGAAAATGAGCATAAAATCAACGAATCTGCTGGGGAAATTGATAAAAAACAATCCACTGTTCAGGCATCCAGTGATATCCTGAAAGGAGAGAATTTAAACGCAACCGGTAATTTCAAAATTCAACGAAAAGAAGCCGAAATTGACCAGCAAACGCCAGTTATAGACAGTGCTGAAAAAAGGAAGTTAGAAGAGCAATTGCTGGAATTGAGGAAAAGGGCCGGCTAGGAGGATAAATGCTAAAGGCTAATCTATGCAGAATTTCGTACATTCCTGTATTTAGTATATATGCTGCTATTCCAATCATTCATGATGTTATGCCTAACCATAACAGGTATTACAGTGAGGATTGGATTGCATTGGCAGGGATGTACGTATTAGGTACATTGATATCCTTACCATTGTTCTATCTTCTTAAAACAGCGGATAAGAGGGGCAGTGGCGTTTCAATCGCCTCACTCTTTCCTCGCTTGCTTACTTCAATTCTTGCGCAAGTAATATGCCTTTATTTCTTCTGGGAAAATTCAATATATCTATATCTGTCGATGTCCACAGTTATGGTTCTTTCCGCCGTGTTATTTGGGGCAGTAAGGAAGGGATTAAACCTCTTGAAGGATAAAGATACAGGCAATATCTATGAAATACGCGGGAGTAAAGCGTATAGACTCTCAGATGAAGAGGCCGTTAGATATCAAACAAGTATGTCTGACAAGGGAATAGCATTGGCTGAGTTTTCATCGAGCCAATATTCAGGGCTAGACACAAATTCATCTGTTCTACCTATCAATTTCGGTCCGAGTCATACGGATATCAATCAAGGGATTGCTATAAATCCTTCGTCAGGAACGCCAATGGTTGGTGGCATCTCTGGCCTGGATATACACGGAAACAGTTGGGGAACAAACTTCAACGAACCTTCAAATACGTATGACCCTAACCGGGGATACTGAAAGTAAGGGGGCAATGGCCCCCTTAATTATTGTAGTAATCTAAGCAAAACCATCGATTTAACCTAAATTCCCTTTCAAATCAGCCGATAACGTCTCTGTTAGCTATGTCTCGCTAACGGGGACGTTTTTCTATGCACAGGATGAATTCATGAAATTAAAACAATTAGCCGTTGTTGGTCTGATCGCGTCTGCTCTCGCTCTGTCTGGTTGTGGTGCCATGTCCACAGCGGTGAAGAAACGTAATCTCGATGTCAAAACCCAGATGAGTGAAACCATCTGGCTGGAGCCATCATCAGAGAAGACTGTTTATTTGCAGATCCGTAATACTTCTGACAAGGACATGTCAGGCCTGCAGGCACAAATTACAAATGAACTGGCCGCCAAAGGCTACCGCGTTTCCAGCTCTCCGGACACTGCCTACTACTGGATTCAGGCAAACGTGCTGAAAGCCGAAAAAATGGATCTGCGTGATGCGCAGGGCTTCCTGAAAACCGGCTATGAAGGGGGGGCAATGGGCGCAGCTCTGGGGGCTGGCATCACAGCCTACAATTCAAGCTCTGCCGGTGCGACACTGGGGGTAGGCCTGGCCACCGGGCTGATTGGTATGGCTGCAGATGCAATGGTCGAGGACGTCAACTACACGATGGTGACCGATCTGCAAATCTCCGAGCGCAGCAAAGCAGCCGTCACGACCGACAATATTGCTGCCCTGAAGCAGGGAACATCCGGCATTAAGCTGCAGACCAGCACAGAGCAGGGCAACCGCGCCAAATACCAGACCCGCGTTGTTTCCAATGCCAACAAGGTAAACCTCAAGTTTGAAGAGGCAAAACCTGTCCTGGAAGCGCAGCTGGCCAAATCCATCGCAGGCATCATGTAATACCCGCGGCTGCGGCGATCGTCGCAGCCGTTCTCCCTCACAGCTGATTTTTAACCGTGCTCATTCCGGGCAGGGTGCGTCAGTGCTTTCTGTCAGTTACCAGTAATTACGCTTCCTCACATGACTGCGCCTGGCGCAGCCCTGTCTGCGGCGAGCGTTGCGTCCTTAATTTCAAAGGAGTTCGTCCATGATGATGCATCAGAGAAATGAACGTGCAGATTACTCAGCTGAATTCTGGTCGCTTATCCATCTGGAAAGTGAGCTGATGGTGGCGAGGGCTTATCTGAATGTATTTGGTTCACTTCCGGAGGGGCAGGGGATGACCATCATTGCTGGCTGGGCTGGCTATGAATTTACGCTATATGGTCTGGAGCCCCAGGAGTGGCATTCACCGGTTTATAAGGATGTGGCCTACTCAGTCTGTTCTCTGGCTGCATACATTAATGCACAGGACTGGGAGGACGGATGTCAGCAGGCCAGATATGAACTGAGTCTGATGTAATAACCCGACGTTTTCCCTCTCGCGGTACCACGTATTTCATCACCCTTTTCAACTTTTCTTCTCTGATAACGAACATCACCGAACAGGTGATGCGATAACGGCCGGACAACACTCTATGAGCTTCGCAGGAAAAAACCTCACCCAGGGCGGGCAGATGACCGCCTACCGCTGGCGCATGTTCATTCAGGTGAACAACTGGATAGGATTCTGGATCTTCATCCTGTTCGCCGTGCTGACTACCGCCATTTTTCTCTGGCGAATTCCACAGGAAGCCCTTGATAACGGCTCCCTGTGGTGGTTCGCCAGCATCAACAGCAGTTTTATCGATCTGATGCCGGCAACAGGGACGCCAAAAATATACGACGTCCACTACTGGTATGCACCAACGGCGACGATGATGGTGCTCAAAATGACCCTGCCGCAAATCTATGCTGACCCGTACATGCAGGCGATGGGCAACCAGTGCCTGACTGAGCTGCAGTGGGCGGCCGGCGCCAGCGGGCTGTTCAGTATGGTGGTGTTTCTCGCCGTGACCTGGTTTATCGCCAATATCGGCAGAAAGGAGAGCGAGGACGAATATCTCTCCGGCATGCAGCTGACCGACAAGCCAGCGGAAGTGAATAAGCTGTTGCGTAAAAACGGTGAGCTCTCTGATCTGCGCGTGGGCGACCTGCATATGGTCAGGATGGCGGAGGTACTCAATTTCCTGATGCATGGCACTATCGGGGTGGGAAAGTCGACGCTGATACGCTGGTTACTCGACTACATCCGCAAACGTGGTGACCGGGCCATCATCTACGACTCCGGCTGCACCTTCACCGAAACCCACTACAACCCCTCCACCGATTTCATCCTGAATGCCCACGACGAGCGCTGTGCCAACTGGCAGATGTGGGGTGAGTGCGTTGACGCGGTCGATTACGACAACCTGGCCGCCAGCCTTATTCCGGTTGAAGGTGAGTCCGATCCGTTCTGGGTATCCAGCTCGCGAACCATTTATGCCGACCTTGCAATTCGTATGTCGACGGACCCGGAACGCAGCATTGAGAAGTTCCTCAAAACCCTGCTGTCCCTCAGCATGAAAAATCTGCGTGACTATCTGGCCAACACGCCCTCTGCCAACCTGGTTGAGGAGAAAATCGAGAAAACGGCCATTTCCATTCGCTCGGTGGTAACCAACTACGCTAAAGCCCTTCGCTATCTGCAGGGGCTGGATGACGGAACGAAACCGCCGTTCACTATCAGGGAGTGGATGACGCAGGAACGCTATGACAGCAGCTGGCTGTTTATTTCCACTCAGGCCCGTCATCGCAAAAGTGTACGCCCGCTGATCTCACTCTGGGTGTCGCTGGCCACGCTGATGCTGCAGAGCATGGGGGAGAACAGCGACCGCCGCGTATGGTTCATTATCGATGAAGCACCCAGTCTGCAGCGCATACCCGAGCTGGCCGAAACGCTGGCGGAAGCGCGTAAATTTGGCGGCTGTTTCGTACTGGGGATGCAGAACATGGCGCAGCTGGTTCACGTCTACGGCCGTGAGCTGGCCAAAAGCATCTTTGACCTGATGAACACCCGAATGTACGGACGTTCGCCGAGCGCCGAGATGGCCAAAGTGGTGGAAGAGGAGCTGGGCAATCAGCGTAAGCGCAAAATCCGTGAGCAGAACAGCTACGGTCTGGACCAGGTGCGTGACGGTGTGTCTCTCGGTAAGGACGAGGTCAATAACCCCATTGTCGATTACGAGCAGATCATGCGTCTGCCAAACCTCAACTTCTACGTGCGCCTTCCGGGTGAATATCCTGTCGTCCGTCTGAAACTGAAATACCGCTCGCTGAAGAAGCGTCAGACAGGCCTGATTGAGCGCAACATCCGCGATGCGCTCAGTCCGGAGCTGGAGAAGGTTATTCTGGAGAACGAACGCGCAGCGTCTGCTGCAGGTCTGACGTTCCCGACCGGCGATGAAGTGCTGGAGAAGAGGAGCGAGACATCATCTGCAGCTGGCGGTCCTGCTCCGGTTTCGTCTGCAGGAGCATCCGGCTCACCGGCAACACCGGCCGTCGAAAAAGTGGCTAGTACCCGAATGGAGGAACCGAAACCTTCGCGCAGCGCTGCACCTGAACAGAAGCCGGTACCACCCCGGGAGCCCGTTACCTTGCGAACAGCGTCAGTGGCTCCGGAAGTCGTAACTGAAAATCACAGCACGGTGACAGACCCTGTCACCGAAGACAAAAAAGACAACGTCGTTTCACTTCGGTCTTCTCCTCCTTCAGTAACTCGTCAAAAAGAGACTGCGCCCCTCAAACCGGAAATACCTGCAGCACTGCAAAAAATCCGCAGCAGAACCCAGCTGGATACTTCCTCCGGGCCTGCTGCAGCCGGCGCGCTGGGGATGCTGAAACGGCGGCTCAATACCGGAGCCACCTCAGATGGAGAAGAAGGTCAGGCCAGCGAGAATGCGGGCGAATCAATGAACCTGGATATGAAGGTGACAGCACTGCCAGACGGCGGCCTGAGTCTGACGACGGCTGGGAAGTCAGTGACACCGCAGACCCCGGATGAAGCACACCGGACGAGCCGGCAGCTGGCGAAGGAAGAAGAGAACATTTTAATTCACCGTCACGCGGACGATCCGGGTTACGACGAAAACGACCATCACTATTACGACAGAGAGCCTGAACTATGATGTCAGTCGCCCCAGTAGCGTCAGCCGGCGAGGCTGCAGGCTACTACAGCAATTCCGATAACTACTAT
>OATC01000196.1_pt1 | contig 21166 bp, 19 predicted proteins | sample 1475871 | NCBI WGS metagenome assembly OATC01 (sample SAMEA2579940, study PRJEB22360) | human gut metagenome | biome: human gut; feature: human-associated habitat; material: faeces | place: Denmark | collected 2008/2010
CCTGACGCTGGGTAAATCGCTTGGCCTGTATCCGGATGCGGTGGTACTGCGCGGACTGTATCAGGACCGCGAGCGGGCGAAGCAGGGGCTGCTGGACGCTCTGCACCGCTACGGCTGTCTGCCGAAGCGTACCGGGCACAAAGCGTCGCTGATGGCGATGACGTCGACCCTCAATCGTGGAATGCAGCGCTATATTGCCGACAGCAACAGCGCCCTGCTGGGCCTGCAGCCGGAAGACTGGCTGGAGATGGCCGAGCCGGTCAATATTCCGGGCACCAGTACGGAGTATCCAAACTGGCGTCGCAAGCTCTCCACCACCCTCGAGGCGATGTTTGCCGATGAGCAGGTGAATAAGCTGCTTAAGGATCTGGATAAGCGGCGCAAGGCGGCGAGTAAGAAGAAGCCAGCGTGATGTCAACGCGATGAAAAAGCCGGGAAGCGATTCCCGGCTTTTTCATTTCTGCGGACCCGATTAGCGTTTCGGCCCCGCGGCCACCAGCGCAGCGCCCGCCGGCGTATCGGTGTACTTCTCGAAGTTCTCGATAAACAGCTTCGCCAGCTGTTCCGCTTTCTCCTGCCACTGCTCCGGCGATCCGTAGGTGTTGCGCGGGTCGAGGATGTGGGTATCCACGCCGGGAAGCTCGGTCGGGATCTGCAGCTCAAACATCGGCAGAGTGAAGGTTTCGGCGTTGTCCAGCGAACCATCAAGAATGGCGTCGATAATGGCGCGAGTATCTTTGATAGAGATACGTTTACCGGTACCGTTCCAGCCGGTGTTGACCAGATAGGCCTGCGCGCCGGACGCCTGCATGCGCTTCACCAGCACTTCCGCGTACTGCGTCGGGTGCAGCGACAGGAACGCCGCGCCGAAGCAGGCGGAGAAGGTTGGCGTCGGCTCCGTGACGCCGCGCTCGGTACCCGCCAGTTTGGCGGTGAAGCCAGACAGGAAATGGTACTGGGTCTGGTCGGCGGTCAGGCGAGAAACCGGCGGCAGGACGCCAAAGGCGTCGGCGGTCAGGAAGATAACCTTGGTGGCATGACCGGCCTTAGAGATCGGCTTAACGATGTTCTCGATATGGTTGATCGGATAAGAGACGCGGGTGTTTTCGGTCTTCGAACCGTCGTTAAAATCGACGGTGCCGTCGGCCAGCACCACCACGTTCTCCAGCAGCGCATCGCGGCGAATCGCATGGTAGATATCCGGCTCCGCGGCTTCGGAAAGCTTAATGGTCTTGGCGTAGCAGCCGCCTTCGAAGTTGAAGACCCCGTCGTCATCCCAGCCGTGTTCGTCATCGCCAATCAGACGGCGTTTCGGATCGGTAGAGAGGGTGGTCTTGCCGGTACCGGAAAGGCCGAAGAAGATGGCGACATCCTCTTTTTCCCCTACGTTGGCGGAGCAGTGCATGGAGGCGATGCCCTTCAGCGGCAGCAGGTAGTTCATGATCGAGAACATCCCTTTTTTCATTTCGCCGCCGTACCAGGTGCCGCCGATGAGCTGAATGCGCTCGGTCAGGTTGAACGCGACGAAGTTCTCGGAGTTCAGACCCTGTTCTTTCCACTGCGGGTTGGTGCACTTGGCGCCGTTCATCACGATGAAGTCCGGCTTGAAGTTTGCCAGCTCTTCATCGCCTGGTCGGATAAACATGTTCTTCACGAAATGCGCCTGCCAGGCGACTTCGGTAATAAAGCGGACGCTCAGGCGGGTGTCGGCGTTGGCGCCGCAGAAGGCGTCAACGATAAACAGACGCTTGCCGGAGAGCTGGCGGGTCACCAGCCCCTTCAGGTGCTGCCACGTTTCCTCAGAGAGCGGCTTGTTGTCGTTCTTGCCTTTGCCTTTATCAGCCCACCACACCGTATCGCGGGTGGTGTCATCACGAACGATATACTTATCTTTTGGAGAACGGCCGGTAAAAATACCGGTATCTACGGCGATTGCACCAAGATTTGTTAATACGCCACGTTCATAGCCTTCCAGATTGGGGGCGAGCTCTTCTTCATACAAAGTATCGTAGCTGGGGTTATGAACGATATCCTGGACGTCATTGATACCATAAGCCTTGAGATCCTGCGGGGTTAAACCATTATTAACGCGCATGTCACTGCTCCTTAGCCAATATGTACTGCTTTAAATTGTAGGGTTTATTACGGGGTATAGACCGCGACCAGGCTCATAGATTTACGTATCTCGACAAACGGCGGACTTACGAAAAACGTTGTGACTCCTGTCACGAGGCGTAGGGGATTATCTCAGGAATTAGGGCATAGTTGGGGGTAGATGTTTCTTAATGGTTAAAAAGTAATTAAAAAAACTGTTGAAATGTGAATGTAATCGCTTACCTGAAAGAAAATTACGTAACTCTTTCATGGGGAATCGATTCACCACGCGCAGAAAAAGCGTTGACGCCAGGCGCGAAAAGGGAAACCGCGCCTGGCGAAGCGATGATTAGTGGAGCTGCGGGTCGGCCGGGGAGGCGTTGTTACGAATTTCGGCAATATCCATCGCATTAAAGATGTAGTGATTACCGCAGTAGTCGCAGTGCATATCGATTTCACCTTCATCGGCCAGGATGCTATCGATCTCCTCATCCGGCAGCGTTTTCAGCGCGCCGGCGCAGCGCTCGCGAGAGCAGGTGCATTTAAACTCGATGTCCTGCGGCTCGTAAACGGTGACTTCTTCTTCGTGATACAAGCGCCAGAGCACATCGTTCGCTGGCAGGGTAAACAGCTCTTCAGCTTTGATGGTCTCAGTCAGGGTGCTCAGATGTTCGAAATCCGCCGCCTGTGCGTCCTGCGCCGGCAGAACCTGCAGCAGCATGCCGCCGGCCATCGGTTTACCGTCGTGTTCACCGCTACGAATGATCAGTCGGGTCGGCAGCTGTTCGGAGCGCTGGAAGTAATCTTCGAGGCAGGCCGCAAGGGTATCCCCCTCGAGACCGACCACGCCCTGATAGCGTTCGCCCTCTTCCGGAGAGATGGTAATGACCAGATATCCGTTACCGACCATGGTTTTCAGGTCCGCCCCTTCCGGGATCTCGCCCTGGACGCGGGCTACACCGCGCATCTGCTGCTGGTTGTTGCCGTTGATCACCGCCAGCGACAGCGGGCCATCGCCCTGCAGCTGAACGGTAATATCGCCGGCGAACTTCAGCGTGGCGGTCAGCAGGCTGGTGGCAACCAGCAGTTCCGCCAGCACGGTTTTCACCGGCTGCGGGTAGCTATGGTTGGTCAGAATCTGTTCTAAAGTTTCTGAAACGGTTACCAGCTCACCGCGTACGGCATAGTTTTCAAACAGATAGCGGTGTAATTGATCGTGTTGAGTCATAATCATCTCTCTTGCGGGCCACAGTTATTCACTATCGCCGTGTTTAAATCTCATCAGGTCGCGGCGCTCTTTCTTATCCGGTCGCCTGTCGGGATGCGGCATGGTTAACGCGTTCATCTTCCGCGCCAGCGCCATTTTCTCGCGTTTCTCGATGCTCTCCGCCGTCTCTTCATAAAGCGCGACGGCTTCACTGGCGGGTCTGCGCTGTTCGGTAATGCCCTTTACCACGATGGTTCGTTCGTCATTGCCCTGGCGAAGCAGCAGGGTCGCGTTCAGCTCGACCACTTTGCCCGGCTTACTGCGTTGTCCGTTATAGTGCACCTTGCCGCCTTCAATCATCTCGCGCGCCAGCGCACGGGTTTTATAAATGCGGGCTGCCCACAGCCATTTGTCCAGCCTGACGGCTTCGACGGGTTTTTCTTTCATGGCCTCTCCTGTAGGGTCAGCGAGGGGATCAGATGCCGGTAGTCATTCAACCCCGGATGGCGAGCGTAGCTTTTTTCCGCCAGCCCGGAGTCGGGGTTGGTGATACCGAGGCAATAGCGGATGCGGCAAGGTGATCCCTTCCCCCGCCGCCGCGTCCAGAATCGCCTCGTTATCGTCGACGAAGAGCGTATTACGCGCGTCGAAGCCGGTTTCTTCAGCCACGGCGTGCCACAGCCGCTGATCTTCTTTCGGATAACCAAATGTGTGGGTGGAAAGCAATAAATCAAGGTGTGCATCCAGCCCGGTGTGCTTTAGCTTCACCGCCAGATTATGCGGATGGGCGTTGGTCAGCAAAATCCGCCGTTTGCCGCTGTTTTTTAGCGCCTCGAGGAACGGCACGGTATCTTCACGCAGCGCGGCCCTTGGCCCCTGCTCGCTGGTCATCGCACAAATATCCAAACCAAGGCGCTCGCTCCAGTAGTCCAGGCAGTACCAGTTTAGCGTATGTTGCACCGCGTGGTACTCCTGGCGCATCGCGTCCCTGGCTTCCTGCAGGTTGAGACCCCGCGCGGCGCCCCAGGTTTCCGGCACCAGTTTTTGCCAGAAGTAGTTGTCGAAGGCGAGGTCGAGCAGCGTGCCGTCCATATCCAGCAGAACGGTATCAACCTCCTGCCAGGCGATATCAAAATGCATGGTGGGTCTCCAGCGAGGGGGAAATTGCGCGACAGGGTATCATACCCGGTCGCGCAGAGAATTATTCTTGCGGGTCCGGCGAGGAAAGGAGATCCGGATTCAGGCAGCTTTCGTAGTATTTCTGAATCTCTTCCTGACGCTGGCGATGGCGCTGATAGCGACGAAAAGCCTGAAGGCCGTGATACGCCGTACAGCCCAGCATGGTCAGCAGCAGCAGCGTGGTGCCGAGATAGCGCCACAGACCGGTGCGATCGGGAATACGATGCAGGTTGATGTGCTGCGTCCCGTTGGCATCGGTATAAAGATTGGTGACGATGCCTTCTGCCTGGAACGGCGTGTGCATTAACATGCCCGCCAGGCGCTGAAGTTCGCTCCACTGCTGGTGTGCAGGGAAGTCGTATAACCCGGTGCCTGGCCATGGCTGATTCACCAGGTCGCTGCCTTCATCGCTGGCAATCAGGAAACCGCCGGGCGCCGGGCTATTCAGCGCCTGCGCCGCGCGCGAGGTTTCACGGCTGATGAACGGGGCGGTGGAGGTGGTGACCAGATTCTCCAGCGACTCCGCGCTTACCGGGCGTAACAGGACGTTGACGCCATCCAGCTTGCCCGCGTTTGCGCGTTTGGTCAGGGTTTCCCAGTTGCGGGTATTACCGAGGTTAACCAGCGCATTCTTCAAACGAACGCAATCGTCTTTCGCAGAGCACAGGTCGTTAGTTTTGGTGACGATATCGCCAAAGTCATCCAGCAGCACCATGCCTGACTTCTGAATGGCTGAACGCAGCGCCGGGCTGACGCGCGAATCGTCATCGGATTCGGGATGGAGCTGGCGCTGAACGGTCTGCATCAGGGCGGTGGCCTTACTGACGATATCTGACTCCGGCAGCGGCAGGGGAGGGGCATCATTCCAGACGATTTGTGAACAATCGAACGGCATAAACGGCGAGTTCTCTTTTGCCGTCCAGGCGCCCGGCGAGTGAATGTTGCACATTCCTGTGCCTTTCAGGCGCAGCGTGTCGCCGATGCGAATCTTTGACTTCTCCAACTGGGCAACCGTCGTGGCTTCGATAGTTTGTGCGCCCTTGAGCCATGAAAGGGTGAATTTAAAGGGCATATTCAGCGGTACGCTGGCCCACAGCATCACGACGACCAGCAGCGCGCCCAGGGCGATAATCGCGCTGCGGAGCCAGTACTGAAGCGGGAAGTTTTTGACCTCATCATGCAGCGACAGGAAGCGCCCCTGGCGGACAACGTGGCGGCTAAGATAGATGTCGATATCCGTTTGTTGGCCGAGGTCCTGCGCGATCCACGGCTGCCAGTGGCGCGGGTAGATAAGATCGATAATGCCGAGGGAAATATTATTGATATGTTCCTGGTCGTTTTCACCAAACAGCCCCCAGCGTTTAGGCATGCCGCGCAGGCAGTGAATTTCCCGCAGCGATGTTTTACGTGGGGGGGCGTAAATACCCCATATGCCCGCAAGCAGGAGAAGCAACCCGCCGCCCAGTAGCCAGGGGGAAAAAACGTTGGGAGTCATCAGGCTGCAATAAAACAGCAGGAAAGCGGTGACCACCAGGATGGCTTCGCGCAGACCGTCAGGGCGGCTGAGCGCGTGCTCTTCAGGGGTTTCCGGGCGGATGTTCAGCAGCTCAATTTGTTCGCTCTCTTCTCCGCGGATGGAAGCCTGAGGCACGGAGGATTTTTCAAGCGCCAACCCTCGGGACTCGTGCGGGTAGTCGCTGAGGGTTTGCCCGTTGAGAGCAATCACCAGCGGCAGGCTATCGGTGGAGATTAATTCGACGCTGTTTTCATCATTGATGTGTTGTTCCCAGAAGGGAGGAAGATGAATTTCAACGGAATCAAGGAAGTAGCGCCATTTGTTGAGCTCGTCGGTGGTGATGCCGTAGCGAGTGATGGCTCGGGTGACGCTATAAACGGTGCCGCTCTGTTCGTTCAGGGTCAGGTTTACCGGCGCGCTGCTGGCGCCTGATGCCGGCAGCTGCTGGTTGCGGCTGAGACGGTCGAGGTATTTTTCTACGGCGCTGCGCTCTTCATCGGAAAGCTTGCGCGTCGCGGCATCGCTAAAGGCCTGCAGCAGCGGCAGGCGACGACGTCTTGCATGCGTGCGATACCACCACCCGATAAGCAATGCGCAGATTAGCAGAGCTATCAAAAATATCAGAAAGGTGCCCATGCCCATCCCATCATAGTTATTCTTTTCTTACTGGTATCGTCGGTTGCCATTCATCAATGGAGGTAAAACAGCCGTCGCAATCGGCACTCTGTTAAAGCGGGAACATCTCTTATGCAAAGCAGCAGCATACAACCTTATCAAAAACGTTAAAATCCAGGAATCAGTATATTCTCAAATACTATTCAACCTATTGACTTTTTAGTCATTGTGATAATCGGGCTCGGGACGGGAAAGTTGCAACTATGTAAATTAGTAGCGATTAGGATTGCCGAAACCGTGCTGCGTATCGCACAATGGCCGCTGTAATCACAGCATAGACCGATGACAATGAGCAAATCATTACAAAAACCCACTATTCTCAACGTTGAAACAGTCGCGCGCTCGCGCCTTTTTAATGTTGAAAGCGTGGACCTCGAGTTCAGCAACGGCGTGCGCCGAGTGTATGAACGGATGCGGCCTTCTACCCGTGAAGCCGTGATGATTGTGCCGATTGTCGATGACCATATAATCTTGATTCGCGAATACGCTGTCGGTACGGAATCCTATGAGCTGGGCTTCTCAAAAGGCCTGATCGATCCGGGTGAAAGCGTACTGGAGGCCGCCAACCGCGAGCTAAAAGAAGAGGTCGGCTTTGGCGCGCAAAAACTGACGTTTTTGAAAAAGCTGAGCATGGCCCCCTCCTACTTCTCCAGCAAGATGAACATTCTGGTGGCGGAAGATCTTTATCCGGAATCGCTGCCCGGCGACGAGCCCGAGCCGCTGCCCCAGGTTCGCTGGCCGCTGTCGCAGCTGATGACGCTGCTTGATGAAGAAGACTTTAACGAAGCGCGTAACGTTAGCGCGCTGTTCCTGCTGCGCGAATGGCTGCAGGCGCAGGGGCGGCTGTAGCGTCACTCCCGGATAACGGAAAATGCCCCGCGGCTGCCTCACGGCGCCGTTGCGGTAGGTCGTGGTAAAGGCGCCAGCCGTGGCACGATATCTACAACCGGTTTTCCGTCAGCCAAAAAAAGCGCCCGCAGGCGCTTTTTTGTCAGAACAGTTCGTGGGTTTCCCCCCCGCCATCGGTAATGGTGGTGCCGACTTCATGAACCGCCTGCTGGGTAGGCTGAGTGCCCTCAATAAAGTACTCAGCGCGGCTGTTACCGCCGCTGGCCAACTGACCGGTACTGCGGTCAATGTTGACCGTAATAATACCCGGCGGCGGCGTAAGCGGTTCTTCCGGTACGCCTTGCAGCACGTTTTTCATAAAGTCATCCCAGGCCGGCTGAGCGCTTTTGGCGCCGCCTTCATAGCCCGATATCTGATCTTTGATTGCCCCGGAGGCGGTGGTGCGGCCAAGGTCGCGACGGTGGTCATCGAAGCCAATCCATACCGACGTCACCACGCCAGGGCCGTAGCCCGAGAACCACGCATCTTTTGAACTGTTGGTGGTCCCGGTTTTGCCGCCGATATCGTGACGCTGCAGATCGCGCCCCGCTCGCCAGCCGGTGCCCATCCAGCCCGGTTCGCCGAAAATATTAGTGTTCAGGGCGCTTTTAATCAGGAACGCCAGCGGGGTGTTGATCACGTGCGGCGCATACTCCGGTGCGCCACTTTGCGCCACCAGCGACTGGTTCGCCTGCGCCAGCTGCGGCTGCGGAGGAACGCCGGGGTTTTGCGGGTCCTGAGAGGTCGCTACGTCCTCAACGTCTTTGTTCTCGAGCACATCGGACTTCGGCGTATCGCCATAAATCACCGGAATATTGCACTGCGGGCAGGCAATTTTTGGCCGCTCTTCAAAAATGACGCCGCCCTGATCGTTCTCAATTTTGCTGATGAAATAAGGGCTGACCAGGAAACCGCCGTTAGCCATCACCGAATAGCCGCGAGCAACCTGAAGCGGGGTGAAAGACGCGGAGCCCAGCGCCAGCGATTCTGTCCGCACGATGTTCTGCGCCGGGAAGCCGAAGCGCTGAAGATACTCTGCCGCGTAGTCCACACCCATGGCGCGCATCGCGCGAACCATGACAACGTTCTTTGATTGACCCAGCCCCTGACGCAGGCGGATAGGGCCCGCATACTGCGGCGGAGAGTTTTTTGGCCGCCAGTCGGAGCCGGAGCCGGCATCCCAGCGGGAAATCGGCACATCGTTGAGCATGCTCGCCAGCGTTAAGCCTTTATCCATTGCCGCTGTGTAGAGGAACGGCTTAATGTTAGAACCGACCTGGCGCAGCGCCTGAGTCGCGCGGTTGAACTTGCTCTGGTTGAAATCGAAGCCGCCGACCAGCGCAATGATCGCCCCGTTTTGCGGGTTGATCGATACCAGCGCCGAGTTGACATCAGGCACCTGCGATAGCCACCAGCTGCTACCCACCTGACGGACCCACACCTGCTGCCCGGCCTGCACCACATCGTTCACTTTACGCGGCGTGGCGCCCTGTTGGGTATCAGAGATAAACCGACGCGCCCAGCGGACGCCTTCCATATTCAGCGACACCGAGGTGCCGTTGCTCATGAGTGCGACGGCTTCCTGCGGGCTTGCCGAAGTGACTACCGCCGGAGAGAGCGGTCCGGTACTCGGGGTTTTTTTCAGGGTATCGAGGATTTTCTGGTTATCCCACGGCGTTTCGCCCACCTTCCACAGCACCTTTTCCGGGCCGCGATAGCCGTGGCGCATGTCGTAATCCAGCACGTTATTCCGCACCGCCTGCTGGGCGGCCTGCTGATTTTTACGGGTAATGGTGGTGTAGACGCGATAACCGTCTTCATAAGCCTGCTCGCCGTAGCGGCTGACCATTTCCTGACGCACCATTTCGCTAAGATACGGGGAGGAGAAGGCGATTTCCGGCGTATGGTAGCTGGCGTCAATCGTCTGGCTACGCGCCTGATCGTACTGCGACTGCGTGATGTAGCCTTCGCTCAGCATCCGTGAGAGAACAACGTTGCGGCGGGCGGTTGCGCGATCCATGGAGTAGAGCGGGTTAAACGTCGACGGCGCTTTAGGCAGGCCCGCAATGACCGCCATTTCGCTCAGCGTAAGCTGGTCGACGGATTTCCCAAAATAGACCTGCGCGGCCGCGCCGACGCCGTAGGCGCGGTAGCCAAGATAGATTTTGTTCAGGTACAGCTCAAGGATTTCATCTTTATTGAGCAACTGCTCGATGCGGATCGCGAGGAAGGCTTCTTTCACCTTACGCATCAGCGTCTTCTCAGGGCTCAGGAAGAAGTTGCGCGCCAGCTGCTGAGTAATCGTACTGGCGCCCTGCGAGGCGTGGCCGGAGAACATCGCGACGCTGGCCGCGCGGAAAATCCCGACCGGGTCAACGCCATGATGCTCATAAAAACGGCTATCTTCGGTGGCGATAAACGCTTTTATCAGCTCAGGCGGCATTTGCTGCAGCGTGACGGGAATACGGCGTTTTTCGCCATATTGCGCAATCAGCTCGCCATCCGCGCTATAGACCTGCATCGGGATCTGCAGGCGCACATCCTTCAGGGTTGCGACGTCGGGGAGCTGCGGCTCTATATATTTATAGAGACCAAAAATCGAGCCTGCTCCCAGCAGTACGCAACAGACTGCAAGGATAAAAAGATACTTTACGAACTTCACCGGAGATTTCTCATTTAGTTTTCATTGGGCAGTTTATAAACAAACGCGCAGTAGTATAAAGGCAAGCCTGGAGCATTGATATAGCGAAGCATATCGGCGGATAAGGAGATCGTAGGCATGGCTTTTAGAAACTGGCGCATAGGAATGCATATTCAGCAGGACCATATTGCTATCGTCGCGTTATTACTCGAGCGTTCACGCTGGGCGCTACGTCGCTGGTGGCGTATCCCGCTGATGCCCGGCACCGTGCGGCAGGGCATCGTGGTGGACGTTGAGTCGCTGGCCCGCCAGCTGCAGCCCTGGCGGCGGGAGCTGCCTTTGCAGCATCAGGCGTGTATTGCCTTCCCGGCGGCGCGAACGCTGCAAAAGCAGCTTCCGCGCCCGCAGATTTCATTACGAGAAAGCGAGCAGGCGACCTGGATCGCCAGCGCGATGGCGCAGCAGCTGGAAATGCCCGCGTCATCGCTCTGCGTCGATTATGTGGACGCCAGAGCGGTGGATGGCTGGCGGGTCACCGCCGCGCAGCGCCTGGATATTAACGCCCTCGGCCAGCTGGCAAGCCGCCTTAAGCTGACGGTGGTCGGAATTGTGCCGGACGCCAGCGCGCTTGGCGCCTTTTTCCCCTGGCTGCCCGTCGAGGTTCAGGGGTTGGCGTGGCGTGACGAAACGAGCTGGCTTTGGGCGACCGCCGATAGCTGGGGATGCTGTCCGTGCAGCGACGTTCCCTCTTTTCCCGGCCTGGTTTCCCGGGTGAACGCCGGAGAGTTTCGCCTTTGCACCTCTGCCTCGCTCGACGGGCAGAATTTTGACGCATGGAGCGCCATTCATCGCCTGCAGCCCCCGCTCCCGGCCCGTGGCGATAGCTTTACCGTTGCCCTCGGCCTGGCGCTGGGAGCGGGTCAGCCATGAGCCACATCGTTAACTTCCTTCCCTGGCGCGAAACGCGTCGACGGCAACGTCTGCGGATGGCAGGACTGCTGATTGTGGGTTTGCTGCTTATTCTGCTTGTGGCGATCCTCGCCTCACGGCTCAACAAACGGGCCAGCCACTCGCTTGAAACGGCGAGGATAAGCGCTGACGACCTGCTTTATAGCGCATTACAGCAGCGTGAACGCGCCATGCGCCAGCGCCTGCTGCAGCAGGAACAACGGCGCCTGCGCTATCTGCGGCGCGAGAGAACCGCCGCCTGGCAGCCAACGTTACAGGCGATAGCGTCGCGTATGCCGGAGCACGCCTGGTTAACGCTGCTGGAATATCGACAGAATACCCTGGTACTGAGCGGACTCACGTTGCATCTAAAGGGGCTGGCTGAGCTTGAAAAGGCGCTGGGGAGCGTTGCCGGCTTGCGTCCGCCAAAGGCGGGAGAAACGCACCGCGACAGCGAAGGGCGGTGGTTATTTCACTTTTCCATGGTCGAAGAGGACGACAATGCAGTGGGACATTGAACGTTGGCTGACGGGGCGCAAATATCTGTTCATGATATCCGTCGCTCTGGTCCTCATCGCCGTAATCGGGTTCTGGCTACTGCTGCCTCTCAAGGCAGAAACGCCGGCGGGGCGCTCGCCGCAGGTACAGGCGCAGTGGCGAAAACTGCTGCTGCTGCGTAGCGCTTTACAGACCGCCGGCATGGAGGAAGACGCGACCCAGGTTTTTACGCCTATTGATCTTCCTATTGCCGGGGCGACGCTTATCGCCTGGCGGCCAGGGGGCTCCGCAGGCGAGATGCAGCTGGCGGTTGACTGGCAAGCGGTGCCCGCGCTCTTTTCCTGGCTGGCTCGCTGCGGGATGCGCGCTACGGCTTTCTCCCTGCAGCCGGAAAAGCAGGCGTTACGGTTGACCCTGCATCTGGAGGCGGAAGATGCGCCTTAAATGGTGGTGTTGGCTGCTGTTCCCGCTCCCGCTGCTGGCTGAAGAGCGCGATCCGTTCCAGCCCCCGGTGGACCGCTGCCGGACGGCGCAGCTTAGCCAGTGGCGCTACGGCGGTGCTATCGGCGATTCGCTGGCGCTTATGGGTATCGTGCAGGATAGCGCCGGGAAATGGCGTCGCGTGAGGGCGGAGGCGATTTTGCCCACGGGCTGGCGGGTGACGCGCCTGACGCCAGAGAAAATGACAATATCAACCGGTCCTGGGTGTGAACCCGCACAGTGGGTCTGGCTGCGAAAGGGAATAAAGAATAATGCGATGGACAAGCCTGCTGTTTCTGCTCCTGCCGCTGATGGTCGTCGCGGCCAAAAAGGATCTTCCCGTGTCGCTGGTCGTCGATGATGCGCCGGTGTCCCAGGTACTGCAAACGCTGGCGGAGCTGAAGCAAAAAAATCTCGTGGTGGCTCCTGACGTCAGCGGTACGGTATCTCTTCATCTGAAGGAGGTGCCCTGGTTACAGGCGCTGCGCTCGGTTATCGACAGCGCCGGTCTGGCCCTGACTCAGCAAGGTTCGGTCCTGTACGTGCACACTCAGGCGTGGCAAAAGGCGCTGCAGCTGCAGCTGGAAGCGGAAAAAGCAAAGCGTCTGCAGAACCTTCCTTTGCAGGGGCATAGCGTGACCTTGCATTATGCGGATGCAGAAGATTTGGCGAAGGCGGGTGAAAAACTGCTGAGCGCTCGCGGGCATATGATGGTCGATAAGCGAACCAACCGCCTGTTGATTCGTGATGATGCCCGGCACCTCCCGGCGTTAAAAGCGTGGGCCCGGGAGATGGATGTGCCCGTCGGCCAGGTTGAGCTGGCGGCGCACATCGTCTCAATGAGCGAAACCAGCCTGCGCGAACTGGGCGTTAAGTGGAGCCTGGCCGACGCCAGCAGCCCGCCGGGCTCCGGTAAATTAACCACCTTGAGCAGCAACCTGGCGGTAGGGGATGCCAGCACGAGGGCCGGGTTTAACATCGGCCGCATCAGCGGGCGGCTTCTGGAGCTGGAACTTTCCGCGCTTGAGCAGAAGCAGCAGGTGGACATTATCGCCAGCCCTCGGCTGTTGGCTTCCCATATGCAGCCCGCCAGCATTAAGCAGGGCAGCGAGATACCTTATCAGGTCTCCAGCGGCGAAAGCGGGGCGACCTCCGTTGAGTTTAAAGAGGCGGTGCTGGGGATGGAGGTGACGCCGACGGTGCTGCATCACGATCGCGTGCGTTTAAAACTCAGGATTAGCGAAAATACGCCGGGCCAGGTGCTCAAACAGGAAAATGGTGAAGCGCTGGCTATCGATAAACAAGAAATAGAAACGCAGGTTGAAATGAAAAGCGGCGAGACCCTGGCGTTAGGCGGGATCTTTGCGCAGAAAAATAAAACGTCTCGCGATGGTATTCCTCTCCTTAGCGACATCCCTTGGCTTGGTCAGTTATTTCGCCGTGACGGTAAGGATAACGAACGACGTGAACTGGTTGTCTTCATCACTCCACGTATTCTGGCAGTGCATTAAGCGGGTTTTTCATGCTAAACACGTTTCAGGTGTTTGACGTGAGGACGGATTTAGCATACAAGGGGTACCGATTTGAGAGTCGGGTACGACATCAATCCTCCCTTTCTTGTCCGGTGATTTATTCTGTTGCCAAACCAGCCGGAGTATTGAGATAATTTTTAGTCTGACTCTCGCTCTAATTGCATATGAGGTTTCAGTTCATGTCCTGCTGCGCTGGGTGTCTGCGAAGCGGGTTTACCATTAACGAATAGTCTTAGTAGTACCGAAAAAATGGCAGAGAAACGCAATATCTTTCTGGTTGGGCCTATGGGTGCCGGCAAAAGCACTATTGGGCGCCAGTTAGCCCAACAGCTCAACATGGAATTTTACGATTCCGATCAAGAAATTGAGAAACGCACTGGCGCAGATGTGGGTTGGGTCTTTGATGTAGAAGGCGAAGACGGCTTCCGCGACCGTGAAGAAAAAATCATCAATGAGTTGACGGAAAAACAGGGAATCGTGCTGGCAACCGGCGGTGGCTCTGTAAAATCCCGTGAAACGCGTAACCGTCTCTCCGCCCGCGGCGTGGTGGTCTACCTGGAAACAACTATCGAAAAGCAGCTTGCCCGTACGCAGCGCGATAAAAAGCGTCCTTTGCTGCAGGTTGATGCTCCGCCTCGCGAAGTACTGGAAGCGCTGGCGGATGAACGCAATCCGCTGTACGAAGAGATTGCAGATGTCACTATCCGCACTGACGATCAAAGCGCGAAAGTGGTAGCAAACCAGATTATTCATATGCTGGAAAGCAACTGATTCTGGCTTAATAAAGTGCGTCAGAGTAAAAGCAACTGAGGTGGACGTCGCGTTATGGAGAGGCTTACTGTAACTCTCGGGGAACGTAGTTACCCGATTACCATCGCGGCTGGTTTGTTTAACGATCCAGCTTCCTTCCTGCCACTGAAATCAGGCGACCAGGTCATGCTGGTCACCAATGAAACGCTGGCGCCGCTTTATCTGGATACCGTACGCTCCGTACTTGAGCAAGCGGGCGTAAAAGTCGATAGCGTGATTCTTCCCGACGGCGAGCAGTTTAAAAGCCTGGCGGTGATGGATACCGTTTTTACCGCGCTATTGCAAAAACCACACGGCCGCGACACGACGTTAGTGGCGCTCGGCGGTGGGGTGATTGGTGATTTAACGGGATTTGCAGCGGCCAGCTACCAGCGTGGCGTGCGCTTTATTCAGGTTCCTACCACTCTGCTGTCGCAGGTGGATTCTTCGGTCGGCGGCAAAACGGCCGTCAACCATCCTCTCGGCAAAAACATGATTGGCGCTTTCTGGCAGCCGGTTTCTGTTGTTGTCGATCTTAACTGTCTCAAAACGCTGCCGAAGCGTGAGCTCTCTTCCGGCCTGGCTGAAGTGATCAAGTACGGCGTTATTCTTGACGGCGAATTTTTCGACTGGCTGGAAAATAATATTGATGCATTGCTGGCGCTGGATGAAAAAGCGATGGCGTACTGTATCCGTCGCTGCTGTGAGCTGAAAGCTGAAGTTGTCGCCGCCGACGAGCGCGAAACCGGGTTACGTGCTTTACTCAATCTTGGCCATACTTTTGGTCATGCTATCGAAGCTGAGATGGGCTACGGTAACTGGTTACATGGTGAAGCGGTCGCTGCCGGTATGGTGATGGCGGCGCGTGCATCCGAACGTCTGGGGCGGTTTAATCCGCAGGATACGCAGCGCATTATTCATCTGCTGCAGCGTGCTGGCTTGCCGGTAAGTGGCCCGCAGGAGATGGCAGCAGAGGCGTATTTGCCCCATATGATGCGTGATAAAAAGGTGCTGGCGGGCGAGATGCGGCTGGTGCTACCCCTCGCGATAGGGAAGAGCGAGATACGCGGCGGAGTCCCGCATGATGTTGTTCTTGGCGCGATTGCTGATACTCAGCAGGCGCAACAATAAGAAGGTCTGGCCGCGTTCGCGCGGCGTTATCATTTCGGGTGACGTGCAATAGTCGTGAGCATAAGCCTTTTAGTGGGGTGTTAAATGGATGAATTAAAACCAGAAGACGATATGAAAGCCGATCGCAGCGATCGTCGTACTGGTCGTTCTCGTCAGTCTTCAGAGCGTGATGCCGATCCGCAAATCAATTTTGATGATGTCGAACTTGATGATGCAGACGATGGTCGCCCGACGCGCGGCGGCAAAGCACGCCGTGAGCGCGATGAAGAACAGTATGAAGAGTACGAAGAAGAAGTAGAGTCTGACGAAGACGATGACGAAGAGCGTCAGGTTGAGCGTCGTCCTCGTAAGCGTAAGAAGGCGCCTGCGAAACCGGCTTCCCGTCAGTACATCATGATGGGCGTAGGGATCCTCGTTCTGCTGCTGCTGATCGTTGGCGTGGGTTCCGCGCTGAAATCACCATCCTCATCCAGCGAGCAAACGGCTTCCGGCGAGAAGAGCATCAACCTGTCCGGCGAGCAGGACAATAATAATACCCAGCCTGCTGCTCAGGATTCATCAGCGGCAAACAACGCGCAGCCGCAGGATGTTTCTCTGCCGCCTATCGCGTCTAACCCGACTCAAGGTCAGGCGACGGCTGAACCCCAAGGCCAGCAGCGCGTTGAGGTTCAGGGCGATCTGAACAATGCGCTGACCCAGCAGCAGGGTCAGATTGATAGCGCGGTCGCGAATTCTACTCTGCCAACTGAACCTGCCACCGTTGCGCCAGTGCGCAATGGCACCGCGGCCCCGCGCCAGGCGACGACAGAGCGTCAGACGGCGGCGACACCGCGTCCGGCGGAGCGTAAGCATACGGTTATCGAACCGAAACCGCAGGCCACGGCGAAAGCGCCGACCCAGCCGAAGCCGGCAGCGGTCCAGCCTAAGCGTGTCGAAAACGTCGCGACCACGAAGCCGGCAGCCGCGCAGCCGACTAAGCCTGCCGCAACTGCCCAGGCCAAACCAGCCGCGACTACCGCCCCTGCTGCGACCGCGACCACCGCGCCAGCAGCAACTGCTGCTACGGCCGCTGCGGGTAAAAGTGCGGGTGACGTCAGTTCGATGAAATCTGCGCCGTCCGGCCACTACACGCTGCAGCTCAGCAGCTCTTCTAACTACAACAACCTCAACAGTTGGGCGAAGAAAGAGAAGCTGGAAAAATATGTTGTCTATGAGACTACGCGTAACGGACAGCCCTGGTATGTCCTGGTGAGCGGCATCTACGCTTCGAAAGATGAAGCGAAACGTGCTGTTGCTACGCTGCCAGCAGATGTACAGGCAAAAAATCCGTGGGCAAAACCGCTGCATCAGGTTCAGTCTGACCTGAAATAATGCCGCAGTGTAGTCTGAAGCGCAGGATGCTGTCGGAGCTTTCTCCACAGCCGGAGAATGTGTAATTAGTTAGGCAGCATGAAAAAGAATCGCGCTTTTCTGAAATGGGCAGGGGGTAAATACCCCCTGCTTGACGATATTAAGAAGCATTTGCCGCAGGGCGACTGCTTGATTGAGCCTTTTGTGGGCGCCGGGTCGGTATTTCTGAATACCGACTTTTCTCGTTATATCCTCGCTGATATCAATAGTGATTTGATTAGTCTGTATAACATCGTCAAGCTGCGTACCGATGACTATGTTACGGCGGCGCGTGAGATGTTTACGCCAGAGAACAACGTCACAGAGCAGTATTATCGGTTCCGTGATGAGTTCAACCAGAGCCAGGAGCCGCTGCGTCGCGCGGTGCTGTTCCTGTATCTGAATCGTCATGGCTACAATGGCCTGTGTCGCTACAATCTGCGCGGTGAGTTTAACGTGCCGTTTGGTCGCTATAAGAAGCCCTATTTTCCCGAAGCTGAGTTGTATCATTTCGCGGAGAAGGCGCAGCATGCAGAGTTTCATTGTGAATCTTATGAAGAGTGCATGAAGCGGGCAGATAACCGCTCCGTTGTTTACTGCGATCCGCCCTATGCGCCGCTGTCATCAACGGCGAATTTTACGGCTTATCATACGAATAGCTTTAGCCAGGAGCAGCAGGAGCTGCTGGCTAAAAAGGCGGAATCGCTGATGAAAAAGCGCATTCCAGTGCTGATTTCAAACCATCGCACGCCGCTCACTGAGGAGTGGTACAAAAACGCCGCTGAGACGCATATTGTGAAGGTTCGACGCAGCATCAGCAGCAACGGTGGTACACGTAAGAAGGTGGACGAGCTTCTGGCTCTGTACCGTCCGCCCAAGACCAAATAAATTTCAAGGAGATGCGGATGAAGCAGTATTTGATTGCCCCTTCGATTCTGTCGGCTGATTTTGCCCGTCTGGGCGAGGATACCGCCAATGCGTTGGCTGCGGGTGCGGATGTTGTGCACTTTGACGTGATGGACAACCACTACGTGCCGAATCTGACCATTGGTCCGATGGTGCTTAAATCACTGCGAAATTACGGTATCACCGCGCCGATTGATGTGCATTTGATGGTCAAGCCCGTTGACCGCATCGTTCCTGATTTTGCCGCCGCGGGCGCCAGCATCATTACTTTCCACCCGGAAGCTTCTGAACACGTTGACCGCACGCTGCAGCTTATCAAAGAGCATGGCTGTAAAGCCGGTCTGGTGTTTAACCCGGCCACCTCCCTGAGCTACCTCGACTACGTGATGGATAAGCTGGATGTCATCCTGCTGATGTCCGTCAACCCAGGCTTTGGCGGTCAGTCTTTTATTCCGCACACCCTGGAAAAACTGCGTGAAGTTCGTCGTCGCATTGATGAATCCGGCTACGACATCCGTCTGGAAGTCGACGGCGGCGTAAAAGTCAGCAATATTGCTGAGATTGCCGCAGCCGGTGCGGATATGTTTGTTGCCGGATCGGCCATTTTCGATCAGCCTGACTACAAAAAAGTGGTCGATCAAATGCGTAGCGAATTAGCAAAGGTTAGCCATGGATAAGTTACAAAATATTCGCGGCGTAGCGTTCGATCTCGACGGGACGCTGGTAGACAGCGCGCCGGGATTGACCGCTGCCGTTGATAACGCCCTGTATGCGCTGGAACTGCCGATGGCGGTCGTGACCTGGATTGGCAACGGCGCTGACGTTCTGATCCAGCGGGCTCTGACCTGGGCCCGTCAGGAGCGCGCGGCGCTGAGAGCGGCGCAGGGTAAACCTTCCGTCGATCATGACGATATCCCGCAGGCTGAACAGCAGGCCATTTTGCGCAAGCTGTTCGATCGCTACTATGGCGAAGTGGCGGAAGAGGGGAGCTTTTTGTTTCCCGCCGTTGCCGATACGCTGGGCGCGCTGCACGCAAAGGGCCTGCCGCTGGCGCTGGTAACCAATAAACCGACGCCGTTTGTCGCGCCGATTCTGGCGTCGCTGGATATCGCGAAATATTTTACCGTTGTTATCGGCGGCGATGATGTAAAAAACAAAAAACCGCACCCGGAACCGCTGCTTCTGGTCGCGGAGAAACTGGGGCTGGCATCCGCGGAGCTGCTGTTCGTTGGCGACTCGCGCAACGATATTCAGGCCGCGAAGGCCGCGGGCTGCAGCTCGATCGGCCTGACCTACGGCTACAACTACGGCGAGCCGATTTCGCTGAGCGAGCCGGATTATATCTTTGACCAATTTAATGAACTCTTGCCCGCTTTCGGGCTACCGTACAGTGAAACTCAGGAATAAAAAATGACTAAGCCCATCGTTTTTAGTGGCGCACAGCCCTCCGGTGAATTGACCATTGGCAACTATATGGGTGCGCTGCGTCAGTGGGTAAACATGCAGGACGATTACCACTGCATTTACTGCATCGTTGACCAGCACGCGATTACCGTTCGTCAGGACCCGCAGCAGCTGCGTAAGGCCACGCTGGACACGCTGGCGCTGTATCTGGCGTGCGGTATCGACCCGCAAAAAAGCACCATCTTCGTTCAGTCCCACGTGCCGGAGCACGCGCAGCTCGGCTGGGCGCTGAACTGCTACACCTATTTCGGCGAACTGAGCCGTATGACCCAGTTTAAAGACAAGTCATCGCGCTATGCGGAAAACATTAACGCCGGTCTGTTTGACTATCCGGTACTGATGGCTGCCGACATTCTGCTGTATCAGACTAACCAGGTCCCGGTTGGCGAAGACCAGAAACAGCACCTGGAGCTGAGCCGCGATGTCGCCCAGCGTTTCAACGCTATCTACGGCGACGTGTTTAAAGTGCCGGAACCGTTTATTCCAAAATCCGGCGCGCGCGTGATGTCGCTGCTGGAGCCGACCAAAAAGATGTCCAAGTCAGATGATAACCGCAACAACGTTATCGGCCTGCTGGAAGACCCGAAATCGGTGGTGAAGAAGATCAAACGCGCGGTCACCGACTCCGACGAGCCGCCGGTTGTTCGCTACGACATCCAGAACAAAGCGGGCGTCTCGAACCTGCTGGATATCCTCTCTGCCGTTACCGGACAGAGCATTCCAGAGCTGGAGCAGCATTTTGAAGGCAAAATGTACGGTCACCTGAAGGGCGAAGTGGCTGAAGCCGTTTCCGGCATGCTGACCGAACTGCAGGAGCGCTATCACCGATTCCGCGGTGATGAAGCATTCCTCAATCAGGTCATGAAAGAGGGTGCGGAGAAAGCCAGCGCTCGCGCTTCCGTTACCCTGAAAGCGGTTTACGAAGCGATTGGTTTCGTCGCTAAACCCTGAGCAATTTGCTGGTCTCAGCGCAATAAAAAGCCGGGTGCAATGCATCCGGCTTTTTAATTTGTGAGCGGTTTTGAGCTACATCAGCGTCATTAATGGTTGGAGAACCAGTTTAGCTTATCGCGCAGGCCGACCACGCGGCCGACAATAATCAGCGCCGGGCTGGCCATTTGCTGGGCCAGAATATCCAATTGCTCTAACGTGCCGGTGACAACCTTCTGCGTTATCGCCGTTCCGTTTTCAACGATGGCTGCGGGCATATCCGCCGCCATGCCGTGGGCAATCAGTTTTTCCCGGATCGCCGGGGCCTGGTTCAGGCCCATATAAAACACCAGGGTTTGCTTTTCAACCGCCAGGTTTTCCCAGTCCAGCTCGCCGCCGGTCTTGAGGTGGCCGGTGACCAGGCGCACGCCCTGGGCAAAATCCCGGTGGGTCAGGGGAATGCCCGAGTAGGCGGAACAGCCTGAGGCCGCGGTAATTCCCGGTACAACGGAGAACGGAATACCGGCATGGCACAAGGTTTCCAGCTCTTCGCCGCCGCGGCCAAAGATAAACGGATCGCCGCCTTTCAGTCGAACAACGCGTTTCCCCCCCTGGGCTTCGCGCAGCAGAATCTGGTTAATCTCTTCCTGCGGTACGCAGTGGTAGCCCGAGCGTTTACCCACGAAGACCCGGTCGGCATCGCGGCGCACCAGATTCATGATATCGTCGGAGACCAGGCGGTCATAAACCACGACATCGGCCTGCTGTATTTGCTGCAGGCCTTTGAGGGTCAGCAGTCCGGCGTCGCCGGGGCCGGCGCCCACCAGTACCACTTCACCGCGATGATCCAGCGGCTCGGCCCGCACCCGCTCCCCGGCGGCCGCGACGCTATCGACCGC
>OATC01000206.1_pt1 | contig 19631 bp, 15 predicted proteins | sample 1475871 | NCBI WGS metagenome assembly OATC01 (sample SAMEA2579940, study PRJEB22360) | human gut metagenome | biome: human gut; feature: human-associated habitat; material: faeces | place: Denmark | collected 2008/2010
CCGCCGTAGACGTCGTCGACGGCGACCAGGTGGCTGTCTTTATCCAGCAGCTCCAGCACGGTTGAGATGGCCGCAAGGCCGGAAGCAAAGGCGTAGCCGCGCGTGCCGCTTTCCAGGTCGGCAATCGCCGTCTCCAGCGCGTGACGGGTCGGGTTGCCGCTGCGCGAATATTCGTACCCGGTATGCTGGCCCGGCGCGGGCTGAGCAAAGGTGGAGGTGGCATAAATAGGCGGCATCACCGCGCCGTGTTCATCGGTAAATGTGCCGCTATGTACGCTCAGGGTATGCAAATTTGTCATTGAGAAGTCCTTACTGTTCGAGTCGGTTACGCCAGGTGGTCAGCACATCGCTGCGGGTAATGAGGCCAAGAAAACGATCGTTGTCGGCGATAACGGCCACCAGGCCGCGATCGAAAATGGCCTTCAGCGCGCTTTCCGGCGCGTGCTTATCCAGGGTCTCCACGTTACGGGTCATCGCTTCCCTGACCGGCAGAGAAAAGCGCTGACTGTCGCCCTGGACGTGGCTAATTAGATCCCATTCGTCGACGATGCCGACGACGCGGCCGTTTTCCAGCACCGGCAGCTGCGAGATGTCGTAGAGGCGCATACGCGCGAGGATGGCCGCCAGGGTATCGTCCGGCGCGGCGGTGACGGTTGCCCCTTCGTCGTGGCGCAGAGCGATAAAATCGCTGAGATCGCCGCGCGTAGGGCGGCTTAAAAAGCCCTGCTGGCGCATCCAGTCATCGTTAAACATCTTTGATAGATATTTATTGCCGCTGTCGCAGGCGAAGGTCACCACGCGTTTAGGGGATGTCTGCGCCCGGCAGTAGCGCAGGGCGGCGGTGAGCAGCGTTCCGGTAGAGGAGCCTGCCAGAATGCCTTCAACCTGCAGCAGCTGGCGGGCGGTGGCGAAAGCTTCGCTATCGGTGACGCGGTATGCGCTGCGGACGCCTTCAAGATGGGCCAGCGGCGGAATAAAGTCTTCGCCGATCCCTTCCACCAGCCAGGAGCCGGTTTCGCCGTAGCGCCCGGTTTCGACCTGGTCCGCCAGAATGGAGCCCGCCGGATCGGCGAGGATAAATTCCGTTTCAGGGGAGTGCTCTGCAAACCAGGCCTGTAGCCCGCCGAGCGTTCCGCCGGAGCCGACGCCGACGACAATCGCGTCAATATCGCCATCCAGCTGCCGGAAGATTTCCGGGGCAGTGGTAGTGGCATGCGCCAGCGGGTTAGCCTCGTTATTAAACTGGTCGATATAAAAGGCGCCTGGCGTTTCGTCGGCAAGGCGCCGGGCGTAGTCCTGATAGTAGGCGGGATGGCCTTTGTTAACGTCCGAGCGGGTAAGCTGTACCTGCGCTCCCAGCGCGCGCAGGTGGAAAATCTTCTCGCGGCTCATTTTGTCCGGCACCACCAGGATCAGGCGATAATTTTTCAGCGCGGCGATCAGCGCCAGCCCGAGGCCGGTATTGCCGGCGGTGGCTTCGATAATCGTGCCGCCGGGTTTTAATTTTCCTTCGCGCTCTGCCTGCGTAATCATGGATAGCGCGACGCGGTCTTTTATCGAGCCGCCGGGATTTTGATTTTCCAGTTTTAGAAACAGGCTGCAGGGGCCGGTATCCAGCTTATGAAGCTGCAGCAGGGGAGTATGACCAATCAGGTCGCTAACGGAATGAAAAACTGACATAACATTTTGCCCATTCGTATCGAGATGATTTGAATGGTAGGGCTGCAAAATTGGCATTTTAAAGAACTTTTGTCTGCCGCTAAGAGCAAAAAGGAATATAAGATGCTTTTTAGCCGTCCGGAGGGAAAGGTTGTTAGCCGCCTGGGCGTGTTGATTTCCAGAATAGCGCGCTTTTGCCCGGTTTTTCACCGAATTATCCGTTTTTACGCGCTGCTTTATCTCTATTTCAGAAATGGATTGCCGAAAATAATCGATGGATCTCTGGGGCTATTTTAGATGTTGGTGAAACTATCAACGCCGCGTATACCGGCGCGGCAGCCAAAGACAGAAATTCAGACGAAGGAAATTAAAGCTAATAAAGTCGGCCTGCTCGCTTCAATAAATCGTCTCTATCAGGAACCTCTTTCCGGAAATATCCTGACCTGGGTGTCATTCAGCAAGGAAATTGTCTGGTACGATCCAGTTAACAGAACAGGAACATAATTTATACCTGAAGGACATATACATGTAATGATTCAGTCGTAACCAGTTACAAGGAAGCTACTATGAATAAAAACGACATGAGTCCTTTACCCACCAATACCCATGAGTGGTTTTTTAATCGTAACAGCATCATCATTTTGCTCGATATTGTTTTGTTTATCGTTCTCTACAACACGCTACCCTATGAGCCGAAGGTGGTTATGGGGCTGAGTATGCTCGCTTTTATCGCCGTATTATGGTTAACGGAAGCGCTGCACGTGACCGTTACGGCAATCATGGTTCCCGTCATGGCCGTGCTTCTGGGGGTATTTAATACCCAGGCGGCGCTAAACAGTTTCGCCAACTCAACGATATTCCTTTTCCTCGGCGGTTTTGCTCTGGCGGCGGCGATGCATGTGCAGGGGCTGGATAAAGTCATTGCCGATAAGGTATTAGCGATGGCGAGGGGCAAAATGCGCCTCGCGGTCTTTATGCTATTTGGCGTGACGGCGCTGCTGTCAATGTGGATCAGTAATACGGCGACGGCCGCAATGATGATGCCGCTGGTATTGGGGATCCTGAGTAAAGTCGATGGCAAAAACCGCCATTCGACCTATGTGTTTGTGCTCCTCGGTATTGCCTATAGCGCCAGCATTGGCGGGATGGCGACCATCGTCGGCAGTCCACCGAATGCGATTGCCGCCGCCGAGGTGGGGCTCTCCTTCTTTGACTGGATGAAGTTCGGTTTCCCGGCAATGATCGTCTTACTGCCAGTCGCTATTGCGATTCTTTACCTCGTGTTCAGGCCGGAACTTAAGGGGACCTTCGAAACGAATACTGAGCAGGTCGATTGGGATAAAGGTAAAGTTGTCACCCTGGCTATTTTTGCGCTTACCGTATTCTTCTGGATTTTCAGCGGCCCCATTAACGACCTACTGGGCGGTTTTAAATCCTTCGATACCATTGTGGCTTTAGGCGCCATTATATTAGTCAATTTCGCCCGGGTGGTTCACTGGAAGGATATAGAGAAAACGGCTGACTGGGGCGTGTTGTTATTATTCGGCGGTGGTATCTGCTTAAGTAATGTGTTGAAAGAGACGGGTACCAGTCTGTTCCTGGCAAACCAGATTAGCGGGATGGTGGCTCATATGGGGATATTTATTATTATCCTGGTGATTGCAACATTCGTGGTGTTTCTGACCGAGTTTGCCAGTAATACGGCCAGCGCCGCTTTGCTTATTCCCGTATTTGCCTCAGTGGCCGAAGCGTTCGGCATGTCGCCTGTGATTCTGTCGGTATTGATTGCCATTGCGGCTTCATGCGCTTTTATGCTGCCCGTGGCGACGCCGCCAAACGCTATCGTTTTCGCCACCGGCCATATCAAGCAGCAGGAGATGATGCGCGCCGGCCTGTTTTTGAATGTCGCCTGTATCGTCGTTTTGACCGGATTTAGCATGTTGTTTTGGGTATAACTTCTGATAAGTGAGTTTCCACCCAATATCTTGCAAAATAAGACTGCCGTGCGGCGAATAATCGAACGGAGTTCGATGGAGAGTCCGGTCGCAGAAAAGCAAAAACCCGCCTTTTGGGCGGGTTCTTTAAATAGTTGTGCCGGACTCGGAATCATATCCACGATTAACATGCTGTTTGTTATTGGTTTTGTTGGTATTGCTTGCAAACAGTGCTCCACGAAGGCCCCTACAAAAAATTGCTTTGGTTTGGTGAGAGGTATCACGAAAAATCGGTGTTTAAGGAGAGAGGCTTCGTTATGTGTGGAGTCAGGTCCACACATAACGGTCTGAGGTTCACATATAGCGGATGGAACTCCACACATAACGGATTGAGGTCCACATATAACACCCTGAACCCCACACATAGCGGCGCTAGAAATCCATGATGCATCATGCAAGCAAAGCCCCATCCCTCTTCGCATTGAACATCTTTCAAACTTACATTTGATATGTTGGAACAAAGGATTTTGAGATAATCAGAAACGGTGTTCTTTCTAAATTATAGATTCTATTAGTATTTTTGCTATACTTTTGAGATGCCGTCATGCACCAGTTGAGATAACTAAACATCATGGCTCAATTTAATCACTTTGAACTGTCGCTTCTGAATCCCAGCTTTGACTCCCCTTTGGTCGACGCGCTGACGGAACTGGAGTTACTCCGGCATCTGCGGCTGGAAACTGACGTTCACCCAATCCTGTTTGCGCAGTTGAAGGCCGTTTTCCATATGCTGGAGAGTCTGGGTTCTGCAAGGATTGAGGGAAACCACACTACGCTTGCCGACTATGTTGAAAGCAAGGTAGAAGGAACCCAGAGTTCGACGGATCAGCTCAAAGAAATCAATAATATTGAAGCCGCGATGGAGTTCATCGACGAATATCTGAACAATGGCGATGAGATAACGGAATATTTTATCCGCGAGTTGCATAGTCTGGTAGTTGCCGGGCTGCAACAGGAAGGCGACAGAACGCCCGGCGCATATCGACAACATAATGTCAGCATCGCTCAGTCTGACCATTTGCCGCCGGATCACATCCGCGTTGATGATTATATGGCGGAACTGACCGCCTTTATTAACCGTGCCGATAAGCCAAAGTACGATCTGATGAAGATTGCACTGGTGCATCACCGTTTTGGCTGGATACATCCCTTTGGCAATGGTAATGGCAGAACGGTCAGACTGCTGACCTATGCGTTGCTTATCAAGTATGGTTTTAACGTTCAGGCTGGCGGGCGGGTTCTCAATCCGACAGCGGTATTCTGTAACGATCGTGAGCGCTATTACGCCATGCTTTCGTTAGCCGATAAGGTAACAGAGCAAGGACTGGAAGAGTGGTGCTTATATGTGCTTTCGGGGATCTCCTCTGAGCTGAAGAAAGTCGACCAACTGACAAGCCACGCTTTCCTGAGCGAAAAGATCCTGTATCCGGCTATCGATTTTTCGTCGGAAAGAGGGCTGATCAATCCGCTGGAATCGAAGGTTCTGAAACGTGCCGTTGAGCTGGGGACGATAAAAGCGGGCGATCTCCGCGCCGTTTTACCTGACCTGAAACCGACGCAGGTGACTTATCAGCTCGGTAAGCTGATTGAGCGAGGACTGCTTCAGCCTGTAGAAGAGGGGGCGCGTACCTATACGGCGAAGTTTTCTAACTCGTATCTGATACGTGGGGTGATTAAGGTACTGCGGGAAGAGGGGTTTATTCCTGATTTGTAATAACGCCCCATCTGTAATTCAGATGGGGCGTTATGTTAAAGCAGGGCCTGAATTTCAAGCCAATATAATTTGTTCTGTTTAACTTTTGACTTGATTTCGGCTCTGTTTAATATGTATAACTGATTGTTTTCTTGATCATATTTAAGGTGTTTAGGGAAGTTTTTCTTTAAAAATATTGCACAATGTCTGGAAAATCCCATAAATTGCAATTGCCATACAATAGGATCATTCGAGCCAAACTCTATGAATTGTGACCAATTTGCTCCAGGGTTATTTTCAAAAATAAGTGAAAGAAGTTGACAATAATGTGAAATATAATTTTGTAGCTGATAACCTATTTTTAATTCTATATCTTTAATTGTATCATTTACTAATTTTGTTATATGAATAGAATTATTTTGATTAAATGGCTCTTGAGTCTTATCTGAAAGATAGATATTCTTTTTATTCGATATGTAATAAATAATCGCGTCAGAGATTATTTCACTTAATGTATTACCATGCATCCACTTAGATAAAATGACTGCGTAATATGGAATTGAATTAAAATTAAGACGATCTAATCCTTTACTATATTTATCTATTTGATAAATATTGAATATGAGAGCTAATTTTTCTTTTATTTCATCATTTGTAGGATTCCATGATAACTTTAGTTCGTCAATTGAATAATTTTTGATGCTATTAAATGCATTGTGTTGTGAGTTAATAGCAATATGGCTATTTGCAAGTAAAATATGTGTAGGTATGTTAATATTACCTATGCTTTTCAAGGCATAGTGTAATATATCGTTATTTCCATTATTTCTGAAATAATTGATAAGCGGTAAATTATTGGCTTTGTCAGTTCGTAGGGTATCAATCCTTACCATATCACTTAGTGTTCTGAGAAATTCACTATTTTGAATCCCTTCAGTAGAACCAGTTTTTATTATTTGTTCTAGTTCTTTAATCCTTTTAGAATCATTAAGATAAAAGCTGGGAGTCAGTTCAATTTCATTTTTATTGGATAGGATTAATTTTTTTACCGCCTTATCATTCCAAGTTCCACTTTCATCTTTTACGCAAAATATATCACCAGCTAACTCTATGGCCAGTCTTCCCGCTCTGCCTGCGAGATTCCAAAAATCCACAGGTTCAAAATATCTAGTACCCTTTTTTGATGTCAAAATAAATACTGAACGTGCGGGTAAATTTACCCCCTCAAGAAGAGTTGATGTGCAGAACAAGTAATCTATATTACCAATTTTAAAGTGATGTTCAATAAGATCTCTTATTGCTTGTGGCAGATTTCCGAAATGAAATGCTACTCCATACTCTATAGCTTCAGCAAGTTCGTAGCCATTATGCACAAATTCTCGGACCTGAGATGCTAGATCAAAATTTTGAGGTTTCTTTTTACTTTGTAATTTCTTTATATAACGTAGAAAACCCCTTGTCCGAGATAATGTGTTATCGATACCTCCAGTGTAAATAATCTTACTTTTCCCTTTGTTAATCTGAAAGATAAGATCATTAGCAGATGTATAAGTCTGATTAACATTATCTATATCAATTAATTTGTTTTTATCAACATAACTAAACTTGTTGTTTAATAAGTCAATAAAGTACAAGTTCTGAGCTGTAGCGCCTTCAATGCTGCGATAAACTTTAGCATGGTCCCGATTAAATAAATCATTAAATACTTCAGGGTTGGATAAATTTGGTGATGAGAAAAATAGTTTTGCACTTGAATTTAAATTTAATGTTTGTTCGATCGCGGAATAGGTCACGAGACTTCGTGTATCATTTTTAATAGTAAGTTTTTGTGCTTCGTCGACAAAAATATAATCAATAATTATATCAGGAGATGAACTAATTAAGCTAACTAATCTCTCTGGAGTCAATACGAAAATATACCCTTTACTATGATCAATACCTCCTCTGAGCATGTAAGATGTTGTTACTATCTTATACTGATTGCCATCAATTTTATCTCTTAGTTCATTTTTTAATTTTAATGTACTTTGGCTAATTAATGCTCGAGTTGGGACTATGAGCACTATATTTTTTTTAGCATTACCAAAAATAATATGTTTTATATATTCATTTATGACGAACGATTTCCCCATTGACGTAGGGCCGGCAAAACTTAGAGTGTTTGAGTTAATTAGGGATTGATAAAGTTCATATTGTTTGTCTGTAAAAAATAATCCATCTATACTAGTTCTTTGGAATGATTTTTTTATGGATGATTCTATTTCTCGGTCTAACGGTAAGTGTACTTCCTGTGATATTAAATTATCTGCTGCAAATATACCTAAACGATTTATGACCGCCGAACCTATCATTTTAAAATAAGGATCATCTGAATGAAATGCAGCTATTTTACTTATAATTTCAAATGATTTTGTTCGATGGGTTTCAACAGGTGAATGAGACAGAATATCAGCAAAACGTAAAGCTTTTTCTATTTTTGTTGTGTCAATAAATATAGGTTTCTGAATGCCGTTATTATTAAATAAACAATTGTCATATAAAGCTGATATGTAATTATAGATCTCTTTAAAGTAGCTACTTGTATAAGCGTCCATCGAAAGACGCTGTGCTAATGGAACTTTTCTTACTATATCTTTTTCGTTCATATTCTTATCCAATTGTTAGCATTTCTTGGATTAATTTTTTACGAGTGATATCTATGTCTGTGAAAGGGACAATGTATATATGAAAATCGTGACCAAAGAGTTTATGCTTTATAATTCTTTTTTCTATCGTATCAATTACGCGAGAAGCATTATTTTTTACAAATGAATATGCCCAATCCCGGAATTCGTTGTTTTTCATAGATAATTGTGTATCATTAACAGGTAACTCAAATCCTAGGAAAACGCCAAAAGATAGATCAAGGTTTGGCCCATCATTTCCTGAAGGTAATAGTATAGATTTTATTGTCTCGTATCCTTCTTCAGTAACCATTTCATTTATCACATGAGTATCTATTAGGCCTCGTTCAAATCTTAATCCGTTGGCTTTAAAGTCAGCAATAGAGTCAAACGCTTCACGAGCCCCCTCCAGTAAGTCCAAATACATTTTGGACTCGCCAAAGATTAGTTGATAATTATTGTCGATCTCTAATAAATGTATACCATCGGAACCTTTGATATAATCATTTGCATCAGTCTTTAACTCCATTTTGGATAGCAATTTGGGTGCGTTTAGACCTGATTCAAGAAATGCATATAATAGTAGTTCGCCTAACTCACCTTCATTTGATGTATAGGTCCGAAATTTCTGTATTGCCTCTAAATATGGTTTGGGACTAAAAGATGGATGATTTTTTTCAAACTCAGCTATTCTTCTATTCGAATGTACGTAACAGACTATTAAGTCTCTTAATTCCTCAACCAATTTGTTATAAACAAAACTGTTACTCTCAATGTTTAGAACATGTAAGTTTACGGTAGATTGCCGTGGTGCTTTGTCTAATGTAAGTGTTCTAAATAAATTCAAGAACCGCTTGTTGACTCGTATGGGCAGCAGCATATCCATAATACCTTGTTGTTATCATGGATAAAATTTATCATGTGCGCCTCATTTTGTCGATTTTATACTCACAGTATATATACTGTATAAAAACACAGTCAAGAGTAATTTTCAATTAAATTTGCTGTAGTTTAGAACCGCGGTAAGCCATTTAGACAAAAAATTATTCATGAAGTGAATGTTTTTTACTAATGCGATTTTTAGTATGTTAAATAAGTTAAACTACTTATAAAACAATTAATTGTATGAAAAATCATTATTAACGAATAGGCAACACTTGTCGCTATAGATCAATCGCGGTTCGTTTATAAGTACCTGCAAATTCAGGTGCCGGGATTGGTCTCCTGAAGATATTCCTTACTGGCGACATATGACGCGCTTTGCGTCTTTTTTATGTCGTTCATCCGGCTACATCTCAATGGTGGGCCGGGCGGAGGCACCGCAAGGTGCGCCAATGTCCAGTAAGGCCGGTAAGACCAACTCCGTCTGGTTCCACCACCCGCAAGATTGGTCTCTTCGGTGGTGGTTCAATTAATCACTTACTGGAGGCTGCCATTATGGCTACCACCCCAATCCAGACACACCCGTTACTTTCCGTTCACTTCAATGCCGCCACGGACTTCACCGTCCTTGCCGACCACTGCGACCGCTTCGCTGAAACCCTGATAGAAAACGACGACCCCGCGCTGAAAATGGCGCTCTGCGGCAGACTCAGCAGCGCGCTAACGCTGCTCCAGCCCACGCTGTTAGAACCCGTCCCGCCCCATCTTATTGAAAGCCTGACCGTCGATACCCTCCCGGCAAATTCCCCCGAGTTTGGGCCGGAATGCACCGAGCTTTGTCGCTACTGCCTCGCCCTGACGCAGACGCTGGCGGAGCAGGGATTTTCTTCTGAAAAAGAGAAACAGCTGAGTTATCTGCTGTACGACCTGATCAACTACTTCGCGGCGGAAATGAAAGCCCCGCGCTGGCTGCGCACCGTCGACGGCGTGAAGTTTATTGATGGGGAGGCGGCATGAGCATGATGCAACCGGAATGGCATTCCGCCGACATTATCGCGGCGCCGAAAAAGCGTGGAACGTCGCTTTCAGCCGTTTCCCACAAATCCGGGCTGGCGTCCTCCACGATGGCAAACGCCCTTAACCGCCACTGGCCCAAAGGGGAAAGGTTGATCGCCGAAGCACTGGCGTTGCGCCAGAGAAAATCTGGCCTTCCCGCTATAACTAGTCAGGCCAGAGATGGGGCTTCGGATTTCCATTTCCAGAAAAGCAAAAACCCAGCCATAGGCTGGGTTCTCTGAATAAGTGGTACCCGGACTCGGACTAACGCCGCAGGCGTTGAACAGCGCGCTTGCCGCGCTGGCCCCGAAGGGGTGAGCCGCTGTGCGGCGAATAATCGAACGGAGTTCGATGGAGAGTCCGGCCGCAGAAAAGCAAAAACCCAGCCATAGGCTGGGTTCTCTGAATAGTGGTGCCCGGACTCGGAATCGAACCAAGGACACGGGGATTTTCAATCCCCTGCTCTACCGACTGAGCTATCCGGGCAACGGGGCGCATTAAACCGTAATCCGTACGCGGCGTCAATCAAATTTCTCGATTTATCTACCGGTTGCTTAAGTTTGCGGCAATTCTGCACCTGAAGACGCTTTTTTGCTGAAAATTACATCATACCGTTGTCGCCTTCACGGATTTTCCAGCCGCTGGTCACCGAGATAGCGCGGCGTAATCCGGAGATCGCGTAGTCGCCAACAATGTCTTCGTCATCGCGCGGCGAGCTGATCGTGATTTCCGCATCGACGCCGTGACGATAGGCGCCGTGGTGGCTAAAGATGGTGCCGATAAAACATCTATCGTTCAGCCAGACCGGGATATATGCCACGGTTTCATAGATATAGTTCGACGCTACCCCGCTATAGTAGTTTTCCGCGTCGTCGGATGATGTGCCCGGAGGAATAGGGCAAATTGGCGCGTCATTGTCGCTCTGTGGCTTATCCTTGAGCAGGCTGCTCTGCATCACTTCCAGCGACTTCAGCAGGTCTGACTTTTCCCGCTCATTCAGCGCGGGCGTCAGAGGCTGGTCTTTTTCCGGCGAGCGAATGTCGTTAAGGGTGTAGCGATAGCGGATTGTCACTGCCGGCGTACTGCCTGAGGGGCCAAACGGGCGCAACAGATAGAGATTGTCTTCGCCAAACTGGCCGTTGTACCAGAGTGCGTAAACCTGGCCGTTAATGCGCACCCAGTGACTCCACTGGTTGGCGCCGCGGCCGTTGAGAGAATAGAGCGCGCCCGGAACGCCTGCGTCAAAATCATCGCCATTGCCGCTATCATCGCTGTTAACCGCAGCAAAAGCGTCGTCGCTGCGTTTTAGTATCCCGGTATAGCTAAAGAGTCCGGTGCCGCCAACGTAGCTGTCGATAATTAAATCGCGTTTACCGTCACCGTCGAGGTCGACCAGCGTAAAGCTCACTTTACCGTTTTCGGAGTCGGCGCTGATATCGGACTGGAGAAACGCCTGCCACTCATCATCGCTGATATCGGCGGACGGTTTCGTCGTCGATACCAGAGAGTCGTCCGCGTAGGTCAGCGTAAAATGGCTGACGTTCCCGCTGAGGGGGAACTGCTCGGCGATATTATTCAGATCCAGTTCAGGATTGGCCTTCTGCTCCTTTAATACGGCGTTATACAGCGCTTTCAGCGCGTTGTTATCGGCATCTTTCTGTTGCTTCGGGATAACCTGGCTCACAAAGGTGGGCAGCATCCACGCGCCGCCGGGGGCGATCTCCCGGCAATCGCCGGTGGTGTATTTCAGGCTCTGGACAAACGTTTTGCCATCCCAGACTCGCTCTTCACCGCTGATGCAGTCGGCGATACCGCGGCCTTTATTGAAAAAGGTGAGCACGCCGTCGGCATAGCTGGAGGCGTCGGTGGTGACCAGCTGAGGCTGGGTCATAAACGCCTTGTCGACCACCCACGTTGCATAGCCGTCGTTGTAGGCAGCGCGCCAGCACAGCGCCTGAATCAGCGTGTGGCTTTTATCCAACGGCGTTGCGGTGATCTGGCGCTCAGATGCCGGGATATCCGCGTTTTGCCAGTCGTCGCAATGGCTGTTTAGCAGAGGGACGAGCTGGGGACGGAGTTTCTGCCGCTGCTTTGCCGTCAGCGCTACGGTGGCGGCATTGTGGATGACCGGCGCGGCGATAATTTCCGGCGCGGGCGCGGCTGACAAAATATTCTCATCACCGGCGTCGCCCTGGCGTAACAGCGCATCGGCAGTGCCCAGGCGCTGCTGAAACTCATCCATTTTCAGGAATACGGCGCTGCTGCCCGCGTCGGAGAGCGTCTTACGCTCGCCGTTAAGGGCAAGCTCAATTTTGCCGTTGTGCTCCAGGGCCTGAATCAGGGCCGCCGTTTGGGTGTCATCAAAGCGAAAGTGGCTCTCGTCGGCGGCCTCAAGTGGGCCGTTATCCCGATCGTCAATGAACAGATTTACCGTTGCGTCAGGGGGGATATCGCGTTCGGTTTGCGCGAAAGTCGCCACAGCGATGACGTGCTGCGCCGCGCCCGCATTGCGGGTCAGCAGAACGCTGACTTCGCCCATGGTGGCGCCATAGCCGGCGGCTCGGCAGGTCCCGGTGTTGTCGCAGGCGAGCTCCCAGTCTTTGTGCGCGAAAGAAAAGCCTTGCGGAGAAGCTGCCAGGAGCGGTGTCGAACACAGCCCCATGATGGCAACCCAAAGAAGAGAGCGCATATCAAACCCTGTCAGCATATCGATGAGGAGGGGATTATATGCGCGATGAATTGGTTAAGATATCGGAATCAGGTCAGGGCGCCGCCCATACGGCACTGGGCAAAACGCAAAATGTCTTCTGCCAGGCGACGCGCGGTATCGACATCCGTCTGGCTGCGCTTGATCAGCAGTCGGCTCAGGCAGCCTTCAACGATCAGCTCCATCTGCTTTGCGACCATTGCCGGATCGTCAACTTCGAGCTGGCTAAGCAGTTCATGGGTATAGGCCAGCGAGGCCTGCTTTTGCTGCTCGGCCAGCTGATGGATCGGATGCTGAGGGTCCGGATAAAAAGTACAGGCGGCAATAAACAGGCAGCCGGGATAACGATGGTTGCTTACGCAGGTGGTCAGCGCGGCGTAGCGGGCCAGCAGTTTCTGCTCCGCGCTGAGCGACTCGTCCAGTAAAAGCTGGCGGCGCCAGGCATCGACCTGATGGCTGAGATAGCGAAGCGCGTCGTACAGCAGCGCTTCCTGGTCAGGCCAGAAACGTTTGAGGTCATTGAGCGGGTAAGCCACGCGCTCGGCGACCATTTCCAGCGTGGTGTTAGCGATACCCTCGATTTCGAGGATTTGGATGGCTTCACCCAGGACATCTTCACGTTGCACGGTCTTTTCCTCCATTATTCCTCCTACAGTGTCGCTCACGGTTGTCGATCGCGCAAATGGGCGCTGAATGCCGCGGCATCCATAAAGCCGGTGACGCGCTGCATGGGCTGCTCCTCGCCCTGTTCATTGAAAAACAGAATGGTGGGCAAGCCGAGCACCTGGAGGTGCTTCAGCAGCGCCGCGTCCCGCGCGCTATTTTTGGTGACATCAACCTGCAGCAGAACGGTCTCTTTCAGGGCCTGTTGAACCTCAGGTGAGGTAAAGGTGTATTTCTCGAACTCTTTGCAGGCCACGCACCAGTCGGCGTACAGGTCGAGCATCACCGGTTTACCTTTCGCCTGCGCCAGCGCCTGGTTGAGCTCATCGACGCTATGGATACGGGTAAACTGGAGATGGGACTGCCGTTGCGCGACCGGCGCATCGAAAGCCCAGTCCTGCAGCGGACGGGCGCTGACCAGCGCGGCGCCGAGCATCGCTATTTGCACAATACGCAGCCAGGGGCGCGTGCCGCCCAGCGAGGTAATAAACGCCCAGCTAAAAAAGGCGACGCCAAGTAGCGACCAAAGCCGCAGGCCCCACGGTTCGCCCACGATACGCTCGAGTAAAAATACCGGCAGCGCCAGGATCACAAAGCCAAAGGCGGTTTTGACGTGGGCCATCCACGGGCCGCTTTTCGGCAGCAGACGGTTACCGAATACGGTCACCAGGATCAGCGGCAGCCCCATACCGAGCGCGTAGAGGTACAGGGTACCGCCGCCCAGCCACAGATTACCGCTCTGGGCGATATAGAGCAGAATGGCGCTCAGCGGCGCGGTGGTGCAGGGCGAGCAGATTAATCCGGCAATCGCCCCCATGGCGAATACGCCGCCGGGTGAACCGCCCTGGCGTTTATTGCTCATCAGCGTCAGGCGCGTTTGCAGCGACGAAGGCAGCTGGAGCGTAAACAGACCAAACATCGACAGCGCCAGCAGGATAAACAGCACCGACAGGCCGATCAGCACATAAGGGTGCTGCAGCGCCGCCTGGAACTGCAGGCCCGCAGCGGCAACGACCAGCCCCAGGGCGGTGTAGGTCAGGGCCATACCCTGGACGTAGATAAAGGCCAGCAGCAGCGCGCGGGCGGTGGAGAGACGTTTTTGACCGCCCAGCACGATGCCGGAAATCAGCGGATACATCGGCAGCACGCAGGGGGTAAACGCGATGCCGATACCAATCAAGAGCGCCCACAGCGCGCTAAAGGGGAGAGCGGCATCTTTATTGTCCACAGCGGGGGGCGGAAGGTCAGACGGCGACTCTACCGGCAGCGCCGGGTGCGTTTCCAGCGGCAGAGGCGGGGTCAGCCCAGGTTGCCCGACGGCGGCATCGCTGCTGGAGCGCGCGAGCGCGTTGCCGAGCGGCACGATTTTGGTTTCCGGCGGATAGCAGAAACCGGCATCCGCGCATCCCTGATAAGTCACGGTAAGAGTCGCGCCGGCGGCGGCGTGAGTCAGAGTGACCGGCACGGTCAGGCGCTGGCGGTAAATTTCGCTTTTACCGTAAAACTCGTCCTCATGCCATTCGCCTGCAGGCAGCGAGGGGTCGGTAAACGCCGCATCGGCGGACGTCAGCTTTATCTGTTTACGGTAAAGATAGTAACCATCCTTGATTTGCCAGGTCAGATTAAGATCGTGTTGATTCTGCTGAAAATCGAAGGCAAAAGCCTGGTCAGCAGGAACAAAGTTCGAGCGGCCAGGGGCGTCGAACAGGCCGGCAATGGCCGATGTGCTGCAAAGCAGCAGGATCAGCGTAATGATGCGTTGAGCCATGAGAGGTAATCGTTGTCTCCGTGAATAACGGGCAGAACCAGAAGTTCAGGGGTTTGATACGGGTGATGGGACTTCAGGCAGTCCAGCAGCGCCTGCTGATGGGCAAGGTCGGTTTTCAGCAGCATTTGCACTTCATACTCCTGCTCCAGTTTTCCTTCCCAGTAGTAGAGCGATGTCGCTCCCGGCAGGAGAGTGGCGCAGGCGGCGAGTTTTTCCGCCAGCGCTTTGGCCGCCAGGTCCTGGGCGGTCGCTTCATCCGGCGCGGTACAGAGTACAACAACAGCATCAGGCATCGTCATCGTGAACCTCGTATCAGCGAAAAGAGGCACTATAGCACGCAAGATAGGGAGGATTAACGAAACGGGCCAGGATCTGGCCCGAATTTGAAGAGATTTACAGCATGATGCCGCCGAAAATAAACCCGAGGATCACGCATAGCGTAATGGCGATGACGCCGGGGATCAGGAAGGCATGGTTAAAGACATATTTGCCGATGCGGGTGGAGCCGGTGTCATCCATTTCGACCGCCGCCAGCAGGGTGGGGTAGGTCGGCAGAACGAATAGGGCGGAGACGGCTGCAAATGAGGCGATGGCGGTAAGCGGGCTCACGCCCAGCATCAGCGCGGCGGGCATCAGCGCCTTAGTGGTCGCGGCCTGGGAATATAGCAGGGTCGCGGCGAAGAACAGCACCACCGCCAGCAGCCACGGGTAGTTGTGCAGCAGGTCGCCCGCCACGGTCTGGATATCGCTGATATGGGCTTTGACGAAAGTATCCCCCAGCCATGCGACGCCGAGAACGCAGACGCAGGCGCTCATGCCGGATTTAAAGGTGCTGGCGTTGAGCACTTCACCGGTGTCGATTTTGCAGGTGATGCTTATCAGCGTCGCGATCGTCAGCATAAACACCACAATCGCTTCGTTACGCGGCAGGACCGGATCCTGGATCAGCCCTACGGTATCGCTGATGGCGGTGGCGTAGAACATCACCGCGACGATACCGATCAGAAACAGTAATACCGAGCGTCTGGCGTGCGGCTTCAGTTCAAAAACCTGGCTGCCGCGCAGTTTGACTTCCCCTTTTGCCAGCCGCTCCTGATAAATCGGGTCGTCTTTCAGCTCACAGCCGAGGAAGTTACAGACGATGGCGGTAAGCATGACGGCAATCAGGGTAACCGGAATACAGATCGCCAGTAGCGTCAGGTAGCTGACGCCCAGGGGCTCGAGAATACCGGCAAAGAAGACCACCGCGGCGGAAATCGGCGAGGCGGTAATGGCAATCTGCGAAGCGACCACCGCAATGGAGAGCGGGCGTGAGGGGCGAATGCCCTGTTCTTTCGCCACTTCGGTGATAACCGGTAAGGTTGAGAACGCCGTATGCCCGGTTCCGGCAAGCACGGTCATAAACCAGGTGACCAGCGGCGCGAGAAAGGTGATGTATTTGGGATGACGCCGGAGCATACGTTCGGCAAGGCTGACCAGGTAATCCATCCCTCCGGCGACCTGCATGGCGGCGATAGCGGCGATAACCGCCATAATGATTTCGATGACGTCGAAGGGGATCGCGCCAGGTTTAATTTGAAACACGAGGGTCAGGACGAGGACGCCCAGGCCACCGGCGAAACCGATGCCGATTCCCCCGAGCCTGGCCCCCAGATAAATCGCCAGCAGGACAATAACGAGTTCTGCACCAAACATATTTGCCTTCCTTGTTTTATTAACAAGTTGATATTGGGTTGTTGTAATTTAGTAAATCAATAAGAACAAAAAGGGCATGTCATTGCTGACATGCCCGTGGTTAGTTTAATCGGAAAACCTACTGTTCGCTTTCATCGGTATAACGCTTCGCTTTGTAGGCCGGATGCATCAGGTTTTGCGCAGAGAAGATATCGTCCAGCTCCGCTGCGGTCAGCAGGCCGCGTTCAAGCACCACATCCCGCACGCTTTTGCCCGTTTCAGCGCAGATTTTGCCGACGATATCGCCATTGTGGTGGCCGATATACGGGTTGAGGTAGGTGACGATGCCAATGGAGTTGTAGACGTAGCTTTCACATACCGCTTTGTTGGCGGTGATGCCGCTGACGCATTTTTCCAGCAGGTTGTAGCAGGCGTTGGTCAGAATATGGATAGATTCAAACATCGCCTGGCCAATCACCGGTTCCATCACGTTCAGCTGCAGCTGGCCCGCTTCGGAAGCCATGGTGACGGTGGTGTCGTTACCGATTACTTTGAAGCATACCTGGTTGACCACTTCCGGGACCACCGGGTTAACCTTGGCGGGCATGATGGAAGAGCCCGCCTGCAGTTCAGGCAGGTTGATTTCGTTCAGGCCAGCGCGCGGGCCGGAAGAGAGCAGGCGCAGGTCGTTACAGATTTTGGACAGTTTTACCGCCAGACGCTTCAGAGAGCTGTGGACCATCACGTAGGCGCCGCAGTCGGAGGTCGCTTCGATCAGATCTTCCGCGGGGACAACCGGCAGGTTGCTGACTTCCGCCAGTTTTTGTACCGCCAGCTGCTGATAGCCATCCGGGGTGTTCAGACGGGTGCCGATAGCGGTCGCGCCAAGGTTCACTTCCAGCAGCAGTTCCGCGGTGCGCAGAATGCATTTGGTCTCTTCGTTAAGCAGAACATTAAACGCGTGGAACTCCTGACCGAGGGTCATCGGTACCGCATCCTGTAGCTGAGTCCGGCCCATTTTCAGAATGTCCTGGAACTCCACGGCCTTCTGCTGGAAACCTTCGCCCAGCTGATTAATCGCATCGATCAGTTTGAGGATAGAGGCGTAGACCGCGATGCGGAAACCGGTCGGGTAGGCATCGTTGGTGGACTGGCATTTGTTAACGTGGTCGTTCGGGTTGAGATACTGATATTCGCCTTTCTGGTGGCCCATCAGCTCAAGGCCGATGTTCGCCAGTACTTCGTTGGTGTTCATGTTAACGGAAGTGCCCGCGCCGCCCTGGAACACATCGACCGGGAACTGGTCCATGCATTTGCCGTTATTCAGGACCTCATCGCAGGCGGCGATAATGGCATTGGCGACGCTTTTGGGGATAGTTTGCAGCTCTTTGTTAGCCTGCGCAGCGGCCTTCTTCACCATCACCATTCCGCGGACAAATTCAGGGATATCGCTGATTTTGTTGTTGCTGATGTAGAAGTTTTCAATCGCTCTCAGAGTATGGACGCCGTAGTAAGCGTCAGCTGGAACTTCCCTGGTACCCAACAGGTCTTCTTCGATACGAATGTTGTTTAACATGTGAACCTTCTCTTTCAAGCTGCCTATGAATTCACCAAATACGCAGAATTTATGGGATCTAGCGCATTTTCTGGCCGCAGATTATTTCCTTAATCGGCCCGGTGCCCACGATCATATGCTGATGATAGCGAATATCAGCCGCCCTGATCACTTATTATGTAGTGAATCTTATAAGAATTATTAATCTGTGAAATGAGTCACCGGTTTTCTAATTTTGAAAAAAATAAGCTTTTTTTACGATTGAAAAGTGACGTTTTGGCCCAACATCTTGCTGATGCGAATAGCACATCTATGACTACGGGCGCCGATGCTGGCGTCTGTTAATGAAGGAGACGCCGGTGCGTTGGATTCCGTTAATTGCCGTTTTTTTATACGTTTACATTGAAATCTCGATCTTTATCCAGGTCGCTCATGTGCTTGGCGTTCTGCTGACGCTGATTCTGGTGATCTTCAGCTCGGTGGTGGGGATATCGCTGGTGAAAAACCAGGGCTTTAAAAACCTCATGCTGATGCAGCAGAAGATGGCAGCGGGGGAGAGCCCGGCCGCAGAGATGATCAAAAGCGTGTCGCTGATTATCGCCGGTTTGCTGTTGCTTCTGCCGGGGTTCTTTACCGATTTCCTGGGGCTGCTGCTGCTGTTACCTCCGGTACAGAAGCATCTGACCTTAAAACTGATGCCGCATCTGCGCTTTAGCCGAATGCCGGGCGGCGGGTTTAGCGCCGGAACGGGCGGCGGCGATACCTTTGAAGGCGAATACCAGCGTAAAGACGACGAACGCGACCGTCTCGATCATAAAGACGATCGCCGCGACTAACATGCATTGCCCGGGCCGGTTACTCCGGCCTGGAATACCCCTCCGCCAGCCTGCGCTTCGGTAAAAACAGCCACAGTACCGCCAGCATGATAAACGCGTAAAGGCTCTTCCAGCCCACCATCGCCAGCAGCAGCAGGCACAGCAGACTGCCAAACGCCGCTAACGCGCGATAACGTCCCTCAAGCAAACGGCAGCCCGCCAGCATGCACAGCAGATAGATCATAATAAAAATGCCGTTGGCGTAGACGATCAGCGCATCAAGATTGATATTGAGCGCATAAATGCATAACGCGCTAATGACGCAGCAGCCGAGCACCGCGTTCAGCGCGTTGCGCGGAATCTGTCGCGGCGACAGCCGGGCCAGATAGCTCTCGGGCTTGTACTGCGCCTGCGACCAGACCAGGCGAGCAAAACTCTGAATATAGATATTGAGGCTGGCGAAGCAGGCGGGGGAGGCCAGAAAACCAGCAATGCACACCTG
>OATC01000227.1_pt1 | contig 18404 bp, 14 predicted proteins | sample 1475871 | NCBI WGS metagenome assembly OATC01 (sample SAMEA2579940, study PRJEB22360) | human gut metagenome | biome: human gut; feature: human-associated habitat; material: faeces | place: Denmark | collected 2008/2010
GAGGAATCTATGGCTGAATTCAGTCCTGAACGCCGTTTTACGCGTATCGATCGTCTCCCCCCTTACGTTTTTAATATCACTGCTGAACTAAAAATGGCTGCGCGACGCCGCGGCGAAGATATTATTGATTTCAGCATGGGTAACCCCGATGGCGCCACTCCGCCGCATATCGTTGAGAAACTCTGCACCGTTGCCCAGCGTCCCGATACCCACGGCTATTCTACTTCCCGCGGCATTCCGCGCCTGCGCCGGGCGATTTCTCGCTGGTATCAAGAGCGCTATAACGTTGAGATCGATCCGGAATCAGAAGCGATAGTCACCATTGGTTCAAAAGAGGGGCTGGCGCATCTGATGCTGGCGACGCTTGACCATGGCGATACCGTACTGGTGCCAAATCCCAGCTATCCCATCCATATTTACGGTGCGGTGATTGCCGGAGCCCAGGTACGTTCGGTACCTCTGGTCGAAGGCGTGGATTTCTTCAACGAGCTTGAGCGCGCGATTCGTGAGAGTTACCCGAAGCCGAAAATGATGATCCTCGGTTTCCCCTCCAACCCGACCGCACAGTGCGTCGAACTGGAGTTCTTTGAGAAAGTCGTGGCGCTGGCGAAGCGTTATGACGTGCTGGTGGTGCACGATCTGGCCTATGCCGATATTGTTTACGATGGCTGGAAAGCGCCCTCTATCATGCAGGTCCCCGGCGCGCGCGATGTCGCCGTCGAATTCTTTACGCTCTCTAAAAGCTATAATATGGCGGGCTGGCGTATCGGCTTTATGGTCGGTAACAAAACGTTGGTTAATGCGCTGGCGCGCATTAAAAGCTATCACGATTACGGCACTTTCACCCCTCTACAGGTTGCGGCGATTGCCGCGCTTGAAGGCGATCAGCAGTGCGTTCGCGACATTGCCGAGCAGTATAAACGTCGTCGCGATGTGCTGGTGAAAGGGCTGCATGAGGCCGGATGGATGGTGGAATGTCCGAAGGCGTCAATGTATGTCTGGGCGAAGATCCCGGAGCAGTATGCGGCGATGGGCTCACTGGAGTTTGCTAAAAAGCTGCTGCAGGATGCAAAAGTCTGCGTTTCTCCGGGCATTGGCTTTGGAGACTATGGCGATACCCATGTACGCTTTGCGTTAATTGAGAACCGCGATCGTATCCGCCAGGCGGTGCGCGGCATTAAATCAATGTTCCGTGCCGACGGGCTGCTTCCCGCGTCGGCTAAGTTGACCAGCGAAAGCCACGAATAAAAAAAGGAGCCGAAAGGCTCCTTTTTTTTACACCGTTAAAGCTAGATCATCAGGGCGAAAGTTCCGGCCCAAACGATGACCATAAAAGAAATGCCCATTAAGAAATATTTCACGACTCATCACTCCGCGCTCTCGGCGAGACGCCTTAAATGAATTTGCTCTTCATTGCCTGCTCAGCTATCGCTCACGAAAACGACGCTTTTTCAGCGGGCGGTAGCTGTAAATTCTGAGCGTAAACGGCTCCAGATGGCGCTAATGTACGCCTAAAAAATGAGGGAAACAAGAGCCATTTTTTTATTAATTTTTAGTTACTTACGAGTGTCGTGATTCGGCGACACATTAATTTCATTCGGTATTAAATTTCATTCTGGCGACGGTCATTAACAACAGTTTTTGTACTGATATAGTTGTTTGATTTTGTGCTTTTTTCTGCCTGAATGCGGGAGGTGTTAACTATCCCGCATGAGGAGATGACGGGTTTAGCGAGCGGCTGAATCCTGATGTTGCCACTCTTGCGGGTAGCGTGCGGGAGCGAAACGCAGCGTTATGGCCATTAGGGCCAGGACGCAGGCGGCGTGAAGCATCCAGTCGAGCTGGTAATTGCCGCTTAAACTCCGCAGCAGTCCCGACAGCCAGGGGGAAAGCCCGGCGACAATAAAGCCTACTCCCTGCATAAACGCGACCAGTCGGCCCGCAATGGCGGGGGGGCCGGCGGGGGCGAGGGCCCGGGCCCACTACAGCGCGCACACAGCGGAAATGCGCCGCCAAGCCCAATACCGCAGCAGATGGCCCAGACAAGCGGTACCTGCTGCGGTAGCCAGATAAAACCGCAGAAGCCGACAAGCTGTAAGGCCAATGCCAGCATCAGAAGCGTTCGTCGATCCTCATGTCTGGCCAGGATGGGCAGCAGGAGCGCTCCGCCGGTCTGGCCGCTGGGCATTAACGCCAGCAGCGAAAAAGCGTGACCCGGGTTGTTGATGGCGTCCGGGCGGGTAACGTTCGGCTTAGCGGCCACCAGCAGAGGAGCGCGGCGGCGGCGGGTAACGCCCACCACGCAAGCGCGTGATACCAGATAGCGCTATGCTGCGCCAGCCACGGCGTGAATGCGGCGCCCAGGCCGCCGCCGCCCATCAGCGCCGCGGACCAGAGCCCCATCACCTGCGGCGTCCGACGATGAAAAAGACGCTTTATCACCGCGGGAATGAGCGCCTGAATAATACCAATGCCGATTCCGCCAAGGAGCGCGCTGCTGAGTAATAGCGCGCTCTGCGGTACCAGTTCGCGAAGTAAAGCCCCGGCGACGATCGTTAACAGGCTGAGGGAGATACTTTGACGCTCGCTGAAATGACGGTTAATCCAGCCGCCGGCTAGCGCCAGCAGACCCATGGCGATCACCGGTAGCGCGGTGAGCAGAGAGGCAAGCGTGAAGCTCATGCCGCTTGCCTGCTGGATCTGCGGAAGGAGGGGGCCAACAGAGGTCAGCAGCGGACGCATATTGATACCGATAAGCACCAGTACCAGCAGCATCGTGCCATTACGTTGCGTCAGGTTCATCGTTGAGTGGCCGGCGTTTGTTTCGCAGTGGGGAAGGTATTGAGGCAGCTCATGCCGATCTCCTGTGGCGTTTGGTAAAGAATCGCGAGCAGAGTACGTAACTTATTTCATAAGTTAAAATACTTAATTATGATTGAGTTCATTTGAATTTCTTATGGATGAATTCATGCTGCCGCGACACCTCAACTACTTCATTGCCGTTGCTGAACACGGCGGCTTTACACAGCTGGAAGAGACGCTGGGAGTACGGCTTTTTGATCGCAGCGGGCGCAACACTTGCCTGACGGACGCCGGTAAGGTCTGGTTAATTTATGCGCGCCGGGCTTTACGGGAACTGGCCGAGGGGCAGCGCGCGCTCCATGATGTTGACGATTTGCAGCGCGGCACCTTACGTGTGGCGGTGATGCCAACCTTTACCCATTATTTTATGGGGCCGCTGGTGGCTTCGTTTTATCAACGTTACCCGAATATAACGCTGGATATACAAGAGCTGGCGCAGGATCGAATGGAGACTCTGCTGCTCAATGATGAGCTGGATATCGGGATCGCTTTCGACGGTAGCGATTCGCGGGATATTGTGTCTCAGCCGCTGCTCTCTGAAACCCTGGCGCTGGTGGTTGGCCGCTCTCATCCTCTGGCGGCGACCCGTCGTGTGGCGCTGACGGCGCTCAATCAGGCGTCACTGATTCTGCTAAGCTGCGCTTTTGCTACTCGCGAACAAATCGATCGCGACTGCCGACAGCGCGGTATTCAACCGAAAGTGCAGATGGAGGCCAACTCGATTAGCGCAGTGCTGACCGTGGTTGAACGCACGTCGTTGGCAACCTTGCTTCCTGCTGCTATTGTTCAGGGGCGTGACGATTTAACCGCGATCGAACTCGTGCCATCATTACTGGAAAGAACCGCGTGTTTGATACAGCGAAAGGGGGCCTGGCAAAGCGCCGCGACCCGAGAGTTTATACCAATGGCACATCAGGCTGCGTCAATATTGAGCGCAGGGCAGGGTTTTCAGGAATCCACTGGCGGAGACTTAACGTCATGTTGATTCGCTGTATATGAAGTGATTCATAAACATCAGGAGCGTTTATAGAGAACAGTTTTATTGTGAAGTCAGATGTATATATGAATTCATATTGAAATGCATTTCACATTTGCTACTGCGTTGCGCGCCCTGTACCTATAGCGCTGAAATGATTCATTCTGATATAATTAAATTAAAGAAGTATCATTCGAACGTATATTCTGACGTCGGAAGATTAATGCTGCCGTAGCTGGAAACCACGCCTTCAGACCTGAGTTTATCCATAGCCCTATTAAATATTTTATTTTTTTTGTTTTCAGTCGCGTTAAGCATGTTATCGCCAAAATGTGGATTGGATTGGATGATGTGATTGATAAATTCAATGAGCAACTTATTTTGCATAATCGTTGAGGGTGTCACCATATCTTGCTCCTCAGGTAAATGTAAGGCTTTTTCAGAAAGTTCGAGAGGGCGACTGCTGATGGTATGTTCATAAATTTTCTCAATCGCCTGACTTGTGATGTAAAGCTTACTCAGCGTGATGGTTGGTCTCTCATCCTCGTCCGGTATGAAGTGACAGAAGAGGACATTGGTGGCCGGTGATATGATGCTTATCCTCTCCTCGGTAATCATGCCATCAGGCGTTTCTAAGATCTCCATTAAATTTCTTGTGTGGCAGTACCATAACCCGGAGACGGAAACCCGGAGTTTCAGCTGGGTAATCGGCATACCATATTGGGCTTCCTGATTTGCTTCACTATCATTAAATTTAAAAATTTTGTTAATTTTGGAATGCCGTGACCAAGATCTTTCGCTGATGCTCAATTCATCAACATTGGGTGCGTTAAGAAAATAGAGATTATTACTGCTCTGGTCATGTTGGAACGCACCTTTTAATGTTCCGTTAATTTTACCTACTTTTATGCACAGGCTTATCGCGCCAATATCATGCCAATGAAGCAGATCTTCTATTTCACAATTCAATAATTTTTTAGCGCGAGATATTGAACAGTATTCCAGGGGGGGGAGATTGTTTAGTTTCCATATGTTTCTTTCTTTTCTTTCCATGGTCTATATCATCTTATGAAAAATAGGGGGTTATGGTTTTCTTAAATTGACCTCTATCGACGTTGCGACGATTTAGATTCATACAAAATATTTATCAAAACAGATGTTTTATATCAAACTTTGATATTGGCATGTTATGTTGAATCTGGTCAGAATATTATCTCTAATGCATCTTATCAGCTTTCCTGTAATAATTAAATGTATCGCGGCTAAAAAAATCCGCAGTACTCATTATCCTTGTGATGAATTAATGACTTTTAATTATTTTGTTGGTGCATTGAATTTCCAATAATTATATGAAATTACTAATAATGCAGGAGGCGATATTGAGTCAAAAGGCGATGATTCATCGAAAGCGGAACCTGCTTGAAAATCCTCGGATAGCCGATGCGGCTGGTGAACGGGCAGAAGAGGGATCGCCATGGGTCAGGCCTGTATCGTGTCAATGCTTGTTTTGATGCGGGCTCGTGTGCAAAGAATCCTGCTATATCTGTCATAAGCAAAACAGAATTTCCCTTGCTGGAATCGGGCTTGCGTACTGTGCGGAGCATATTTGTGAAAGTACGGTGGGGTTATACCCCCACCGTACTGTTTTTACTTTTTCACTGCGTTTTTGGCCGCAGTTTTTGCGTTGTCGCAGGCTGCTTGGTTTTTAGCACAGGCGTCTTTGGCTGCTTTTGCTTCTTTCTGCGCATCCGCTTTTGCCGTGGACTTTGCCTGGGCGCACTGCGTCGCGTTATTCTGGCAGGCTGACTTAGCTTTTGAAACGACCTGACCATTTGCCGCGCTGGCAGCGCCACAAGCCATAAGCGCACAGATACCCAGTGCCATTGCGAGTTTTTTCATCATATCTATCCGTATAACCAATTTAGGTAAGGCAACAGGCTGTCCGCAAGTCCCGTACAGAACCCGATTCTTGTCGCAGACATCCTGCCGCAATATGAAGCGGATGGCTGAGAAGATAGCTTTTCATCCGCCATAAAGGATGGCTGAGAAGATAGCTTTTCATCCGCCATAAACCGCCGGATGCGCTGCTTTTAAGCAACGCTGATACTGAAAGAACAGCAGTTCAGCGCATCCGGCAGCGGGAAGAATACGTGACGGCAGGGATTTATCTACTGGCATTGTTTTGCGAATCGTAACGCAGGGAAACAATCAACAATGATAACTACTGTGAATGTTAAAATTTAATATATATAATTGATTTTAAATGGAATTAAATTTATATATGGAATATCAGGCCAGACATAATTATGAAAAGCGTTACGGTAGAAAAATTTTTTCCCTCTCTGGCAAGCAATACCGTGACCCGCGTTGATGCAATTCTGACCGATACTTCAGCCAGGCTGTGGGGCGTTTTATCGTCGGGAAAAAAGATTTTGCGGAAGGCGCGCGGCTAACCCAATGGGAGCCTTAAGGTGGATTAACTATAATTACCGACAGCACGGATAGTTCAGAGCGTCAGTGTGTCAAAAGCTTACGCTGGGCTTCGTAGCGAGGGGCACTCGTTATAAACGGGTAGCACAAATGGCGGGAGTGCGGAAATGGAGCGCGTATGAAGATAAGAGAAGTAGTGATGACTATTGCTGTGCTGTATCCGATAGCGGGGTATTCCGCGAGTTTTGATTGTCAGAAAGCGACGCAGGCGGATGAAAAGGCTATCTGCGCTAACCGGAGCCTGAACGATATGGACGTGGTGATGGCGACGAAGTATGAGTTTCTGCGGGGGCTTTTTCCAATGGGGACGCGTGGCGAGATGATGGATGCACAAAAAACATGGCTCCATAGCCGGCAGAAATGCGGCAGCGACAGCCGTTGTTTGACGAAATCATACGAAGACCGGCTACAGCAACTTGATGAGATCTATGCAGGAATCGATAAACCTCTGTGATTCATCTGCTTCGGGGCTGGCGTTGTTCTGCGGTGGTGATGATTAAACGAATGCTGTGAACGGAGGTGAATAATTCAAAAGTGTCCCCTGCAGGAATCGAACCTGCAACTAGCCCTTAGGAGGGGCTCGTTATATCCATTTAACTAAGGGGACGAAGCGCCGGGATTATAGCGTTATTTTCGGCGCTCGTTAAGCTTGTACAGGCCAACTGCTTAATCTATAGCCATTTAGCGCTTTTTGGCCTCCTCGGCTGCACGAGCTTTCTTCTCATGACTCATGTCATTGCGAATCTGGGCATGGCTTAGTAAAGCGAAAATAAAGGTCCCGCCGCATATGTTGCCGGCAAGCGTTGGCAGAGCAAAAGGCCAGATAAATTCCTGCCACGGTAGCGTCCCGTTAAATACCAGGTAGAAAATCTCGACGCTGCCAACCACAATATGCGTGGTGTCCGCGAGGGCGATAAGCCAGGTCATCAGAATGATGACGACAATCTTTGCAGAACCTGCGGCAGGAAACATCCACACCATGGTGGCGACCAGCCAACCGGAGATAATCGCATTGGCAAACATCTCCAGCGGCGGGTTTTGCATGACCTTCAGGCTAATTTTAAGAAAGGCTTCGCGAGTGGGCTCATCGAACACAGGCATAACATCGAACGCCCAGGCCGCGATAGCGGTCCCGATTAAGTTACCTGCCAGCACAATCCCCCATAAACGTAACAGCAGGCCGATGTTGCCTGGAGTGGTTTTATGCATAATAGGCAGGACGGCGGTGACGGTATTCTCGGTAAACAGCTGTTGGCGAGCGAGAATGACGATCACAAAACCAAAGGTATAACCAAGATTTTCCAGCAAGAAGCCGCCGGGAAGTTCGCTCAGGTGGACATGGAAGATGCCTTTGGCGACCAGCGAGGCGCCCATCGAAAGTCCGGCGGCAATCGCTGACCATAATAGCGCCATGGCATCGCGTTCGAGCTCTTTCTCGCCCTCCTGGCGAATTACTTCATGAGTGGCCATCGCCTGTGAAGGCAGGCGTTCTTCATCAACCTCAATTTCTTCACCATTCTGCTTTTCTTCACTCTCTACTTCAACATCCTCATTATCATGGTGAGTTTGCGGTTTCATAACTTTTCCTCAACGGCGGGTCTTTATTATAATCCTAGAGCGGTTTCGGCTGTTCGGGTCGGATAAGCTCCTAAATTCTTCACAATGACAAGATTAGCAATACGGAAATTGCAAAATGTGTATAGAATCGGGACACCAACAATGATGCTAAAAAAAGGCTATGCTGAAAGCAGGCACATGCTTACGGGCGATATCTTTATGGAGGCTGCTGTCCCCCGATAACCCCCAGCGATAGCTTAAATTAACAGGGAGACACCTATGAATTTTCGCCTGTCGGCGCTTGCGCTTGGCGCCACATTGCTGGTGGGATGCGCCAGTTCGAGTTCTGGCGATCGGCCGCAGGGGCGTTCAGATCCGCTTGAAGGCTTTAACCGTACCATGTTCAACTTCAACTTCAACGTTGTCGATCCCTATGTCCTTCGCCCCGTCGCGGTGGCGTGGCGTGATTACGTTCCGCAGCCGGCGCGTAACGGGCTGAGTAATTTTACCAGCAACCTCGAAGAGCCGGCGGTAATGGTGAACTCCTTCCTGAAAGGCGATCCCTATAAAGGAATGGTGCACTTTACGCGTTTCTTCCTGAACACCATCCTTGGGATGGGTGGCCTGGTTGATGTGGCCGGGATGGCGAATCCGAAACTACAGCGCGTTGAGCCTGCCCGCTTCGGTAGCACGCTGGGTCACTATGGCGTTGGCTATGGTCCATATGTGCAGTTGCCTTTCTACGGCAGCTTCACCCTGCGTGATGAGGGTGGCGATATGGCTGATGACCTGTATCCGGTTCTTTCCTGGCTGACATGGCCGATGTCTATCGGCAAATGGATGGTTGAGGGCGTTGAAACGCGCGCGCAGCTGCTGGATTCAGACGGCTTGCTCCGTCAGTCCTCCGATCCGTATATTTTAATGCGTGAAGCCTACTTCCAGCGTCACGACTTTATCGCCAACGGCGGTAAACTTTCCCCGAATGAAAACCCGAACGCGCAGGCGATTGAGGGCGATCTCAAAGATATTGATTCACAGTAACCGACGGGTAGAAAGTAAAAAGGGTGAACATCATGTTCACCCTTTTTTGTGGCTTCACATTATCAGAAACGGTAGTTGAAGTTCGCGCCGTACAGCCAGGCTTTACCTTCTGATTTAAAGGTATACGGCCCTTCTGTAAATTCAACGTGCTGACCATGCATATAAGACACACCGACGTCGACTGAGGCATCTTTATTAAAGGCGTAAGTCGTACCGGCGCTGAGCCACAGACGATCCTGGTCCGGAATAGAGATAGAGCGATTGGAAGCCGGGACCGGGCTATCATCAAAGGCGATACCGGTACGGAAGGTCCAGTTATCGTCGTGGTAATAGGTCGTACCCAGCGCGATACGGTAGGAATCTTTAAAACCTTCGTCCTTGTAGAACAGCGTTTCACCACCGCTGGTTTTGGTCGCTTTCAGCTCCTGGAACTGGCTCCAGCTGGTATAGGCCAGGCTGTAGTGAACGGCCCATTTTGGCGCCACGCGGTTATAACCTGATACTTCCCACATTTCTGGCAGATTCAACGTCAGAGAACCGCCAATCGTGGAGCCGCCGGTGCCGTACGGCAGGCCCAGGCCCAGAGCGGAGTTGATGGGGTTGAGGGAAGACGGCAGGCTGCTCTTGTAATCCCCGTCAAAATCAACTTTGACTTCAGAGCGGTAGGTTAAGCCGTAGCGGTTGTTTTTATCGACTTCATATAAAATACCGGCATTCCAGCCAAAGCCCCATTCATCACCCTTCAGACGAGCAATTTGGGTGTCGCGGCTGATACCGCCGGCCTGTTGACCGATGGCCGCAGCCTGAGCCGGGGAGAGTTTGCCGGCTTTCACCATTCCCGGTAGCTGTGCGCCGATAATTTCCGGTAAATCACCCGCATAGCGCTCTAATTTTGCTCGAGCGTACACGGCGTCAAAGCCCAGACCAAAACTCCAGTGGTCGTTGAGACGATAAGCGCCGCTCAGGTTCAGGTTAAGCGTTTCGAGATCGGTGGTACCGCCCATCGAGCCCGCGGCAAAATCGTTGTTGAACTCGGTGGCTAAACCATAGTTAGAGGTCAGGGAAGCTCCCCAACCGAACTGGTCGTTAATCGGCGCCACGAAGTGCAGATTCGGCACCCATGCGGTAGGTGCGATATTGTCCTGGCTGGCGTCATTACCGATAACTGAACTACCGGTGACGTTGACATCAGGATCGACGAAAATAGCGCCGCCGGAGAAGGTTGGACGGTCGAACATCATGATTAACGCCGGGTTACGACTGGCGTTTCCCGCATCATCAGCAATAGCGCCTTCACCTGAATAGGCGCGACCAAGGCCCGATGAAGAGAATTCGTTTAGCTGAAAGCCTGCTGACCAGGCCTGGGTTGAAACGAGTGCTACAGCCACTGCAAGGGCAGATTGGGTAAGGCGGGTTTTCTGGCTCATGCCCATAACCTCATAGAGTTATTTTTATTTAAACAATGTTACATGCTGTAACAGGAGCGCGAAGTGTAGGGTCTGCTTTACGACAGAGAAATCAGACCAGTGCGCTGAGTATAGGTCTGACCAGATGATATGTTGCAAGTTTGTTTATAAGTTTTTTCAATTGTGATCTAAGAAACGCGATCCAGTTGGCAAATTTGCCCGGGTACCTGTTACCCAAAGTAGGCGCTTTTTGTTTTGGATCATTTTTAAGTGTGATTTCGGTCACTTATCCCGTTTGTCGCCATTAACGACTGGAGGCAGGCATGCCCGGGGCGTAAAATACGCACATTATTTGTCTGGCACCTTGAGTGCATATACAGAGGAAATCTACGATGAGTAAATGCAGTGCTGATGAAACCCCGGTTTGCTGCTGTATGGATGTTGGCACCATTATGGACAACACCGATTGCACCGCCTCTTATAGCCGCGTGTTTGCGAACCGTGCCGAAGCCGAAGAAACGCTCGCCGCATTAAGCGAAAGAGCGCGTAACGTTGAATCAGAGCCGTGCAAAATCACCCCGACCTTTACCGACGTTGATGGTGGCGTGAAGCTGGATATCGATTTCGTGTTCAGCTGTGAAGCTGAAACCCTGATTTTCCAGCTCGGCTTGCGTTAATCCTTCCCTTAATGCCCCTCATGGCAGGGGCGTTACCTTTTCTAATCAATGTGTTTTGGCTCCCACTTTTTCGGTTCCCCGATTGGCTTAATGTAAAATATTAGTTAAAACTGTTATCAGGTCAGACCACTTTGTTTTATCGGTTAACAGGGGAGCGTTATGAGTCAGGCATTACCGCTAGTCACCCGCCAGGGCGATCGTATCGCGATAGTCAGCGGTTTACGTACTCCGTTTGCCCGACAGGCGACGGCTTTTCACGGCGTGCCGGCCGTTGATTTAGGTAAGCTGGTGGTCGGCGAAATGCTGGCTCGCAGCAACATCCCCGCGGACATAATAGACCAGCTGGTATTTGGCCAGGTGGTGCAGATGCCGGAAGCGCCGAACATCGCCCGGGAAATTGTGCTGGGGACCGGCATGAGCGTGCATACCGATGCCTACAGCGTCAGCCGCGCCTGTGCGACCAGCTTTCAGGCGGTAGCCAACGTCGCGGAAAGCCTGATGGCAGGCACTATTCGCGCGGGTATCGCCGGCGGAGCCGACTCCTCTTCCGTATTACCTATTGGCGTCAGCAAAAAACTCGCCCGAACGCTTGTTGATGCCAACAAAGCTCGCACCCTGGGACAGCGTCTGAAGCTATTTTCTCGGCTGCGTTTTCGCGACCTTCTGCCCGTACCGCCAGCGGTTGCCGAATACTCAACCGGCCTGCGGATGGGCGATACCGCCGAGCAGATGGCGAAAACGTGGACTATCACGCGCGAACGGCAGGATGCGCTGGCGCTGCGTTCACACCAGCTTGCCGCCAGAGCCTGGGAGGAAGGTAAGCTCTCGGCAGAAGTGATGACGGCTTACACGCCGCCGTTCCGTGAGCCGCTGGAACAGGATAATAATATTCGTAAAAATTCAACCCTCGCGGATTACCAAAAGTTACGCCCGGCCTTCGATCGTCAACACGGGAGCGTAACCGCCGCGAACAGTACGCCGCTAACCGATGGAGCGGCGGCGGTGATCCTGATGACCGAATCCCGGGCTAAAGAGCTGGGCCTTGTTCCGCTGGGCTATCTGCGAAGCTACGCTTTCACCGCGATTGATGTTCGCCAGGATATGCTGCTGGGCCCGGCGTGGTCGACGCCGCTGGCGCTGGAAAGAGCGGGGCTGACGCTGGCTGATTTGACCCTGATTGATATGCATGAAGCTTTTGCCGCGCAAACGCTGGCCAACCTGCAATGTATGGCCAGCGATCGCTTTGCCCGCGAAGTGCTTGGCCGCTCTCAGGCTACCGGGGAAGTGGACGAGAGCAAATTTAACGTGCTTGGCGGCTCGATTGCCTACGGTCATCCCTTTGCCGCCACCGGCGCGCGGATGATTACCCAAACGCTGCATGAACTGCGGCGGCGCGGCGGCGGATTTGGTCTGGTCACCGCCTGCGCGGCGGGTGGGTTGGGTTCAGCGATGGTTCTGGAGACCGAATAATGGAAACCGTATCGGCATTTACGCTTGAGGTTCGCCCGGACAATATCGCCGTCATCACCATTGACGCGCCCGGTGAAAAAATGAATACCCTGAAAGCTGAGTTCGCCAGCGAGGTACGGGGGATCATCCGCCAGATCCGCGACAATAAGGAACTGCGCGGCGCGGTGTTTATCTCGGCAAAAGCGGATAACTTTATCGCCGGGGCGGATATCAATATGATTGCCCGCTGCCATTCCGCGCAGGAAGCGGAGGCGCTTGCCCGTCAGGGTCAGCAAATCATGGCCGAGATCCACGGTCTGTCGATTCCGGTGATTGCCGCTATCCACGGCGCATGCCTGGGCGGCGGCCTTGAGCTGGCGCTGGCCTGCCACGGGCGGGTATGCAGCGATGACGATAAAACCCGGCTTGGCCTCCCGGAAGTTCAGCTGGGGCTGCTGCCCGGCTCTGGCGGAACTCAGCGTCTACCGCGATTAATTGGCGTCAGCGGCGCGCTGGAGATGATCCTGACCGGTAAGCAGCTTCGCCCGCGTCAGGCCCTGAAGGCAGGGCTGGTTGATGAGGTGGTGCCGCAGACTATCCTGCTGCAAACCGCGATTGAACTGGCGCTCAAAGGTCGCCCGGCAAGCCGCGCTGTTCCGGCGCGCGAACGTATTCTCGCAGGCCCGCTTGGCCGCAGCCTGCTGTTTCGTCTGGTCGCGAAAAAGACGCATCACAAAACCCAGGGGAACTACCCGGCAACTGAGCGCATTCTGCAGGTGATTGAAACCGGACTGGCGCAGGGCTGCAGCAGCGGATACGCCGAGGAGGCCCGCGCTTTTGGCGAGCTGGCGATGACGCCGCAATCGCAGGCGCTACGGTCGATTTTTTTCGCCAGCACCGATCTGAAAAAAGATCGCGGCGCGGATGCTGAGCCCGTCGCGCTGCGCAGCGTGGGCATTCTGGGCGGAGGACTTATGGGGGGCGGTATCGCTTACGTCACCGCCTGCAAAGGCGGATTACCGGTACGCATAAAAGACATCCAGCCGCGCGGGATAAATCACGCACTGAAGTACAGCTGGGATCTGCTCGATAAACAGGTGCGTCGCCGCTATCTGCGCGCCAGCGAGCGCGATCGCCAGATGGGGTTAATATCCGGTTCGCTGGATTATCAGGGATTTGCACATCGCGATGTGGTGATCGAAGCGGTGTTTGAAAACCTTACGCTCAAGCAGAAGATGGTCAGCGAAGTTGAACAGCACTGCCGCCCGGAGACGATCTTTGCTTCTAACACCTCGTCTTTACCGATCGGCGAGATCGCGGCGCATGCAAGCAGGCCGCAGCGGGTCATCGGGCTTCACTTCTTTAGCCCGGTAGACAAAATGCCGCTGGTGGAGGTGATTCCACATAGTGGTACGGATCGGCAAACAATTGCGACGGCGGTTAAGCTGGCGAAATTGCAAGGTAAAACGCCGATTGTCGTCGCCGATAAAGCGGGCTTTTATGTTAACCGCATTCTGGCCCCCTACATAAATGAAGCCATGCGCCTGTTGATGGAAGGCGAGCCGGTAGAGCATATTGATAACGCTTTGGTTAAATTCGGTTTTCCGGTTGGCCCTATTCAGCTCCTTGATGAAGTGGGAATCGATACCGGTACCAAAATTATCCCGGTGCTGGAGGCCGCATGGGGAGAACGTTTTAGCCCGCCTGCAAACATCATTAGTTCGATTCTGAATGACGATCGCAAAGGGAGAAAAAATAACCGGGGTTTCTATCTTTATGCGGCAAAAGGGCGTAAAAGCAAAAAACGGCCCGATCCTGCAATCTACGCTTTACTGGGTATTTCCTCACCGCAGGCGCGCTTGTCCGCGCAGCAGGTGGCGGAACGCTGCGTGATGATGATGCTTAACGAAGCGGCGCGCTGCTTCGATGAGCGAGTGGTTCGCAGCGCCCGCGATGGTGATATCGGCGCCGTATTTGGCATTGGTTTTCCGCCGTTTCTTGGCGGCCCGTTCCGCTATATGGATACCCTGGGAGCGGGGGAGGTCGCCGCGATATTGCAGCGCCTGGCTGCTCAGTACGGCCCGCGTTTTACACCATGTGACACTTTGTTACACATGGCCGAGCAGGGGGCGACCTTTTGGCCCGCTGAGGAACGTACGACCTAAGTTGTGGTCAAAGAAGGTAAATCCGGTAATGAACGGCGCTGCGCTTTGGCGATTTTGTAAGCAATAGTTGACTATACTTACGCCATTGAGGTAAAAAACAGCGTTTCATTCGTTGAATGGATCAGGCACAATGCCCGGCCACCGGGTCACCTGCGTATCGTCTACGTGGGTAAGACCGCGGTGCTTCTGGTTAACAAAAGCGGTGCAATATGCAAGTTTTTATCATGCGTCACGGCGACGCTGCCCTCGATGCAGCCAGTGACTCGGTTCGTCCATTAACCGTCTGCGGTTGCGATGAGTCTCGTCAGATGGCTACCTGGCTGAAAGGTCAAAAAGTGGATATTGAGCGGGTTCTTGTGAGTCCCTACCTGCGTGCAGAACAGACGCTGGAAATTGTTGGGGAGTGCATGAATCTGCCAAAAGATGTCGACGTGATGCCGGAACTCACGCCGTGCGGCGACGTTGGCATGGTTAGCGCTTATCTGCAGGCGCTGGCGAATGAAGGTGTGGCGACGGCGCTGGTCGTGTCTCACCTCCCTCTGGTGGGGTACCTCGTCTCAGAGCTGTGCCCGGGGGAAACTCCCCCGATGTTCACCACTTCGGCGATTGCCTGCGTCACGCTTGATGCCAGCGGCAAAGGCGAATTCAACTGGCAAATGAGCCCCTGCAATTTGAAGATGGCGAAGGCTATCTGATTCCCTCCGGGGCTGACGTTTACGGAAGCTCCGGCGGTTGCCACTCTTCAACTTCCATCTTTCTCGACCTGCGGCGTCTCCGCCGTACTCTTTTGGTGCCTGATGAAACGCCATAATATGCGGGTGCTGGGCCAGCCACAGCGGCGTTTGCTGTTTAAGAATATGCTTTCCATGCCCGTGCATCACGCAGGCGCAGAATACGTGCTCGCGACGGCAGGCGGCAATCAAGGCTCCCAGTTCCTGCTTGGCCTGCTGCTGGGTTAAACCGTGCAGGTCGAGAAACAGCTCCGGCGAATAATCACCCCGACGCAGCTTTTTCAGCTCAAAATGGCTGACGTCCGAGCGCACATACTTATGAACGATGGTGTCCTGCTTAATCTGACGCGTGCCGGTCATCAGCTGCCGGAACAATGCCTGATCCTCCTCGCTTAGCGATGTTTTCTTTTTCATTATCTGATCTCATTTTTTCTTTGTCGGTAGTTTACCCGACTCGCCACGCATCCAGGCAAGGAAAACCTATTTTTCCCCCTCCGCCTGACGTAAGAATGCTGATTTATCCCCGTCTTCGTGGCAAACTAGCCGCCGAATTTATAGCAGAGCGTGCCCTGGGGGATAGCGTGGATAAAATTTTTGTTGATGAAGCTGTGAATGAGCTTCATACCATTCAGGACATGCTGCGTTGGGCGGTAAGCCGCTTCAGCGCTGCAAATATCTGGTACGGACACGGCACCGATAACCCGTGGGATGAAGCCGTACAGCTGGTGATGCCTTCGCTGTATCTGCCGCTTGATATTCCGGAAGATATGCGTACCGCGCGTCTGACTTCCAGCGAAAAACATCGCATCGTTGAGCGCGTCATTCGCCGTATTAACGAGCGCATTCCGGTCGCTTATTTGACCAACAAAGCCTGGTTCTGCGGCCATGAGTTTTACGTCGATGAACGCGTGCTGGTGCCGCGCTCGCCGATTGGCGAACTCATTAACAACCATTTTTCCGGCCTGATTGACCACTATCCGCAGCACATCCTTGATATGTGCACCGGCAGCGGCTGTATCGCTATCGCCTGCGCTTACGCTTTCCCGGAAGCGGAAGTCGATGCGGTGGATATTTCCCCTGACGCGCTGGCCGTTACCGAGCAGAACGTGGAAGATCACGGTTTAATTCATAACGTTACGCCGATTCGCTCCGATCTGTTCCGCGATCTGCCGAAGGTGCAATACGATCTGATCGTGACCAATCCGCCGTACGTCGATGAAGAAGATATGTCCGACCTGCCGGGTGAATATCGCCATGAACCGGTCCTGGGGCTGGCTTCCGGAAGCGATGGCCTGAAGTTAACCCGTCGGATCCTCGCCTGCGCGCCGGATTATCTCAGCGATGACGGTATCCTGATTTGTGAAGTCGGTAACAGCATGGTACATCTGATGGAGCAATATCCTGACGTGCCATTTACCTGGCTGGAGTTTGAAAACGGCGGCGATGGCGTCTTTATGCTGACTAAACCGCAGCTGATTGCCGCCCGCGCGCATTTCGGTATTTATAAAGACTAAAACAACACGCAAACATAACGACAAAAACGGAGCCGTGATGGCAGGAAACACAATTGGACAACTCTTTCGCGTCACGACGTTCGGCGAGTCGCATGGCCTGGCGCTGGGCTGCATCGTTGACGGCGTGCCGCCAGGCATTCCGCTAACCGAAGCCGATCTCCAGCACGATCTCGATCGCCGTCGTCCGGGAACCTCACGCTATACCACCCAGCGTCGCGAGCCGGACCAGGTGAAGATCCTCTCCGGCGTATTCGAGGGGGTGACCACCGGGACCAGCATTGGCCTGCTGATTGAGAATACCGACCAGCGTTCTCAGGACTACGGCGCCATTAAGGACGTTTTCCGCCCGGGACACGCTGACTACACCTACGAGCAGAAATATGGCCTGCGCGACTATCGCGGCGGCGGTCGTTCCTCTGCGCGTGAAACCGCCATGCGCGTGGCCGCAGGGGCGATTGCCAAGAAATTCCTCGCCGCGAAATTTGGTATTGTGATTCGCGGTTGCCTGACCCAGATGGGCGATATCCCGCTGGCGATAAAAGCGTGGGATCAGGTAGAGCAGAACCCGTTCTTCTGCCCGGATCCGGACAAAATCGAAGCGCTTGATGAACTGATGCGCGGCCTGAAAAAAGAGGGCGACTCCATCGGGGCGAAGGTCACCGTGGTGGCCGATGGCGTACCGCCGGGACTGGGCGAGCCGGTATTCGACCGTCTGGATGCCGATATCGCGCACGCGCTGATGAGCATCAATGCGGTGAAGGGCGTGGAAATTGGCGATGGTTTTGAGGTGGTGAAGCTGCGCGGCAGCGAAAACCGCGATGAAATTACCAAAGCGGGCTTCCAGAGCAACCACGCGGGCGGCATTCTCGGCGGCATCAGCAGCGGTCAGCAGATCGTGGCGAATATCGCGCTGAAGCCGACCTCCAGCATCACCGTCCCGGGTCACACGATCAATCGCTTTGGCGAAGAAGTTGAGATGATCACCAAAGGGCGTCACGATCCTTGCGTCGGTATTCGTGCGGTACCTATTGCCGAAGCGATGCTGGCGATCGTGTTAATGGATCACTTTATGCGTCAGCGCGCGCAAAATGGCGACGTGACGACATCAATTCCACGCTGGTCATAGATGAAAAACACCGTTATCGCACTGCTGGCGCTCCTCGCCAGCGGTACCAGCCTGGCGGCGACGCCGTGGCAGAAAATTACGCAGCCCGTTAGCGGCAGCCCGCAGTCCATTGGCGCGTTTGCCAATGGCTGTATCGTTGGCTCGCTACTTCGGCCATCCGGACCTCGTGCAGTTTATTCAGCGTCTGAGCAATCAGGCGCACAATAAAGGCATGGGAACGGTGCTGATTGGCGACATGGGTATGCCGGCCGGCGGGCGCTTTAACGGCGGCCACGCCAGCCATCAGTCCGGACTGGATGTCGATATTTTTCTTCAGCTGCCGCAGGCGCGTTGGAGTTCAGCTCAGCTGCTGAAGCCGCAGCCGCTGGACCTGGTGGGCCCCCGCCGCCAAAGCCGAGGGGCCCGCCGGA
>OATC01000231.1_pt1 | contig 18278 bp, 21 predicted proteins | sample 1475871 | NCBI WGS metagenome assembly OATC01 (sample SAMEA2579940, study PRJEB22360) | human gut metagenome | biome: human gut; feature: human-associated habitat; material: faeces | place: Denmark | collected 2008/2010
CTGGCTGCAGAACCGCCCGGGTATCACCAGCGTGCGCAGCCGCTGGCTGCTGCGCCTGCTGATGGCGCGTATCGCCGAGCAGACCGGCAAAAATGAGCTGGCGCAACACCTGCTGGCGGAACTGGGCACGGATGCTGCCGGAATTCCGCTGGCACAATGGGAGACAGGTCTGCTGTTCGAAGTCAAAGCCCGCCACCTCAGGCTGCTACGCATGAAGGCCGGGCGCAGTGAAACCGACAAAAACCGCCTGCAGTCTGCTATGGACCGCCTGCTTGCCGAGCTGATTGCCATCGATCCCGCCCGTGCCGCAGTGCTGTGCGCTTAATCTGTTTACGAAAAATAAGGTGGCGGGAGCGGCGATGAAAAAAGAGAATGCCGCTCAGCGCATATCTCACAACGTATTAAAAGTTAACGGGGGCGATAACGTGTCGGCCAGAGAACGTTTTTTTAAGAAAGTGCAGCAGAACTCCGATAGCACACCGCCCGGCAATAAAACCGCTGAGGCGGAAATTCAGGCATTCCGCCGCCGGATGGATGCGCTGGTGCAGCAAATCAGCCAGTGGTTTGCGGGTTCCGGCATTGAGGTCATTCTATCAACAAAGCATATTCATGATCTGAGCACGATCGGCTATAGCCTGAACAGCGGTATATGCCGTTATGACATCACCACAATCCGGCTCCAGAACGGCGATCGTCACGTCAGCATCGTACCTGAACAGCTCTGTCGAGGTGCGGAAACGGGCTGTATGACAATGCGGGTTAATGCTCCCGGAATCACTCAGCTGTTTTACCTGAGCATGGCGCCGGAAACGGGCTGGTTTATCCGCCGCGAACATCAGAGCGAAAAAGAGAATGTCATCATGACGGAAGAGCTCTTTTTCCATGCCGTTGATTGCCTTGCCTGAATAGTCGCGGCGGTTTCTCATATTGTGCAGGCAACCGTTGCCTGACCCATTACAGATATTCAGGATGCCTGCTCTGAAGGCTTCATGCTTGTGCTTTTAGCTGCAATGAGCTTCTTAATGAGTTTTGCCATTTTAGGACCCGCGTTTTTTGGCTCTTTTCTCCTGGAGCCCAAAAAGGCACCACAAGGCTGCGGTCCTCAGTCATTCCCGCCAGACCGATACAGACACAAAAAAGCCCGCAGGGCTTGCGCCGTGCGGGCTTTCAGGACTTCATCGGATGACTCTGGTAATCACCGATGGAGAATTTTGGGCTGGCGTCCCTGTACTTTTAATCATAGTGTATTGATATTTAATGTTTCTGTTTAAATTAATTTCGTTATGGGTTCCAAAAAGGAACCATAAAGTAGAACCACAGTACCTCGCATGGTTCCAACATGCCTAGCGACTTCAAAATAACACCCTCTACGGCATACTAAATGTAAGTGTGGCGGGATATTTAGCGTCTGATTACTGAGGGGGTCAATAAAAACTGCTCTATCTCAAATACTGTAGTGATCCATAAACTTGTCCGTTTGAGTAGATGGTGTACCTCGCCCGTTCAGGCACGGAGTGGCCAATCAGCAGAGTATTCATGTCTGCTATGAGCGAAAAGCGGACATTGACTTTATATCAAAAATGACATTATGTGGTTGAACCTCGCCACGGCCGGATTTTTACCGAAGGGCGCAGCGGGGAAACCGGCGGGTTCTGTCCTGATAATCACCGCCGATCACTATATCTGACATGCCGTCCAACTGAGGGAGGCACAAGATATAGTGTTGAGCGCCGCAGCGGGGTTCATTCTGCAAAATAAGGATTTTACCGAATTGGCAAATCTATTGGTAAAACCGGCATGGAGACTTAATGCAACTGATTGTAGGGCTTGCTTTTCAAAGAAATTGCTACAATCCTGTGGAGTTAGGATGATTCCTATAAGATACTGTTATCAGTTTCAGGAAGAACTTAGCGGTACATCTATCACTATCATACTTTCATACTTTCAGGAGTCATATGAAAAGCCATGAATATATTGTTATAAGTGGTTTTAACAGGAGTAAGGTAGGTAAAATAATTGGTTCATTAGCTTCTCTGATATCAGGGTTTTTGGTTTTTGTTATTTTAACTTACCTTGAAAATAATTCTTATATTGAGGCGAAATCTGTAATGACCCCAACGGTCTCTTCGCTTATTAGTGCAGGTACAATGTATCTAATTCTCTACTGGATTTTTGACTCAAGGTTATGGAAGTGGAAGTTAATATCAAAAATAATAAATGTCCCGGACCTGTCGGGAGAGTGGGATTGTGAAGGGCGCGGCGAAAACAAGGAAGGAGACGTTTTTTCATGGCATGCTAAAATTAATATATTCCAGTCATGGGATAAAGTTCATATACGGTTGCAAACCTCACAGTCAGGTTCCGACAGCATAGCTGCCTCCATTATATATGATGGAGAAATAGGTTATCGGTTAGTTTACAACTACAGGAATGATCCGAGAATAAACGAAAAAGAGTTAAGTCCGCATATGGGATTTGCAGAATTAATTTTTGATAAAAGCCTGACAACTGCTGATGGCGAGTATTTTAATGGCAGAGGTCGGAATACCTTTGGGACAATGAAGCTAAGGAAGTTATAACATGGCCGATAACTTTTCATCACGAATCGAACGTTTAAGAACGCGAAGAAGAGGGATAAATGAAATATTTGCAATGGACAGCGGGCTTGAAAGCAGAGAGATCTTACTGAATAAATCTCTACAACAAGAAACATGGGAAAGCAGGGCTTCCGGGAAATCAGCTACGAAATATGCATTAGGTGCCATGCAGGAAGTTGATCCAGTTTATACTAGGGTTAGCATCGAAACAGGGAAAAGGATAGAAAACCAACTATCTAACCGGTTGGAAAAAAAGGAAATTACAGCATCCTTTCGTTTGCAGGGTTCTGTACCGCTTAACATCCATATTAAAGGCGTTAGCGATGTAGATATTCTTACTATTGATGAACAGCTATTCGTTTTTTCAAACGAAGGAAGCAAAGCAAATAGTTATGTTTTATCCAAGAAACAAGCTGTAGATGTACTCCAGATCCTACGGGAAGAAATTGAAGATAGCCTCAGGGCTGCTTTCCCGGCTGCAAAGGTTCACACTGAAAACTCTAAAGCAGTAAAAATAACTGGCGGCTCTTTAGCCAGAGATGTGGATGTAGTCCCGGCTGTTTGGTGGAATAATGCCAGATATCAAGATACAGGCAATGAAGTTGACAGAGGTGTGGCAATTTTAAATAAAAAGGATAACCAGCGGATTTATAACACGCCGTTCCTTCATATTAATTATATTGAGAGCCGCTGCAACACAACGCTAGGCGGCTTAAGGAAATCAATAAGATTACTTAAAAATATCAAAGCAGATGCGCATGAGGAAAGCATAGAAATAAACCTCAGTAGTTTTGATATTGCATCTATTATGTATCATGCTGATATTGGCAACCTCTTAAGAGGTCACTTCTATGAACTTGCAATACTAAGCGAAACACAGCGCTGGCTTGACTGGTTATGGCATAATTTTGACGAAGCAAAGAAACTGGAGGTCCCTGATGGAACCAGGAAGATATTTGACACAGACGAAAAAAAAGGTGAGCTGCTAAAGTTATCTCTGCAAGTCGATACATTATTGACAGCCGTTCATAATGAAATGAATTCTATTTTTCATAAAGATTCAATCGATGAGGGAATGAGAGAATATTTGAGTAATTCAAAAGTTGATTAGCGTCATAGCCTTTGTTTATTGATAATGAAAATTTATAAATTATTGTTGTATAATTTTAGATATCTTCAGCTGCAAAATCGCATTCAGCTTAACGTTTTAGACCGTCTCATTAGGGACGGTTTTTTTATGTTTAGTTTGGCAGAATTAGAGTTTTACCGAATTCCTGGAAGAGGGGGTAAGAAAACCGCCTGGTAGCGGTTTCAAAGCAAAGTACAATTGCTAATGTCCGCTCCTGGCACTAAGCAGAAGTTCCTGAACAACGTAAGCTGGCATGCCCTCGTTCCTCCGTGGGGACTATCGATCTATTTGCCGGTGGTGTTTAAGCAATATCGCCAGCGGCGTGAGCTCACAGTGCATTCAATCAAGCTCACAAATCACACAGTCTTTACTTTTTTCAGATTCCCTAATGGTTTCGCGTCATAGCCTCAGCCAGATAAACCTGAGCTACTTTAGGGGTATATGCCTTTCTGAGCATAAAGGATACTGTTTCTATGAAAACTGATCGCGAGAGCACGATTAGGAGATCAGAACCTGATTTGACATTGATACTGGCTATCAGCGACGGGCAGTTCTTGAATACGTCTGACAATCCTTTACCTCATAAATTTTATTTCCAGAAGTGCCGTGATCCAGCACGACTGCTGATAACCAATATCACTGGGTAATGATTGACAAGTTCACTAAACAACGAGCAGATATTTTCAAATTGCCTGCTGCTTCCACATCACCAGGCAGAGGCGTCAGACCCTTAGCACCATACGTTTCATAGACTAATTCCCAATATAGTTAATGCTGAATTTCTTTGTTCATGTTGAGGCAGTATATTGAAACAATTCGAATAAATCACACATATAAGCTCTCACAATCTTCCGCCATTTTTAACTGTTACAGATATACTTTTAGCAGGTTTTAAATGCTTGGAGATTTCTTTCTGTTCGCGACGGATTTTGTATGAATTAATTTCTTCGTAATCCTTGTGTTTATTTATTTTTGATAAATCAACCAAGAGCTTATTTCTTATCATCCACTTTACAATTCGCTTGTCGATATCCTTATAGAGAGGACCGCCTTTGTATTTATAGAAGTGAATATCATGAATTTCACTGATGAAATCAAGTATGGATAAGATTTCTTTATAATCACCAATGTAACTGTTAATGGTGAAATGGTCTTTATTAAGTTCTATTTTGAATCCATGTTCAGAAAGGTAATACAAAAAAAAGGCTGAGTCGAGATTACAAAAATCTACATGCAGCGTTCTTCTGTCAAATCTATCAATATGCGAGAGAATGATATCATGTAATTCATAATCATATACATTGTCAATAAACCCTTTCCCTGAATGATCAATTTGATTGACATTGCATCCAGCATCTATTGCTACGGATAAAACTTCCGGGGAGAGGGGCAGGAAGAGAATATTTCTTCCTTTTTTATCGATGTGATTTATATCACAACCAGCATTAATTAATTCTGTCAGTCCTTCAGCATTCCTGTAATGTTCAAAAATGCATGTGTAGCCATTAGTATCCGTATGCGAGGTGTCTAAACCCAGTCCAATCAGTTTCTTCAGTATTTCTGGATTTTTTTGATGAAAGAGCGCATTTTGCCCATGTCCGTTGATATGGTGTATATTAATTCCATAACTTAGCAGGCAATCCATGGCTTCCAGGGTTCTGCAGCTAAAAAGGGCATTGTCACCGTTATTATGAACAGCATTAATATCATAGCCAGCTTTTAAAGCATTCTTTATACCATCAGGCGACGTTGCATTGAAGAATGATTCAGAAATGGCAAGGTCTAATGCCTTTTCTAATAATCCCTTTTGTAATAAGGACATGACTAAGTCCATAAACACCCCCATGAAAAAATGTTTAAGTCATTAGATATCAGAAATTCTGTGAAATGCAACAACTGGGGAAAGGTGTTCATGATGTGCGGTATAAAAATTTCAACAAACCACCCGTGGATACATCAGAAACACCTGCAGTAAATTTACGCCTGTAACCTACCGTCCGGACTATAGGACCAAACCTTCGTGGGAGATGCTACCATTATATCGGCAATGTTGAACCGGATTTTACATCACACACATCGTACAAATAAAAGGAGAAGGCTATCGACTGAATCAAAAACGGAAAGCCGGGGTTGTCGCTGAAGCTAATCCTGAGTAAACAAGGTGGATCAACATTAGACCGTCGGTGGTGGAGGTATGTGGATCACTTTTTACCCGTTGTTGACCCCTGGCGCTCCCAAGCCATTTCCAGTGCTCTGATGGTAAGTTTGCTGTCAGGTGAGAATTGAATTTCATTGCCACCCACCGGGTTTTCTGGCAAACAGGTCGAGAACAACGACAAGATACGCCCAGAGTAAAGTAAGAGGCAGGGCGTAGTCGGGTCATATCCCTGCCTCTTCTCTCCTGACAGGACGTAAACCCTGGCAAGTTGCATCAAAAGATAACAAATTTCTCAGTTCAACTTCCTTCTGGCTAGGTTAACGTGCAAGCAGGAACTGCTTTTCATCGATTAGTGAATACGGTAGTTTTTTCAAACTAACTGAACTCTATTCGTATGACTTAAATCTTTAAGAAGGCAGGAGATTTGAATTTTGAAAAACTGGTCACCAGAGCATACTAAAGAAATCAAAGCTTGGCTTGACATAGATAACTATCGCAAGCTCGAAGACATCAGTTTAAATGCCTTGTATCACGAACTTTGGGCAAGAGCGCTTCTGTACAAGCCAGGGCCTACTGACGAAGAAAAGAAAGGGCTATGGGTGTACATGACTGAAATTTTCAGTGGGAACCCCCATCTTTTCAAAGGGAAGCAACTCGATTATCCAACAGTTAACGATACTCTCTACAGTCCTCCACACATTTTTATCACGGATATCACCAGGCTTGCTGAACTTAGTGTGATGGCCCTTAGTGTGAATCTTTTCACTTGGGAGGAAGGAAACGATGAATATTGTGTTAATGCGCCTCATCACGAAGCTTATGTGTCACAACTCTTGTCCCCCTTATGTGAGAAAACGGTGTTGCTTGAAATCGATCTTGGTAGTGGTACTGACGATGAAATAGCCGAATCGATAAAAGCGGCCCTGCCACAATGGAGATCGGTAAAAGGAGTGGAAGTTAATGAAACCGGTATCGTTCGTTTCGGCTATGGAACCATTAAAAAAATCATAAATTACAGGTTGGTTGCGATGCTGGACATCTTACTTTGGGCAAAAAGGAAAGAACTAAGAATCTCAGATGATCGCCTCTCCCGGCTTCTTTATACTGATGAAGATGAAGAAACAACTACCCGTTTAGGGTATCACATTAAAGACTCAGATCGTCCGCTTGCGATGAAAGCTGCAACGATAGACTTCATTAGGCAGTTCAATTTTTTCATGAACCGAAATCCCCACCTGAAAAACATGAGAGTTTCAGATGTGATGAAACTCTCTGATTCTAACTGATCTCGAATTCCCGAAGTCTACTACTGCAGGGCAGACCGTAACCCTGCAGTTAGGAAACTCGCTCCTTTCTTTTCCCAACTGTTCGTATAGTGATCCCATCACAACGATAAAGGGAAAACAAAATGAAAAATCAAAATACCCGCCTAATTCGCTTGCCAGAAGTTATGAACAGAACCGGCTATGGCAAGGCCTGGATTTATCGTCTAATCAACGAAGGTTTATTTCCACAACCAATAAAAATTGGTTCGCGTGCAATTGCATTTGTCGAAAGCGAAATTGATGAATGGATCGCATCTGCAATTGAGCGTTCACGTAAAAATGCAGCCTGATTACGGGGTTAATGATGAGTGCATTAAATTTGGTGTGTAAAAATAAATGGTGCTATTCAACAATGAGCAGAGGGCCGCCTGATATTTTACAAGTAGTATTAGGTCAGGCTTTGGTATTAAGAAGTAATAACAATAGTCATTGGTGGAAATTATAATGGCATTTTTACCGTGACATTATAGATTAATAAGTACAGGAGATTTAAAATGAATAATTCAATCAGAGTACCGGAAGATAAAGATTTTGTATGTGCATTTGTGACTTCACCGGATAGCTTGTATGAGGCTATTGAAACCTATCGTAATTATGTAGATCCAGTCGAAGAGATAGAGTTTGAACACGTCCTTCTTTATTTGTTGTGTTCTATACTGGTGGAGGGTGCTACAGATGTTACCATTAATGATGAAGTACGAATGTGTATTGAGCACCTTGTCAATGAAAAAAATATTATCAGAAAGAATAACGCAGGTAAAAAGGTGTAAAGTCTGTAATAAATTATCATGGGTACAGACAGCACAAGTCTGTACCTTCTTATTTTAATTCTACTGGCAATGGTAGATAAAAATTATGTGCTTTTGATAGTGGTCATGTGGTTTTGCTATAGCAAGCATTGCAGGATAGGAATATCCTGAACTTTCATTCTCTGCCCTTTGTTTTATTTAAGATAACTGAAAAATACAGGGTTTAAACGATACTGGTATTTAAACTCAGTAGGTATGATAACATTCGTATCAATCAGTTCATCGATGGCCCGATAAAATCGGGCTGGCGTAATATGTATCTCTTCCTGCTGTGCGATGGATGTTGCACGGTGAAAGTTCAGGTAAGCAGTGTTTTTATCTGGTGTGTATGAAGCGATTAATGTGAGAAGCCAAAACACATTGTGAGCAGTATTGTTCAGATTGCGTTGTTCATCTGATAATTTATTCTGGTAAAGGTAAGCAGGGAGTCTTTGCTTCATAAAGATATCTTTTATTTTGTTAAGTTTTTCACTGGTGTGGGGCGTAAAATCACCGCGCTGTTATGTCTTTTAAAAGGGAATGCCGTCAGTTGGATATCTGTTTCTGGATTTTTTCACAGGCTTTGTTTTGCGCCCTGCGCGATAAAAGTTGAATGAAGTGGCAAAATCTTCAGTCTCAAGTCTGGATTTACTGAATTTATCCATCAGATCTTCATTGAAACGATGAGGAATGCCTTTTACGCATAAATTAGAATTCAGGTAAACCTGACCATCTTCAGCATTACGGATCAGTATTTTCCTCTCAAATAATTCTCTGAATGCACGTGAAACATTTGATTTATTCAGTCCTAACTCTCTAGCGGTACGTGACTGTGAAAAGTCAGGGATAATATTTCCATAATCAATGGCCGAGAAAAGATAAAGAACAATTCTGAATGCCGTTGGTGTCAAATCCATTCGGGCGAGTGTGGCCGTATTATCTTTAAAGACCATCGAAAAATCGTCACGAAAGGATGTCTTTTTACAGGCACTTGCTTTAACTTTTATTTCTTCCAGATCTTCGGGCATAACATCTAATGCTTCTGCAATAATTGCTTTTTGTTCTTTAGTTAACATAACACTTGTGTTTGACATAATGGTTCCTTTTTTATTATTGTGATAACAGATATGGCATATTAAATTTGTTTGTCAATGCTATTAGTAATGAAAATTTAAAAAATATTATATTTATTGCGCTGTGATTATTTTTTTAGTGGAATATTAAGGGGTGTCAGAGTTATTACGAAGGGTGCTAAATTTCACCATCACCTGTTATGTCATTAATAATTTTTGGTGCTGAAACTAATAACAACAGGTTTTCCTAATTATATGATTTTATTGATTAATTCAAGATTATGTTCTGCAAGATAAAAGAATGATAAAGAAATAAGAAACCACATTTTTGCATTAGATCGAAACTCAAAGCCTTGGTGTACTTGATAAAAACACTTTTATAGATGCTTTTCTTACATAATATCTTTCTTAAGTGAAGCCTGCGCAACTGTGTGTTGCGCCATTGGGCTCCAGAACATTGCTAAAACGTTTTTCTGTAAGTATAAATACGCTTCGCGCAGAAGTTCAAACAAATGGGGTTAGCTCTTAGCACAAATACGCTTCGCGCAAAAAAAATCAGGAGGCTAAGTTGATCGGGAAAGCGAACACAGATACATGATTTACCCGTTTGCTGACTACGGCTCACGCCGGAACCCTTCGGAAAAACCCTTTCTGCTTCAGCGAGTGAGTGCTGCGGGCACTCAAAGGCGCTGCCAGGGAGACAAAATTAAGTTTTTTCAACTGTTTGGTAAAAATAATTAAAATTTATCGGTAGTCGGGGCGTAAGCCAGTGCGTAGCACGCTCTCATAAAATATTCCTGTGGGTTTCTTATCTGTAATAGGGAAATAACTCAGATAATTGAAATATGAAATAGTAATGCAATCGGTAAGAAAAAAATTTTCCACAGTAAAAGCTGTTTTTTTATTTACGGGAGAAGAAAAATACATATAAATAATAAAATATTCCAATATACTATTGATTTTAATTTTTAAGATGATAGTACTTAATTATAAAAACAAAAAAATGGAGGAAATCATGAGTGCTATTAATGTTTTATCACAGGAGGAAAAATTTATACATGTTGTTGATAAATTTATAACCCATCATCACAACAGCGTTAATAACAATGCCTTTTATAAAAAACTTTATGTTCTCTTCGCAGGGTATCATCTGAAGTATTTTTATTCACGGGCGCAGTACCGCAATTCATGTTATCACGTAGATAATATTATGCAGATGTTTACAGGAGTCGTTTCGACCCTGAACACAACGCTGCTCAGAAAGCTTGCAAATAGCGACACGTTGCTGCATTGCCTGAATTCACTTGTGAATTATATTTCAGGAAATCTGGATGAAGCAGAGCATATTTATGCTGATTTACTGGCCCAGTATGAAAAGAAACGCATTACAGGCTCTCTGGCTTATACTCCACCAGGCTCAGTGGTCAGGAAAAGACTGTGACAGCGACAGCGGCGTGGATAGGACATGGGATACTGGAGATAAATGGATCAGGCGTATCCGGCAGGACACCAGATGCAATAGAAAAGGAGGGACACCGAATGGGTGGCCCACCTGTCGCGATGGCTTTATAGTGGCTTTACTTATCAACGACCTGCCAGCCATCTTCCGTTTTGACAAGGGTTATAGCAGCAGTACGCTTTTCGTTATTGACAATAGCCGTCACATTGCATTTATAGCTTTTATCAGATACTTCTACGCAGTCATGCTTTTTGACTGATTTTAATTCGCGCAGTGCGTCTTTTGGAACATCCTTGCCCGCTATAGATTTTACGAAAGCATTCGTCTGTTCCATGACCTTATTCATGGCCGTGTAAATATCCTGTTCGGAGGGTTCACTGTTACAGCCACTCAGCAACGATGCTGCGGTAATGAGTGTGATAACGGCATAAGTTTTCATAAATAGATCCCTGACTGTAAGGTGAGTTATTGAATCAGACCCGTATTCATCCTGCTTTTATTTTCAGAGAACGACCACGTGCTGACCGTTTCTCCTTTAAATTCGATTTCCAGTGTTTTGGCCTGCGTCTGTGAGCCCCCTGTCAGCAGCCCAACAACGGGAATGAATGTGGTGGCATCAAACTGATTGTTGTCCATCGAATAAGTCCATTCTTCATTGCCACTATCAAGTGTAGTTTTGGTTTCGGGCTGACCGAATGCGGTAATTATTTCTGATTTCGTTGTTTTATTTTTGATGATTTTCGACTGCAGACTTTGTGATGTTTCTTTTTTTAGATGCTGGTTGCCTGATGTTGAACAGCCAGAAATAAGTAAAGAAGAAATAAAAAAAACAGAAATCATGAATCTGTTCATAAGTTCTCTCATATTAATTTTTTATGTTTGCGATGGTGTGAAATTAATATCACCGTATAAAAACAACTCTGTCTGCATATTTCTTTTTAATAACGCAGATAAGAATAATGACGCTGGCAAAAAACGTAATGACTGAGACAGGAGTACTGCCGGTCAATGAAAATACTAACCAGGCGAGAGCTAATGCCACGAATTGAAAAAGGAATGCCACACTGAGTGGACTTTCACCATAGGCCACTTTTGCATGGCAGCCTTTGCAAATCCGCACGCCGTGCGGGCTTTGTGTAAAGCAGAAGGGACAGCTAATCGTTTTATTATCCATCATGACTCCGTGGCCTGATTTAAGGTGATGTATTTTTGAACATTTTCGATGAATGATCCGCTTTAGTAAAATTGCTTGTACCGATCGATGGATCTCTGTTAATAGGTTATGACTATCATAACTAAGTTATCGATCTATATAAACGATCAATATTTTGTTGACTATCACTATGTTATGGACTAGTTAACTTATGGCGCAGGATGGTGGTTGTTTTTAACTAATTGTTCTTTAATGGAATTTGTTGTTGTGGAATGACAGTGTGTTAGAAGATGGAGATGCAGGATTTGGTGGAAAGGATGTGCAGTGGCATGTAACAGAGACATGCCCCTGCGCCTGAGAAGCGCCACAATATGGCCGAGCAATCCAAGCCACGAATACAGACGACGCTGGCGGGGTATCTGACGAGCTGTATTATGCAGTTTGCTCCTGAGTTGAATGACACTCACTGTTTCCTGTTGTCTTTCCTGACGCATTTTTTCTTCAAGCTGAAGGATTTTCTCCAGAATCGTTTCCCGGTTTGCAGCCTGTTCTTCAGACTCGCATGATGGCACTGGCACTGGCACTGGCACTGGCACTGGCACTGGCACTGGCACTGACGCAGTTTTAGGTTTTGTTGGCTGCCGTGCTTCTTTCAGTAAAATCAGATGTTCCGGCGTAAAATCAACCAGTGCTTGCAGGGAAGACCAGCCATATTTTTTACCCAATTGAGAGGCTTTAAAGGCTATGCCCTGGTACTGAAATGAAAAACCATTCATTTTACCCGTTGTGGCGATATTGGGTTTGCAGCTCACGCCTTCCTGTCCCAGTAAACGGACAAATGTTAGTAAATCGGGGCGGCGGGTTAATGCATTGTCGATCAGGGCCTGCAACTGTGACTTAGGGCAGGGAGTTGCTGTTCGTTCTGCCATCATCAGCTCATTGCGTGAGGGTTTTCTTTTAGCCTGAGGGCGACTACTGGTTGCAGGTGTTGTTTCAGTGAGTCCGTGTATTCGCTCCAGTTCGCTGATAATTCGGGTGCTGACGAGATTTTCATTTTTCCCCAGGTACAGCTTTCCACCGACCATGTTAATGCGACTTGCAATGATATGGATATGCTGCCCGTCGGCATCGTCGTGAAGGATATAACAGCGAAGATGTGTGTCAGTGAATCCCATCCGGGTCATATAATCGTCAGCGAATGCCGCCCACTGTCTGGTTGACAGACTCTCACCCTTTGGCAGGCGAAGCGAATTATGCCATACAGGTTTGGCGACATCGGGGCGCAGCAGCTGGGTGCTTTTAAATTCACTTATAAGCTCAGCAGCAGTGCTGCCCGTCATGTTGCCACCGATGACATAAGGCGTGAATTTGTGGTGAGAACCTGACTTCAGGCTATAGAGAACCACACCTGTGAATTGTTTACCCCTTTTTATTTTCTGCATGCCTTTCATCGGTCTTGCTCCAGAAAGGTTAAAGGAATAAGGTGATCCCTGAGAGTTTTGATTTGTCTGCGAAGGGCAAAGAGTTCTGTACGGGTCAGTTCGCTGTAAGGGCTTTTGCTGTCGAGGTGATTCAGCAGGCGGTTTAAATCCTGTGAAAGGCTGCCGAGTTTAATCCAAGCTTCACGATTGATTTCTGGCAGAACCGGCGGGAGCTTATTCAGGGAAGCCATCCTGAGCCATTCTCCTTTTTTATACTGACCTCTTTTACTGTCGAGAATAATTAACTCTTCATCATTTAATCTGACACTAATGCAGTGATGTCGTATTTCCTTCTCAGGAAGTTTGTCAGTATGGAATTTACCGCGTTTTGATACTCTGGTTATATCATCATCATTATTCCTTTCACTTTTCATAGTTATCCTTTTGTTGCATGTTTATTACTACAGATAACCGATGCAGTGAATAAGTCAAGTTGTTACGGGGTGAATAATTTAATTGGCTGGATTAAAAAAGTATACCATTTGATAAATAGTATACCCAAGAAGATTTATCAGCTTAGTTATCATGAAATAAAACCTTTCAGACTAAGAAGAAGGTTGTTTACTACTGAATTTTAGAGTCTTTTTCGCACAGGTGTACGGGGGAACTCTGGCTTCATTCCTTTTAGCAGGTCTTTTTTCTCTCTTCCTGCGATATAAGAAAAAACCTTATCGGAGTCGGAGCGCTGTCTCAGTATGTCCTGATCTATTCTGATACCATTGCGAATAAACCATTTTACTATCTCGTTCCCCGTATAGCTGCCAATGTGCTTATTATTCATATTATAGAATTGGACTTGGTCGATATCTGTATAGGCTTTTAATTCGATAAAAAATGCCTTCATTTCTCTCACGTAAAGTGAAAATGTACAGTATTGATCTATCGTGAAATAAATGCCTTTTTTATGCAGTAACGCCAACAAGGGTAAGGACTCAATCGATAAGTGTTTGAAAAATTTAGGGGGAGTGTCAATTTTATCAAAATGACGAGTAAGGGCCATTGCGATACAATCATATATGTAACCTTTACGGTCAGACAAATCCAGAACCGTGCTGCCATACTTATCCCTGTGATTAAGAGCACAACCTTTATTAACCCAGTAATCAAAGTAAAAAATATTGAAGGTCTTATAAAGAAGGGTTTGTCCATTATTATCTGTGTGATTAATGTCAACGCCTGCATTAATAAGGAGTTCTGCGTTCACCCTGTCAAAATTTTGACTGAAAAGACAATTTTCCCCATTGTTATTTGTATGGTGAATATTGATTCCGGAATTAATTAAGAGGCTGAGTATTTTAGGTGATTCATTGGTAAATAGCGCATTGTTTCCGTAGTGATCTGTATGGTCTAAATTCATTCCTTCTTCAATCATGGCTTGAACCGCACTAATGTGGCTGTTACGGAACAGTACATTTCGACCCGAATGTATGAGCGAGTTAATATCGAAACCTGCGGTAATGCATTCCTGGACATCTTTTTTAGTCTGGCAGTATAAGAAACCGTATTCTTTATGGATACTCATTGTGTCGTCTTCTCTTTTAAGCTGCGATTTTGTTGTAAGTGTTGTTGTTTGTTCTATACTCTTTTATTTTTACGATATCGTCGTAGATCCGCGAGAACGAAAACCATGAGATCTCTTTAACTTCGCCTTTCTTATTTTGATAAATGATATTGCACCCGCGAAACTGGAATGCATTGTTGAAGGTGCCATGGTTTGCGTTTCTGAGAAAATGAACAAATGATTTAATTGTCTCTTTCTTGCTTACGTTGTAAGAGAGAAAGGTATGAATAGAAAAGAGGGTTAAGATATTTCTCTGAGTAATCATATGTCTGGAGAAGTAACAAAAGTAAAAATCCTGCTCTTCACTTACTGGTTTTCCGAATACAGAAAATTGTGGGTTATATAATCTATAGAGATCTGTATTCTTTTTGGTTTTGGCAAGGTAGTTTGTCAGTGTTGGGTAATTGTGTTTTTTCATTTTTATTCTCCTTTATTGTTTTGGAGAAGTTAATGTATATTATTAAATAAATATAAATCAAATTTATTTTTTGGTGGCAATAAATAAGCAAGCGTTTCCATTAATATATAAATAATTTAACTGGATGTTTTTAATGAATAATTTTCATTGCTAGCAAAAGATGCTATTTATAAAATAAATAAATTATGGGTTGTTCATATGCGATTGTTAAGTGATGGGGTTTATTTAATTGGTTATTTATTAGGAGGGCTTGATTCGCTATCGATGATTGTTTTTTATAGTAAAAACGATCGGTGGCTATAATGGTTTTAATGCGGGCGCCCTTCCCCCATTTTAAAGACTGTTTAAAATGTTTTTGTTTTTTATAATGTATGTGTTTTGCAGGGTTGGTTGCCAGGTCTTTGGGGGATAGGTAAAATAATTATCACCATAAGTGATTTTAGTATCTTATTTATTATTAAAATTAATCGGGTTGCTTTTTGTTTCGATAACAAAGTATTGCATCTCAATTTCCTGAGCGAAATGATTTTTTATTTAAGAGGGGGCTGCATCTGACTTTACTATTTAATTGCTGGTCGTCCCGTACGCTGATGAGATAGATTACATCGCAGATAAAACCCACGATGAACTCGAACGAGGCATTATAATGCCACATGCGTGATACGTTTACTGTTGTCATGAAGCGAATGTATCAGGATGAAGTTATTGAGGTCATCATTCTGAGATGCACAAAGCTGCCCCTTCTGTTTGCGGGTACGGAGGCACCTGTTAAAACACTGGATATGGCGGATATCCTCGTTGTGACATCGTTTGAAGCACTTAACCTGTAAGTTACTTTGATTTTTAGAAAAGGACAGAGGGCGTTATGCTCCGGTCCAGCGAATATTTTCAGCAATACTTTTAGTGTGAATTATGTGTATTCAGGGACAGTCTATGGCTGTCCCTGAAATAAGTTTTAACTCAAATCATGACCGTTCGAGGCGATCACTTTTTTATACCAGCCAAAACTTTTCTTACGAGTACGTTTGAGCGTTCCGTTGCCCATATCATCCTGATCAACATGAATAAAACCATAGCGCTTGGACATTTGTGATGTACTTGCGCTGACCATATCAATTGGCCCCCACCACGTATAACCAAACAGATCGACACCGTCAGCAATGGCTTCATGCATTTGTTCAATATGCAGTCGTAGGTAATCGATACGGTAGTCATCCTGAATGATACCATCACTGCCAGGAACATCTACGGCCCCCAGACCGTTTTCTGCTACAAAAAGGGGCTTCTGATAGCGGTCATATAACTGGTTCAGCGCCAGTCTCAGACCTTTCGGGTCAATCTGCCATCCCCAATCACTTTCAGGCAGATACGGATTGCGAATCCCTCCGGTGATCAGATTCCCTTTGACACCTTCCAATTTTTCGGGATGTGCACTCACGGTGCTTGACATGTAATAACTGAAGGATACGAAATCGACAGGGTATTGACGCAATATTTCATCGTCGCCGCGTTCTTTTTGTAACACCACACCTTTTGTAGCAAACATTCTTTCTGTCCAGGCGGGATAAGCACCGCGAGCCTGTACGTCGCTGAAGAACAGGGAAACACGTTGAGCATCTTCGCAGGCCTGAATATCGTCAGGGTGGCAGGTATGTGGATACAGGATCTGATAGCTGATCATGCAACCCACTTTAGATTCCGGAATAATCTCGTGGCAGGCTTTAGTGGCGAGAGCACTTGCTACGAACTGATGATGCGCGCCCTGATACTTAGCCTGTTCAAGAGCCGGATGATCCTCTTCAATAACCCCCACGCTGACGTACGGATGATGCTTGACGCAGTTAATTTCATTAAACGTCATCCAGTACTTCACTTTATGGCGATAGCGCTTAAAGACAGTCGTGGCGAACTGCAGGTAAAAATCAATTACCTTCCGATTTGGCCAGCCACCATATTCAGTGACCAGGGTCAGAGGCATTTCGTAGTGTGAAAGGGAGACAACCGGCTCAATGTTATGGCGACGTAACGTATCGAACACCCGATCGTAGAAGGCCAGACCTGCTTCATTCGGCTCGGACTCGTCACCTCGCGGAAAGAGACGCGTCCAGGCAATCGACATACGGAAGCATTTAAATCCCATTTCGGCAAAGAGCGCGATGTCCTCTTCGTAATGGTGATAGAAGTCATTACCTTTGCGCTTAGGATAGTATTTTTTGCTGGCCGGGTTCTGAGCTTCAGCCACCTGTGCGTGCGTCATCCCGGCCCACTGATCCAGCCATGTCTCTTTCGGTGCATTAATATCAAAGATAAAGACATCAGAGGCTGATAAGCCTTTGCCATCTACATCATGCGCACCTTCCAGCTGGTTTGCCGCTGTAGCACCACCCCAAAGAAAATTGTCCGGAAAAGATTTAGAAAAGGTCACTTTTTTTCCCCTTACACAGCTGCCGCTGTCAGTTTTAGAAAAGCCTCACGTGGTTCCACTTCATTTTGTGAAATAAGGCTGATGTCGTCATACCGCTCGGTGTTAGTCACAATGATGATGATGCTGGAGTCGATGTTGTCTGCACGTAAAGCATCCAGATCGAAGCTAATAAGCGGCTCACCCACTTTCACAACCTGATCGTCTTCAACATGCCGTATAAAGCCTTTTCCGTTCAGCTTCACAGTATCGATGCCAATATGGATTAAAACTTCAGCCCCCGATTCGCTCTCCAGCGTAATGGCGTGATTGGTGGCAAATACCGAACCTACCCGGCCGTTTACCGGTGACACCAACTGACCATTGACCGGGACAATAGCGATTCCTTTACCGAATACTTCATCGGCAAACACAGGATCACTCACCTCAGAAAGAGGAATAAGCTTTCCCTCGGCCGGGGCATAAAGTTGTTCGCCTGCGGTAGCGTGTACAGGGCTGATTCCCGCACGCACTTCATTAGTCTGAGCTGATGATGGCTCAGTTTTACTTGTTGAATCTGGCTGAATTTCGGATTTCTCCTCAAAGCCCAACGCAACGGTCACCAGCGCAGCTACAGCGAAGGCCAGACCAATACTGGCCAGTGCCCAGCCGAATCCCTCACCAGCCAGCGCCGGTAAACCGGACAATCCACTTAATGCATATGCATAGGCTTTT
>OATC01000248.1_pt1 | contig 16979 bp, 12 predicted proteins | sample 1475871 | NCBI WGS metagenome assembly OATC01 (sample SAMEA2579940, study PRJEB22360) | human gut metagenome | biome: human gut; feature: human-associated habitat; material: faeces | place: Denmark | collected 2008/2010
ATATAGTGATTATTATAGGGTATCTATTTTACTAGAAATATTTACTCCAATTATACCAGAGTGCTTATTTAAAATAATAATAAAATTAACAAAGAAAGGAATATTGTAGAGGTGGAAAAATAATGATTTTAGTAACTGGAGTTAATGGACAATTAGGCTATGATGTAGTTAAAGAATTAAATAAAAGAAACATTGAATGTTTGGGAATAGATAAGGATGAATTAGATATAACAGACTTAAGTGCTGTTAATGAATATATTATAAAATTGAGACCAGAATGTGTAGTACATTGCGCTGCATATACAGCAGTTGATAGAGCTGAAGATGAAGAAGAAATATGCAGAAAAGTAAATGTAGATGGCACAGAAAATATAGCTAAAGCATGTAAAGAAATAGATGCTAAGATGATTTACATATCTACAGATTATGTGTTTGATGGAAAAGGTAATGAACCTTTTGAGGTTGATGGATATATAGAACCACATTCTGTTTATGGTAAAACAAAATACGAAGGAGAATTAAAAGTACAAGAAATATTAGATAAATATTTTATAGTGAGAATATCTTGGGTATTTGGTGTTAATGGAAATAACTTTGTTAAGACAATGCTTAGATTAGGTAAAGAAAAAGAAAGTATAAATGTTGTTTGTGATCAAATAGGAAGTCCGACATATACAGCAGATTTAGCACCACTTTTATGTGATATGGCTGTTTCAGAAAAATATGGAGTATATCATGCAACTAATGAAGGCTTCTGTTCATGGGCAGAATTTGCACAAGAAATTATGTCTGAAGCAGGATTAAATTGTAAGATAAATCCTATTCCAACTAGTGAATATCCTACTAAGGCTGAGAGGCCTTTTAATTCTAGAATGTCAAAGAATACAATAGTTAATAATGGATTTAAATTATTACCTCCTTGGAAAGAAGCACTAAAAGACTACTTAGGTAAACTAAATTAATGAGGAAGAAAAAATGGATATTAAAAAGCGAAAAATAATTATATCATTAGTTTTTATAATATTGGCAATTGCAACAAATATTGGCGTATTCAAAAGTTATAAACCAGTAAATGATAATGTTGTCTTAAGCTACAAATTAAAATCAGATAAAGAAGATACATATCAAGTATTCTATGGAACAGATTTATTGTGGTCAGAAGATAAATCACAAAGTGTAGATTATACAGAAGCTAACAAAGAGCAGGAAATGAAATTTATAATCCCAAAGTATACCACTAAATTAAGAGTAGATTTTGGAACTAAAGATGCTGATATATCAATATCTGATATGAATTTATCATATGGCTCACAAAAAAATAAATTGAGTTTAAAAAAAGTTTTGAATAATAGTAATCAATTAGATATAAAAAAAATAGAAAATGATAATTATGCTGATTTAGATTTGGTTGGTGGAGATTCATATGTTGTCTATAATTTAGAAGCAGATACAATATCAAATATTATTACTTTACAAAGTAAACAAAATAATACCTTTAAATTTAGTTTATGTATACTTATTGATATAATGATTTTATTATTAATAAACAAATCAGGAGAGATAAGTTCATTAATAACAGAATTAAAAAACAATAAATGGATTATTTGGAATTTATCTAAGAATGATTTTAAGACTAAGTATGCTGGATCATATTTAGGAATAGTTTGGGCATTTATTCAGCCAATAGTTACGACACTTCTATATTGGTTTGTATTTGAATTTGGATTAAAATCCGGGTCTCCTGTAAAAGATGTTCCATTTATATTATGGCTAATGGGCGGTTTAGTTCCATGGTTCTTTTTCCAAGAAGCTTTAATGAATGCTACTAATTGTATGATGGAATATAGTTATTTGGTAAAAAAGGTGGTTTTCAAAATAAGCATTCTTCCAATAGTTAAAATTATATCATCATTATTTGTACATTTGGTATTTATGGTGTTTTTATTATTGGTTGCACAAATATATGGTTTTTATGTATCAGAATATACATTACAATTTGCATATTATTTAATCTGCATGTCTATATTAGTGCTTGGGATTTCATATGCTACTTCAGCCATAGTGATATTTTTTAAAGACCTTGGACAGATTATAAATATTTTATTACAAGTAGGAATGTGGGGAACGCCAATAATGTGGAGTTATTCTATGTTACCAGAGAAATATCAATGGATACTAAATTTGAATCCTATATATTATATTGTAGAAGGTTATAGAGATACATTTATTAATAAAATATGGTTTTTCGAAAAGATGCCACAAGCTCTATGTTTCTGGATCATAACATTGATACTATTTACAGTTGGCATTGGAATATTTAGAAAACTAAAACCACATTTTGCAGATGTATTGTAGATTTAAGGAGAATAAAATGTCAGATATAGCGATTAAAATTGAAAATCTAAGTAAGATATATAGATTATATGACAAACCAATTGATAGAATGAAGGAATCATTGAGTATATCTAAAAAAAGGTACAGTAGAGAACATTATGCATTAAGAAACATAACATTTGATGTTAAAAAGGGTGAAAGTATTGGAATTATTGGAAAGAATGGATCTGGTAAATCAACTCTTCTAAAAATAATTACAGGTGTGTTAACTCAATCACAAGGAAGTATAGAAGTTAATGGGAAAATAGCAGCACTTTTAGAACTAGGTGCAGGGTTTAATCCAGAATATACAGGAATTGAAAATATATATTTAAATGGTACTATGATGGGATATACAAAAGAAGAAATGGAAAAGCGTGTGAATCCAATAGTTGAATTTGCAGATATAGGTGAATTTATAAATCAACCGGTAAAGACATATTCTTCAGGGATGTTTGCAAGATTAGCATTTGCTGTAGCAATTAATGTTGAACCAGAGATCTTAATAGTTGATGAAGCCTTATCCGTTGGAGATACCAGATTTCAAATTAAGTGCATCGATAAAATGAAGGAACTTAAAGAGAATGGCACTACTATATTATTTGTATCTCACGCAACAGAACAAGTAAAAAGATTTTGTAATAGAGCAGTATGGATAAACAATGGGGAAATGATGGACATAGGAGAATCAAGTGAAATAATTGATAAATATGAATCCTATATGTTATATGGTGGAGTAGCGGATTCTAATATAAGTAGTGAAGAAACAGCTGATAACGAAGAGGATGACGAGCCAATTGTAAGACCTAAAGAAGATATTTTAGCAAAAATAACTGAAATTAAGGTAGATAAAACAAAATTAAAAACATTTGATTCGTTGGAAGTTACTGTAATATACGAGATTTATGAACAAGAGATTCCAGGATTTTTATTGGGGGTTGCAATATATACACCAAATAGAGATTATATATTTGGGCCCAATACACATTTAGATAAAGTAAATGTTCCTAATAATCATGGAAGACATGTAGTAAAATATATGATTCCTTCACTTACGCTAATGGGGGGAGAGTATAGCATAGATGTTGGAATATTCAATAATGAAGGAATTGTATGCATTGATTATAACATGGATGTAAGTAGATTTAAAATATATAATGATTATTTTGCTGAAGGAAAGATATATATTAATCATAAATGGTTAGTAGAGAAATAGTTTTCTAACCATGTTTTAGGAGGGAAAAATGATTTTTGATCAATATCAAAGATATGGAATGATAAAAATTTTAGTAGAGAATATAAAAAAACACTATAAATACAACAAACCATTAAAAATACTCGAATTAGGCTCGAATGAACACTTAAATCTGCAAAAGTTTTTATCAAGGGAAGATATAACATTTTCAGATTTAGAAATACCTAATAATTCAAATAAAAAAGTGAAGTTTATAAAAGCTGATGCAACTAATCTTAAAGATATTAAAGAAAATGAATTTGATATAGTAATATCAACTGATGTATTTGAACATATTCCAGAGTTGTTAAGAAAAAAATTTTTGAAAGAGAGTAAAAGAGTAGCACGAGTTGCTACTATACATTGTTTCCCATTTAAAAGTGATGAAAATGAGAGTGCGGAGAATAGTGTCAATGAATATTATAAATCTTTGAGAGGAATTGATCACATCTGGATAAAAGAGCATATTGATAATGGATTGCCTGATATAAGAACAGTAATTGAGGAATTAAATAGTGATAATTGCAATTATTTTATGTTTGAACATGGTGATATTTTATTATGGGAAGAAATGACTAAGATTGCATCATATACTGAATATATGCCAGAGCTGTTACCATTAAGAAATAGAATAGAAGATTTTTATAAAAAAAATGTGTTTTATCATGATATGGGCAAAAATAATTATAGAAAATTTTTAATTATGTTAAATGATGATAAGTTAAAAGAAAATTTAAAAAATATGGTAGATAACACATTTGATGATAAATTATCTTTTAAAGAATTAACTTTTTTATATAATAATATTAATGATATAAGAGCAGTTGCACAATTACCAGTAAATAGGCAAAAAATAAAAACAAGTGAATTGAGTACAATTTATTTCGATATAGGTCTAGGGTTTAATGAGAATAATAAAGATAGTTTACATTATGAAGTAAAGGAGTCAGAAGGAAATATTGATTTTTATACTAAAGTTAATCAAGATATTATTCAATTACGCTTTGATCCAATTGAGGGTAAAAATTCAATTCTATCAGATATAAATATATATTCTAATGTTGGAGAACTAAAATATAAGATAGTTAATGGATTTAAAATTAAAGACTATATTATATTTGATAATACTGATCCAAAAATATTAATAGATGTTAAAGAGAATATTGAATGGATAAGGATAAATACAAATATTAAAATATTTGATTTCAAATCATCTATAGAGATATTTTCTGAATTAAAAGAACAAGTTAATAAGGAAAATTTAATAAGAGAAAATCAATTTAGATTGGAAAATAAAAGAATTGAGTTAGAGAGTTTAAATAATGTTGTTGCTAAACAGGATAAATTAATAGAAGAAAAAGATAAGGTTATACAAGAAAATATTAATTTATTAAATGAAAAGATTAAGATTATTGAAGATAAGGAAAGGCATATACAAAATATATCATCTGAACTAGAGCAATATAGAATTCATTATAATGCAGCAATTTCTCAAAGAAATCAACTTATAGATCAATATAATAATATTATTAATTCTGCAACTTGGAAAATCACAAAACCATTACGTGTTACATTAGATTTTATAAAAAAAATCTTAAAATCTAATAAATATACTCATTTAGCAGGTAAAGGAATTAAAAGTATAAAAAATAATGGTATAAGATATACAAGTCAAAAAGTTAAAAATAAGCTCACAGGAAAGGTAAACTATGGTGAATTTACTTTACCTAATTTATTGACTAATGAAGAATGGCAAATTCAAACTAACACTGTATTTGGGGAGAAAATAAAGTTTAGCATAATAGTTCCATTATATAATACTCCATCTAAATTTTTATGTGAAATGATAAATTCATGTATTGATCAAACATATCCTAATTGGGAACTATGTTTAGCTGATGGTAGTGATAAGAAGCATAGTTATGTTGGTAAAATAGTTAAAGATTATATGAAAAAAGATGATAGAATAAAATATAAAATTTTAAGCAATAATGGTGGAATTTCTGAAAATACAAATGAAAGTATAAAAATGGCTACAGGTGATTATATTGCGCTTTTTGATCATGATGATGTTTTACATCCATCAGCATTATTTGAATATATGAAAGTAATTTGTGATAAAAATGCTGATTTTATATACTGTGATGAAGATAAATTTGAAAAAAGTATTTCAAATTGTTTTGATCCACACTTTAAACCTGATTTTGCGATTGATAATTTAAGAGCAAATAATTATATTTGTCATTTTAGTGTTTTTAAGAAAGAATTGCTTGATGAAGTTGGATTATTTAGAAAAGAATTTGATGGTTCTCAAGATCATGATATGATTTTAAGATTAACTGAAAAAGCAAAGGTAATAGTTCATATTCCTAAAATATTATATCATTGGAGAGTAAGTACAAATTCAGTAGCTTCTGATCCATATGCTAAGCCATATACAATTAAAGCTGGATTGAATGCAGTATCAGAACATTTAAATAGATGTAATATAAAAGCAATGGTTGAAAGTTCAAATATTCATCCGAATATTTACAGAATAAAATACGAAATCCAAGGCAATCCATTGATTTCAATATTGATACCAAATAAAGATCACATTGTTGATTTATCTAGATGTATTAATTCAATCTTTAATAAATCGACATATAAAAATATTGAAATTATAATAATTGAAAATAATAGTGTTGAAAAAGAAACTTTTGATTATTATGAATCACTAAAAAAATATGATAATGTGAGAGTTGTTAAATATGAAAGTAATGGTGTATTTAATTATTCTGCTATTAATAATTTTGGAGCAAGATATGCAAATGGAGAGCATTTATTATTATTAAATAATGATATAGAAATAATAAGCGAAAATTGGCTTGAAGAAATGCTTATGTATTCTCAAAGAGAAGATGTTGGAGCAGTAGGAGCTAAATTATATTATCCAAATGATACAATACAGCATGCTGGATTGGGAATTGGAATATTAGCATTAGCTGGGCACTATTTTAGAAATTTTGAACGAAGCTGTGTGGGATATATGGGAAATCTTTTCTTTGCTAGAAATGTATCAGCTGTTACAGCAGCATGCTTAATGTTAAAAAAATCAGTTTTTGAAGAAGTTAAAGGATTAGATGAAGAGGCATTTAAAGTTGCATTTAATGATGTAGATCTGTGCATGAAAATTAGGAAAGCTGGTTATTTAATTGTTTGGACTCCATATGCAGAAGCATATCATTATGAATCAATTTCAAGAGGTGCTGAAGACACACCTGAAAAACAAGAAAGATTTAAAAGTGAAGTAGAAGCATTCCATGCAAAATGGAGAAGAGAGCTTAAAGATGGAGATCCATACTATAATCCAAATTTAACTTTAGAAAGAGAAGATTATAGTATTAAATAAAAAGAGATAAAAGATGGGTGGAATATGGAGTGGTAAAGCAATTTTGGGAATGGACTAAAAGAATTTTAAAATCCAATAAATTTACACATTTATTTTGCAAAGGTCTAAAGTGTATAAAAAGTAATGGAATAAAATATACAATACAAAAATTAAAATTAAAATTAAATACAATAAGTGACTATGATAAATGTATAAAAAAAATAAAACTAACTGATAAAGAAAGAAGGATACAATGCAATACTAAATTTGATAAGAATGTGAAATTTAGTATTGTAGTACCGCTTTTTAATACACCTAAAGATTTTTTATGTGAAATGATAGAATCATGTATTAATCAGACATATTCAAATTGGGAATTATGTCTTGCAGATGGCAGTGATGAAAATCATAGATATGTGGGAGATATAGTTAGAAATTATTGCAAAAGTGATAAACGTATAATATATAAGGCTTTAGAAAGAAATGAAGGGATTTCAGAAAATACAAATGAATGCATAAAGATGGCAACTGGTCAATATATTGGACTCTTTGATCATGATGATTTATTGCATCCATCAGCTCTATTTGAGTATATGAAAGTAATATGTAAAGAAAATGCTGATTTTATTTATTGCGATGAGTTAACATTTGAAGGTAGTCTAAAAAAAATACTTGTAGTACATTTTAAGCCGGATTTCGCAATAGATAATCTAAGGGCTAACAATTATATATGTCATTTTACTGTATTTAAGAAGGAATTGTTAGATATAGTTGGCATGTTTAGAAGGGAATACGATGGCTCTCAAGATCATGATATGATATTAAGACTTACAGAAAAAGCAAAGAAAATAGTTCATATTCCTAAACTTCTTTATTTTTGGAGAAGTCATCCTCAATCCGTTTCAGCAGATATAAATTCAAAAAGTTATGCTATTGATGCTGGGAAAAATGCAGTCTTAGATCACTTAAAGAGACAAGGGTTAAATGCTACAATAGGAAGCTCAATAGCATGTCCGACTATATATAGATTTAAATATGAGATTGAAAACAAACCATTTATATCTATAATAATACCAAATAAGGATAATATAGGATTATTATCGAAGTGTTTAAAATCTATTTTAGAAAAATCAACATATAAAAATATAGAAATTATAGTAGTAGAAAATAATAGTGAAGATAAAAAGACATTTAAATATTATGAGAGCTTAAAAGAATATAAGCAAATTAAAGTTATTATATATAAGGCTGATGGAAAATTTAATTATTCAGCTATTAATAATTATGCAGTTAAATATGCAAATGGAGAACATTTAATATTTTTGAATAATGATATAGAAATAATAAATGAAGATTGGATTGAAGAAATGCTTATGTATTCTCAAAGAGAAGATGTTGGAGCAGTAGGAGCGAAGCTGTATTATACTGATAATACTATTCAGCATGCAGGGATAGGAATTGGCATATTAGAAATAGCAGGACATTATTTTAGACATTTTCCTGATAATACTCCAGGATATATGGGAAGATTACATTATGCACAAAATGTATCAGCAGTAACAGCTGCATGCTTAATGGTTAAAAAAGAAATATTTGATGAATTAGATGGATTTGATGAAAAATTTGAGGTTGCATTTAATGATGTTGATTTATGTTTAAGAATAAAACAAGCAGGATATTTAAATGTCTGGACACCTTATGCTAGAGCATATCATTATGAGTCTGTATCTAGGGGATATGAGGATACTCAAGAGAAAGTAAATAGATTTATGAATGAAATTAGTATGTTTAAAAAACAATGGAAGAAAGAACTTTCTTATGGAGATCCATATTACAATTTAAATTTGACATTAGAAAAAGAGGATTTTACTTTCAAATAGTTAAAATATAGTTTATCAATAGAAATGAGGAAAAAATGAATTTGAAAAATATTAACAATAAATTTTTGAAACTAATATTATTATTTAGTATTCTTGCTTTTATAATAATATTACCACTAACGTTATTATTAATAGAAAGTGATATTAAAAGTGTAGCAGTTCCACATATTGATATTAATTCATATGAAATATTAGCTAAAGATTCTATTACTCAGGATATTATTATAGATAAAGGATTGAAAAAAGTTTCTTTATTAGTAGCAAATGGAGCTAGAGCAATTAATGAAGGAACGGTGGAGATATCTATTTCTCAAAATAATATAGTAGAATCTCAACAATTTGATATAAGCTCAATAGGAGATTGGGTTAATATTGATTTAAATATAGATTATTCTAAATTTAAAAATGGATTAGCAACAATTGAAACGGGTAAATCGATATATTTTAATTTTGTGGGTTCTACTAATATGTCTGATTTGCCAAAAGCTAGACTGAATGGAGGATATTTACAAGGCCCTCTATGTATAGAATATGAAGAATATACCAATAGTATAGATCATGAATATAGAATAGTTATATTATCCCTTATATTTATTTTTGTAGGTATATTATCTTATAGAATGACTTATAAAGAAGAAAATGATTCAAAAGAATATATTTTTATTTTTACAATGATAATAATTGCTTTAGTAACAGCATTTCAATATCCAACATTAACATTCAAAGCTGAAGCATGGGCAGAATCGGCAACTCATTTTTATAAATTAGCAAGTGAAGAAAGTGTGATGAAAAATTTAACAACTTTAGAAGGTGGACTTTATATATCACTATTTAATGCATTATTATCATTGATTTCTGTAAAAGTACTGTCTTTAGGAAGAAATTATATTTTATTCACTCAACTATGCGCTTTAGTATTTTCAGCATCATGTTCTTCAATATTCTGTTTAAAATATTTTAGAAAGTATTTTTCGGATTTTTCTAGAGTACTTTTATCAATTTTTGTAGGAATTTTTTTATTTGATGGTGAATTTAGAGCTTTCATTGGTATATCTTATTTTGCAATAATTTTGATAATAGGCTTATGCTTATATGATATGAAGCAAATAAACAAAGTCAAATATATAATTTTGTGTTTGTTAACTTCAATAATATGTTTATCTAAAATGAGCTATGTTATTTTATTTCCTGCAGCTATAATTGCTTTAGTTTTGTTTTTGAAGCAGCTAGATATAAGAAAGCGAAATTATTTGATTATAATAGCAGTGTGTTCATTTTTAGAGGGAGTATTATCTTTGATAATGAAAAAACTAGATAGTACATCATTAATTGGAGGAACCAATTTAGGAGACATATCGATTCCACCTATATTGGACTTAATAGAAAAAACAATATATTATTTTATTCAGATAATATATTCTATGTTTATAAGAAAAAATGATCTGAATTATCCATATATGATTAATCTATTTTTAATGTTAATGCTATTTTTAAGCGTAGGTTCATCAGTATATTGGATTTATACTAAAAATAAATATGAAATTTATGGGAAAATTATACTTACGCTATATGTTTTGGCAATAGGTCAATGTGGATTATCTTTGATTAGTAATGCAAGTATTAATCCAGTAAGTGATATAAGCTGGAATAGTAACGTCATTATTTATCAAAATAGACATTTTATTTTTTCATATATATCGATGATTTTTATTTTTATTATTTATTTATTTATATTAAAAGGGTACATGAGTGATAAGATAAGGCCTAATATTAGCAATAAATTTATTAGTTATGCTGAGGTAGTGGTAGTTGTATGCAGTATGATTATATATTGTAACTATTATACATTGAATAATGTGGATGACCTTACTAATACTGAATTAAGTCATAGTGATTGGAAAAGCTACTCAAAAGTTTTAAATGAAGATACTTATTGTATCAGAGTAGCGCCAGAAGGGTGGTTTTTAACTAAAAACAGTTTAGTTAGTTCTATTAATAATGATAATGACATATATAATGAAGTGGATATTAGTGAAGTGGGTAATAAATCTAAAGGAGTTATAGCTATATATGCTAATAAGTACTTATACACAAACCAATTAAGCAATAGGAAATATGTAATGTCTATGTATGATGGTAATAACAATAAAATATCAGAGGTGGTTCAATCAAATGATGAATTTAGAGAATATATAGGGTTTATAATAGATTATCCTGATAAAAAAGTAGCTAGAATTGAATTTACGTATGAAGATGGTACACCAGCATATGTACAAAACAAATTATATTTAGCTAGAGAAGAAAATTAGAATAGTTTTAGTAAATGAATTTTAACATAATGAGGAATAGTGATTATGATAAATAGATTTAATCCTAGAGATTTATGTAGGGATAAGAAAATAATTAAATTTATATTAGTTGGTTCTATAAGTACAAGTATAGATTTATGCATATATATGATATTAAGTAGTGAATTTAATATTATATTATCAAAAATAATATCAACAACAATAGCATGCATTATTTCTTTAATAATCAATAAGAACTGGACTTTTCAATATAAAAAAGGTATGAGCTTGGTACTAATATTAAAGTATATTATAGTGCAAATAACTAATATACTTTGTAATGTTACAACAAACACAATAATATATAAAATTACGCAAAAAAAGTTTATTTCATTTGTTATTGCAACATTATGTGCTATGATTGTAAATTTTTTATTACAAAAATATTATGTATTTATAGTTAAGGAGGATTAATAATGCAGTATTCTATTATAATTCCATGTTATAATGAAGAAGAAAGCATAATTACTTTAGTTAACAAACTAAATGAGATTTATGAAAAGAAAAAAATACAAATAATTTTAGTTAATAATGGATCATCGGATAATACTCTTAATGTATTGAAGAATGAAGCTAAAAAATATTCTTATATTAAAGTAGTTGATGTTAAAGTTAATCAAGGGTATGGATATGGAATCATGAAGGGCCTAGAAAATGCGGATGGTGAATTTGTTGGATGGATTCATGCAGACCTGCAATTAGATCCTAATAATTTATTAAGAGTATTTTCCATTTTGGAAAGTGAAAAAAATAGAAATAGCATTTTTATTAAAGGAAAAAGAAAAAACAGGCCGGTGATTGATAGAATATTTACTTTTGGTATGAGTGTTTTTGAAACATCTTTGTTTAAAATGAGGTTATATGATATTGGGGCAATTCCAGTAATGTTTCATAGAAACATGTTAGAATACATAAAGGATGCTCCAAATGATTTTTCTATCGAATTATATGTATATTATATAGCAAAAAAATTAAAGAAAAAAATAATTAGAATCCCTGTTAACCTTGATAATAGAAAAGCAGGAAAATCTTCATGGAATACAGGTTTGTTATCAAAATTTAAACAAAGCATTAGAATAATTAAAGCAAGTATTAAAATAAAAGGTATGAAAAAATAAAAATTTTAAAAGAAAGTTTGGAGGATGATTATGAGTAAGATATTAATTACTGGAGCAGCAGGATTTATTGGATCTCAATTAGCATATAGACTATGGAAAGAAGGAAATGAATTAATATTAATAGATAACTTTTCATATGGATCAAAGGATAATTTAATTTTTGAAGAACATGATTTTACTGAGGAAATTATCAATATGGATATTAGAGATAAGGAGGGGATTGCAGGAATTTTATCTAAAGGTGATATAGACTATATATACCATATAGCAGGAATTGCACCATTACCAGATTGTCAAACAAATCCACAAGAAGCTATAGATGTTAATGTAACAGGAACTGTAAATATACTTGAAAATGCTCGTCAATTTGGAGTAAAAAAAATTATATTTGCTAGTACTAATGCAATGTATGAAAATGTAACTCAATTTCCTACTAAAGAAGATGGTTTTGAATTACCTACATTGATATATCCTAATACAAAATATGTTGCAGAACGTTTCTGTGAATCTTATTGTAAAACATATGATATGAATGTTACTTGTTTAAGATTTGCAAATGTATATGGGCCACATATAGATTGTTTAAGAAAGCAGCCTCCATTTGTAGGATATATGATAAGAGAATTGTTTTATGATAGAGTTCCAGTTTTTCATTCAGATGGTAAGCAAAGAAGAGATTATATATATGTAGATGATTTAATTGAATTAGCTATTCTAGTACAAAATCATAAAGGCTTTGACTGTGTTAATGTATGTTCAAATACAAATTATTCAGTAAATGAATTATATGGTATTGCATGTAAAATAATGAATAAAAATATAAAAGCAGAATATATTACATCAGATAATTATTGGAACAAATATCCGGAATTGTATAGAGGAGAATATCCAATAAAGAATGAAATTTTAGCACATGAAGTTAATAAATATTCATTATGTGATAATTCATATGCAAGAGAGACATATGGATGGAAACCTAAAGTTTCAATAGAAGAAGGCCTAAGGAATTCTATTGATTATGAAGTACAATTATTATCAAATTTAAAATAAAATATCCTTAGTTATTATAGAAAAAGGGGAGAATTCAAAGATGGAAAATGGAATAAATTTAATTATGCCTATGGGGGGCAAAGGCTCTAGATTTACTAAAGAAGGATTTCAAGTACCAAAACCATTAATAAGAATTAAAGATAAACCTTTCTTTTATTGGGCGACACAGTCAATAAGAAAATATATTAAATTAAAAAGTTTAACATTTGTAGTATTACAAGAACATATAGATAAATTTTCTATAGATAAAGAGATATTAAATTATTTTCCAGAGGCTAAAATTGAAATAATACAGGAAGTTTTAAATGGAGCAGTATTGACATGTATTGAAGGAGTAAAAAATATAAAGAATCATAATCCAATAATATTTAACGACTGTGACCACCTTTTCTTGTGTTCATCATTTAATGATTATTGTAATAGTTGTGAATTTACAAAATTAGATGGGGGCTTGCTGACTTTTAAATCGGATGATCCTAAATTTAGTTATTTACAATGTGATATAAATGGAAATGTTATCAAAACTGTAGAAAAAGAAGTTGTTAGTAATGATGCAATTTGTGGTGCATATTATTTTAAGAATAAAGATCTATTTATAGAAGCTGCAAAAAAATATTTAGAAACCTGTAATTATAGTGAATACTTTGTAAGTGGTGTATATAATGTTATGGCTGAAAACGGATATATAATTAAAAATTTTGATGTTGATTACCATTTACCTTTTGGTACACCATCAGAGTATGAAGAAGCTATTAAATCAGACAAATTTGAGGTGCTAAAATAATGAAAATAATAATATTAAGTTTTGCAATAATAGCATTATTTTTGGGCCATTATTTTAAAATGCTAAGGTGGAGGCAGTTTGTAGAAATATATGAAGAACCTAAAAATGATAATTTATTAAAATCATTAACAATTGGGTATATGGTTAATTTTTGTTTTCCATTACGTATAGGTGATTTTGTTAGAGCAATTTTAGCTGGAAGAAAGATGAAAAATGGTATTTGTTTTTCTATTGCAACTGTAATAGTCGATAAATATTTAGATGTAATAGTCGTAGGATTTCTATTTATATTGTTCTATTTATTTAATATGAATAATAATTCATTAATATATTCAGTATTATTCTACTTTGGCTTTTCGATAATATTACTAATATTATCGGTATTTGCTATAAAATATAATAAGTATTTAAAAATATTAACTAAGAAAATTAGTTCAATATTTAATGATGATATAGAATTAAATTTATTATATTTTTTCTGGTCAATTATATCTGTATTTAAAGATATGTATAAGAAAATACAAAGAAAACAGATAATTATAAATACTATAGGCATGTGGGGATTATATATAACTTCATATTATTTGTTTAGTTTATTTTTATCCACTTTTAAAGAAAATATAAACTTAGTTGATGTATTCAATTTATTGTTTAATAGTAACAATATATTTATGTCAACAATAGGAATTTCAAAAAATATTGATAATTTAATGTTCAGGTTTCCTTTAATTATAAGTATATATACATTAACTCCACTAGTAATTCTATATATAACGGCACTATTTGATGGAAAAAATAGCAATATATCAAATTCTAAAGTAGAAGATGAATTTGATACTAAACATATAAAAATGTTACCGCATATTAATTCGAAAGAAAAATTATCCTTTTTAGAAGCATACTTTTCTGGATTAGATAGAGAATATTTTAGAAAATACTTATCAATAAATCGTAATATTTCTATTATACATGATTATTCAGCAGGATCAAATGCAACTACAATGTTATGTACAGATGGAAAGCAGACTTTTTTTAGAAAGTATGCTTTTGGAGCTGATGGAGAAAAATTATATGAGCAAATTAAATGGTTACATGAACATGAAGGAGTATTGACTTTACCTAAAATTATTTCTGAAGATAATGGTAAAGGATATTGTTACTATGATATGCCATATGATAATTCTTGTGTTGGATTTTTCAATTATATTCATTCAATGTCTGTAGACAAAAGTTGGAATATTATGAAAGAAGCTTTAGGAGAGCTTGAGGACAATCTTTATTGTATAAATAGTAGAAAAGCTGATAAAGATACAATACATGACTACATAGAAACTAAAGTGTTAAAAAATATTGATAAAATTACAAAGGCAAAAGGATTAAAAAACCTATTAGAATATGATGAATTAGTAATTAATGGTATTAGATATAAAAATTTAAAGCATTTTTCAAAGTATTTTGAATTTAATTATTTATATAATGTTTTTAAAGATGACATGTATTCAGATATACATGGTGATTTAACTATTGAAAATTTAATCTGTAGAAGAGAAGCTAAAGAAGGAAAAGATTATTATATAATCGATCCTAATACAGGAAATGTACATGATTCACCTAACTTGGATTATTCTAAGCTTTTACAATCATTACATGGTGGATATGAGTTTTTGATGAATACTAAAACAGTAGAAGTTAATAAGAATAGTATTAACTATTTATACATAAAATCATCAGCATATAATGAATTATTTAAATTATATAAAGAATTTTTAGAAAATAGATTTTCATATAATAAAGTAAAAAGTATATTTTTCCATGAAATAATACATTGGTTAAGGCTTATGCCATATAAAATAGAAAAAGATTCTAAAAGAGTAGCTATGTTTTATGCAGGATTAATAATAGTAATAAATGAAGTAATGGAAATGTATGAGGAGGAGTATTGTAATGAGAAAGAAATTAGCAATCTTTGATTTAGATGGTACATTGTTTAATACAGAAGATGTTAATTTTGCAGCATATGCATCAGCATTAAACTATTATGGATATAATTTAGATTATGAATATTTCTGCAAAGAATGTAATGGATTGAGTTATAAGAGATTTTTACCACCTATTATTGATAATGATGAATTATTAGAGCCTATACATAAATTAAAAAAAGAGTTGTATTCAAAAAATTTAGAAAGAGCAAAAATTAATGAACATCTTTTTAATATTATTGAACTAATAAAAGAGACGTATCATATAGCAATTGTTACTACAGCTTCTAAGAAGAATTGTTTAGAAATATTAGAATATTTTAACAAGAAACAGTTGTTTGACTTAATTATATCTCATGAAGATATAATTAATGTTAAACCTAATCCAGAAGGATTCATTAAAGCCATGGAATACTTTGATATTGAACCGAAAGAAACTATTATATTTGAAGATTCTGATGTTGGAATAGAAGCAGCTAGGAATAGTCAAGCTAATGTATTTGTAGTAAATAAATTTTAAAAATAATGAGTTAAAGCGAAAAAATATAGAAGTCGTTTGGAATAAAGAAAGGAATGTTTAAAGTAACTTATTGATTGTTATGATGAGTATAAAATTACAATATGAGTGTGCATACTGCTTCATAAAATATAGATATATTTGGAAGATATATAACCACTATGGGGGATTTGATATTTTAGACAATGCACAACTAAAAAATAATTAAGATGTACTTTTTGAACTTCTAAAATAAAAAGTAATTTATTCATATAGTTTTTAATGCAGGAGAAATAACTATTAGATTTTTACAAATAACTTTTGAATATGCATTGGGAAATTTAAAA
>OATC01000261.1_pt1 | contig 16167 bp, 14 predicted proteins | sample 1475871 | NCBI WGS metagenome assembly OATC01 (sample SAMEA2579940, study PRJEB22360) | human gut metagenome | biome: human gut; feature: human-associated habitat; material: faeces | place: Denmark | collected 2008/2010
GCTCAAAAAAATTCCATTAATTTTAATTAATCCTATAATATTTAAGTCATCATAAAGTATACACAACTTATATTTCTTCTATATTGATTTCTTTAAATTTTTCTTTCCATTCATCAATACTAAGCACTTGAAATTTTGAAAGCATTTCTCTAACAATACTATTCTCTTTTAAGTTCAATGGTAATTGCTTTCCTATTTTTATTCTTAATTGTTTTCTTATCTTAGCATCCATAATTGGAGCTTCTATTAATAGTACATATATTATTGGGAATTCATCTTTATTCCCACCAGTTGCCCAAAACATCATTAAGCTATCATAATATTTTTTTGCTATATTTTTATAAAACTTCTCTGGTTCTCTCTTTATTTTATCAACAAATGCATTAGGATTAACTGGGTTTTTTATATTTGCATTCTTATATTCTAGAAAAATTATATTATCATTGAATTCTGTTATAAAATCTACATCATTTAATTTCATTTTATTAGCTAAGTCATGTAATTCTATAACATATTTACAATTAGTAAAATCAAACTTAAATTGATTATTTTCATCAGTTAATATTTTTAATTCCATAAAATTTACTCCTCAAAGTTTCCTTCAATTACCTCATCTAAAAGTTTTGAATCAGCTTCAATAATTGAGTTGTTTTTAAGATCCCCAAAATTTTCTTCACTTTGACATTTAACCCCTTGTTCTGTTTTATATAAACTATGGAATAAAACTCTATCATTTAAATTTCTCTTTATTTCAAAATATTTAACAAAATTATAACTATGAGTTGCCAAAAAGATTTGTACACCACATCTCTGCAATTCTATTAATATATCAACTAATATTGGCATTAATTCAGGATTAATATTAGCTTCTGGTTCATCCCAAAATAAAATTGCTTCCTTATCGATCAATCCATTGCGTATAAGTTTCCATAAAAGAGCAAACTTACGAATACCCTCAGCCTCAATTGAAAAATCTATTTTACTGCCATCTTTTTTAATTACATAAAAATTATCATATTCGCAAACAACTTCACCATCAATTACGTTTGAAAGTATCTTTAAAATTTTCTTATTTATTTCAGATATCTCCTTAGATTCTGGCAATTCAGCATTTGTAATAATGTCTACATAAGTCTTATCAAATGGCATATCAAACTTATTATTTAATGCTAAAAATCCTCTAGAATGAGATAATATTTCTTTTGCTGGGATGAAAATATCATTAATAGTAAAATCAATATATTTATATCCTGAACCATCAGCTACTAATTTCATACCTTCATGTTTTATAATCACATATTTTGCATAACTATCGTTTAAATAATTTACCTTTATTGATGTTTCTTTATTTATATCACTCTTATCTCTAACTAAATCCATTGAATTTACTTTGAAATATGGTTGTGATATATCATATGGCTCATTACTTTTTCTTTTATTCTTATAGTTTACACTTTCACAAACTGCATATAATCCCTTTAGTAAATGAGTTTTTCCTGTTCCATTCTTTCCAATTATAATATTTATACCTGCAGATACATCTAATTCAAAGTCATCAAATACAGTAAAATTCTTTATATTAACACTTTTAATATTCATAAGTCACGCCCTTTCCATAATCATCATCTATATTAACCTTATCTTCCCTGTTAATAATTCTTCCATATATATCGTTGTTATACAACATTTAATTTTGATTAACCCTTTTTAATTATCTTAGTTCTTATAAAGTCCTCTGCATTACCGCTTAATTCATCACAACTTTTTCATAATGAACTATATAATTCGCTCTTTTTAATAGCAATTTTCTACCTACATGAATAGAGTATCTATTCATTTTATATTTATTTGTATATATTTTATTATAACTATAAATTTGGTGTTAGTATAGAAATGTAGACACGGACAGATAGTTTTCATAATGATATAATATAAAAAATAAAGGAAGTGTCTGCAAATGGGAAGAAAGGTTAGAAGTTATACACAAGAATATAAAAATACAATTGTTGATCTATTTAATAGTGGAAACACTTATGCTGAACTCAGCGACAAATATGGAGTACCAAAAACAACTATAATACAGTGGGTTAATAAAGTTAACAATACTGATGATAATAACATTTCAAATGAAGATAATTCTCCAATGGAATCTTTTCATTCCTGCTTTAAAAAAGAAGATGAGAGGATGAATAAATATTTTGATTTTAATGATGCTAAAACATCAACATTTCAATATATTGAAAGCTGGTATAACAGAAAAAGAATTCATAGTAGAGTTGGATTTATGACTCCACAAGCTTATGAAGATCTTATTTTAAAATCTACTTAAAAACTAAAAAAATGTGTCTACTATCTTGACATCAGTCCAATATTTTCATTGTCTATTTTTAATATCTATTATTAATACATTCCACAAAAAATTTATGAAAAGAAAATACAGCATGTACATTTTGCTGTATTTATAGTTAACGATAATGTTTATGCTATTGAGACTACTTGCAATTATTTTTTTTCTAGACTATTAATATAATCAAGATACTTTACAAATAATATTTCTGTCAAAATAAAGAAAAGTGTACTTGTTTCATATCCTCTTTCATATCCTGTCTTTATTACCATTGTTGAAACATATAGATGATAATCACTTAAAGTTGCTAAAGTACTATCTTTTAATTTTGTTATTGCTATTATTTTCCCATTATGTAGTTTTAATCTTTTAGCTAAATCTATTATACGATTTGTTTCTCCTGAATGAGATATAAGGATGAACAAATCCCCTTCTTGAAGAAATTCAGGAAGAGTTTTAGTTTCATTTCCACCTTCAACACAATATATAAATTTGTTTGCACTTAAAAAAATTCTACATATTTCTCTAGCAACATTATTTTGTACTGCTCCTGTTCCATAAACGAAAATTCTTTTTGCTTCATATATCTGTTTACATATATCATCACAATTTCGTTCGCTCATTTCCTTCATAAGTCTTGTATAATTTTCACAAACGTTTTCTAAAGTCTTATCTAAATCACTCACTTTATTTTTATTTTCCCATTTTAAAATAATCTTAAGTTCACTAAATCCATTTAAACCCATTTTCTGAGAAAATCTCATAATAGTAGTTTTTGATACATGACATGCTTGTGCTAAATCATCAATTGTGAATTCACTACATTCTTTAATATGGCTTAAAACATATTTAGCTATCTCCATATCATTTAAATTCAAATCGTTGTAATGTTCATTAATAAGCTCTTGAAACCTCATTTTTTCACCTCTTAATTTATCTTAGCATAATAGTCATAATACGTAAATAAAAAGTAGGTAAATATCATAGATTTAATCTATATATTTACCTACACTCTATTTATAATTTTCTATATAAAATAAACTGAATAGAATATAATAAAAAAGTGATAACAGAAAAAATAGTTACTGATGTAATATTTCTATTTACATTATTATATTTGTACATTTCTTTCTCTTGACATAATGATAAAAATAATACTGCAACTGCAATGATATTTCCAACCAAAAATTGTGAGGACATAAGAAGTATAATTGTTATTTTTCTATTATACTTTTTATTGTCATTTCTAATTGCTCTACATAAGACTGCACTTATTATATTCAGCATTGATATAATAAATATTACATTATTTTGTATATTTCCAAATATATAATCATTTATATTTGAATCATTTATAATACTCATAAATATCAGATAAAAAATAAATAATCCTGTTGTTATATATAATACATATTCAGATATTTTTAAAAATTCTGTTTCTCTGAGAATCACTTTAATATTCATACTATCTCTCCTATTTTTATTTCAATTCTGGCCAGTATCCTTTATTAGCTTCCATTAATTCATCAAGTATTTCTTTTGCTACTGCTGCACTTGGAACTGTTTTTGATAATGTAAGCGCCTGCCAAAGTTTCAAATATGAACCTTCAATCCATGCATCTACTGTTAACTTTTCAACCGCAACTTGCTGTTCCATTAATCCTTTTTGGAATGTTGGAATTGTTCCCATTGATAATGGTTCTGGTCCATTTGAACCTACTTCACAAGGTATTTCAACCATTGCTGTTGGATCAAAATTTGATATTGCTCCATTATTAGGTACAATTAGAAGCATTCTTTCCTTTGTGTTATATGCTATAGCACATGCTAAATCCACTATAAATGTTGCATGAGCACCTGATGAGAATGTATATCCCTCCGCTGAACCCTTCTCTATTATTTCTTTTGATATTCCAAATACTTCTTTTTCTCTACTATCCATAACTTCGTTAGCTCTTGTATAATCTTTATCAGAATGTTCTACCACATAATCCTGATATAAATAATATTTCAAATAAGTGTTTGGAACTGTTTCAGGATCAAGTGCAAATACATCCTTTGCTTTTAAGTATGTGTCTTTCCAACTTTGCGCTCTATGTTGGAAATCTTCAGTTTCTGCTGCATATCCTTTTTCTTTTACAAATTCTTTTAATTTAGGCATTAAATCATTTCCTGCTTTATCAGTTATGCTAGTCCACCATCCAAAGTGATTTAATCCATAATAACGAACTATCATGTCTTTTCTAGAATCCAATTCCAATATTGCTGCAAAAATATTTTCTAATGCAACTGGCATATCACATATATTTATTATTTTTGAATTTGGTCTTAAACGTCTTGTTGCTTCTGCTACAATCGCTGCTGGATTAGAATAATTAAGCATCCATGCATTAGGAGAATATTTTTCCATATAATCTAATACTTCAAGTACACCTGCAATGGAACGCATCCCATATGCAATTCCACCTGGTCCACATGTTTCTTGGCCTACTACATTATATTTTAAAGGAATCTTTTCATCTAATTCTCTCATTGCATAAAGCCCTACTCTGATATGTGCCATTACAAAATCTATACCTGTAAATGCTTCTTTAGGATCTGTTGTGAAAGAAAATTTAACTTCTGGATGTCTCTCTTTCATCATTATTTTACATGCTTCTCCCAAAATACGTTGTCTCTCTTCATTATTATCATATAATATTATTTCATCTAATGGAAAACGATCTAAATTTTCCATTAACATTAATACTATCCCTGGTGTATAAGTACTTCCTCCACCTGCAATTGTCACTGTAAATTTCTTCATAATCTATCTCTCCTCTATCTTTCTATAGTTTTTTATAGTTATATAATTGCTCCCACAAAGAGGTCAAATAAACTCTTAAATATACAATGTATAATTAAGTTGTAACTTTTATTCTCATAATAATTTTTCAAATTCTTCACGTACACTTGGTACTTTTAATCCAATAATAACTTGTATTGCATTTCCATTAACTACAAGACCATGTGCTCCATTAGATGTGAAATATCCTGACTCTTTTACTAAATTTTTATCTTTTACTGATACACGCAATCTTGTTGCACAATTTGTAACATCTTCAATGTTTTCTTTTCCACCTAAGCCTTCTAAACATGTAGCTGCGATAACAGCATATTTGTTTTCTTCTCCAGCTCCTTCTTTCTTATTAACATAGTCCTTTTTAGTATATAATTTACTATCTTCTCCATCAGCTTCTCTTCCTGGTGTCTTAAGATCCATTTTTATAATTAAATATCTAAATACAATAAAATATATGAATGAGAATACAAGTCCTATCCCTATTTGAATTAAGTAACTCATTCCATGTGCTCCCCAGCATGGTATCCAATTTAAAGCTGCATTTTGAATTAATCCAAGAGAAAAATCTCCAGTAATGCCACAAGCAAATGTTATTGCAGACATTGTCGCCGCTAAAAATGCATGAACTCCATATAATACTGGTGCAATAAATAGGAATGTAAATTCAAGTGGCTCTGTAATACCAGTAAATATTGCTGTAATTAATACTGGTATTAAAATCGCCATAACTTTCTTTTTCTTTTCTGTTTTTGCTGTTGCATAAAATGCCGCACAAATACCTAAAGGTGCAAACATTTTTGACATACCAGTTAATGCAAATCCACCTTGTGGGAACATTACTGCTAAAGATTCAGTAGATGTTGAAAATTGTTCTAAATTAGCAACCCAGAATGCCTTTATACCACCATTTACAACTGCATTATCATATAAGAATGGTGCATAAATAAAGTGATGTAATCCGATTGGAATTAATAAACGTTCTAAGAAAGTATATCCCCAGACACCTGCAACTCCTGAATTAACCAAAAGTTCTTGCAATGCTGAAATCATATGTTGAACTTGTGGCCATACAAAAAATGCAATCACTGATACTGGAAGCATAACAATAAATCCAATTAATACAACAAGTGGTGAACCTTTAAATGTCTCAATATATTTTGGTACCTCTTTATCAAAATATTTATTATGTATATATACTGAAATCCCTGAAATTATTAGAGCTCCAACGATTCCCATATCTAAGGTTCTTATGCTAGCAATAGTAGCAAGTCCACTTGTACGTTCTGTAGATGCAAAATCAATTCCAACTGCACCTCCCCAGTACTGTAATATTGTACTTACCAAATATAGAAATATCGTATAAATGACAAATGATTCTAAACATGCTCTAGCTTGTTGTTTTTTAGCAAGTGAAACTGGCAATCCAATACAAAATAATAGTGGCATTTGTTTAAATACAGTATTTGCACCATTATAGATAACATCCCAAACCTTGTACCATGTTGTATCAGCATTTGCAATACTGCCAAGCACCATATTATTCTTAAACAATGTTGCAAAACCGACTATAATACCGAAAACAGCAAAGAATAATACAGGTGTAAACATAGCTCCACCAAATCTTTGGATATTTTGCTTTAATTTCTGCATTTTAAATCCTCTCCTTTTTAGCTATAAATAAAATTCCACTTTTATTTAACGTTTACAAACTTCATTTAATATCCTCTATCAGCTGATAAATTGAATGAGGTATTTTACAAGACCTATGTTATCATGTCATTCAATATCCTTCAATAGAATCGAGCCTTTCTGGTATAAAGAACTATTCTAAAAAAAAATTCCTGTAAATGTGTATTTTTTTCATCATATAAGACATATCCATATTGCATTATTTTGTTTATAACAAAAGTGGTTGCACAAAATTTGAGTTAAAAATTCTTAGGCAAAGGCTGTTCCAGAATAATTTATTATAGATACTGTCTTTGCCTTTAGAATTTTTAACTCATCTTTTTTACACTCGATCATATCATATATTGAATTTTTGTTGTTATTCTCTAAACTATTATTCTACACAACTTATTTAGATTGTATATCAATTAAACGGAAAACTTCATAAACGGTTAACTCCATATTTTTCTTAGCATTTTCCTTATTCATTGCCTCTTCAAGTGACATTGCACCATTAACTATTGAAAAATAAGCATCTATTCCTTTTTCATTGCAACCTAATGCATCTTCAGTTGTGCATCCTGCAAAAGCTATAACCTTTTTATTATACTTCTTTGCAAGTTTAGCAATTCCTATAGGTGCTTTCCCCATTGACGTCTGAAGATCTAATCTACCTTCTCCTGTGATTACATAATCTGCATCTAATATCTCTTTTTCTAAATTTATCTCATCTAAAACAATTTTTATACCCGATTCAAGTTTAGCATTTAAAAAAGTCAAAAATCCAAATCCCATTCCACCTGCTGCCCCTGCACCAGGATAATCTGATCTCCTTATGCCAAAGTGTCTTTGAACTACTTCTGAAAATTTTATTAATCCTTCATCAAGAAACTTTATTTCTTCATCTGATGCTCCTTTTTGTTTACCATATATATATGCTGCACCTTGCTGGCCATATAAAGGATTATTCACATCACAAGCTATTTTAAAAGAACATTCTTCTAGTTCTTTGATTTTATTTTCTTCATCAATAAAGCATATATCCTTTAATACTTTTCCTCCAAATCCAACTTTTTCTCCATTCTTATCTAAAAATTCATATCCAAGCGCTTGAAGCATTCCTACACCAGCATCATTTGTCGCACTTCCACCTAATCCTATAATAAAGTTTCTACAGCCTTTTTCTATTGCTTCCTTTATCACTTCTCCTACTCCAAAGGTTGTTGTATTAAGTGGATTTCTTTCTTTTTCTGATATCAAGGTAAGACCTGCCGTACTTGCCATTTCTATAATAGCAGTATTACTATTTGGCAATATTCCATAGATGCATTCTATTTTCTTTCCTACTGGTCCAGTAACATAAGTTTTCTCTCTACTTCCATTCATACCTTCAACTAAAGATTCTACTGTTCCTTCTCCACCATCAGCTAATGGTTTTACAATAACATTACTTCCATCACATGCTTTTAATATTCCATCTTTTGCTGCTATTCCAGCTTCCATTGAGCTTAAACTTCCTTTAAAAGAATCAATTGCTATTACAACTTTCACTATTATACCTCCCATAGTATCACTATTTTAACTTATTATATTTGTTACTAAGCACTATTTCAATGTTATAAATACCATAAATAATTCTATTTTATTGTTATGCATACCATCTATTGCTTCTTTCATTTATATAAGTTATATTTAATTTATGTATATATATATTCTAATAAATTATCTACATTGAAACTATAATAGTTACTACTATTTACAGTATATCTGAATGATATTTGTATAAGAATATATATTAAAATACATATTCTTATACAGATACCATTATAAATTATATTATGAAAGGATTTACATATATGAGTATTGATAAAAAGATTGCTACTCAATTAATAAAAGTAATTCAGCCATTAATACCATACAATATTAATATCATAGATACTACTGGTATAATTATAGCAAGTACTGATTCAAATAGAATTAATTCTAAACATGAAGGTTCATTACACCTTATAAATAGTGATAAACAAGAATTAATAGTACAATCTGATACAGAAATTGATGGATGCAAAGAAGGAATTAATCTTCCTATTACTGTAAACCATAAGTTAATTGGTATTCTAGGGATAACTGGCAAAATAAATGATATTTTGAATTACGGGAAAATAATCCAAATGCTCACTGAGCTTATGATTCAAAATATTCATGATAGTGTGGAATCAGAAAAGAGAGAAAAAGAAAAACAATATTTTTTTGTAAGATGGTTAAACTCAAATTTAATATCTGATTGTGATATAAAAAATAATTTAAGAAAATTTGGATATATTCCATTTGATAATTACAGAGTAATTCTTGTACAAATCCATAAATCTAAAGACAATTTATATGATAAGCTACTAAAAGAATTTAATACACTTATAATAACCAATAAAGATATTCTGCTTGTGGAAAAGGCTGAACTTGTGTGGATAACACACATAAAAGATTTAGACATCATTTATGAAACTCTGAATGCTGCTAATGTATCCTTTAAAAATAATGCTGAGTGTGAGATATTATGTGGAATTGGTAATGATAAAAATATTTCTAATATTTCAGAATCGTATTATGAAGCAAAACAGTCACTAAAATATGCAAACAGTTCAAATTCCATTATTCATTATTCAAAATATCTTTTTCAAATTACTTTGTCATCTATTCCAGTGCCAATTCAGCAAAATTTTGTGAACAACATATTCTCAAATTATTCCAGAGAAGAATTATTATCTATATGTAACTTCATAAAATTATATTTTGAAAACAATGGACATATAAATATAATTGCATCTAAATTATATATTCATAAAAATACAGTTCAATATAGAATTAATAAAATAAAAGCTAAAACAAATCTTGATTTAAGAAATACAAGTGATTCATTTCAACTTTATTCAGCTTCTTTATTTTTTGAAAATTGTATAAAAAATCACAAGTTGTAGTGAACTCTTCATTTTGGGGATCTAAAAATTACTTCCATTCCATCCCCAATTTTTAACTTCTTCATATTTAACATAAATCTTATTTTTAATCATTGCTAATTATTCCTTATATAACTAGTGTTTGAAATAAAGAGCAACACCTAAATTTACCGGTGCTTCATGAACTTGTTCATTTATTGAATTTATCAACAACTAATTGTATGTTCCAACTTACAAGCATCGGATTCTGCCATGTTGAGTTCTACTCCTATTTCTGTTGGATATTTGTAAAAAAAGCAATGTCACTCATAGATTTTCTCAGCCACAGATTGTCCTATATTTGTTAAATGCAATAGACCGTCACCATCCATTATCAAAAATCCATATATTCTCAATTCCTTTACCGCATGGCTTACACTAGGCTTAGAAAATCCTATAAAATAATGCTTTAGATAATACTAAAACAAATAGTAAAATCTAAAGCCTAGAACAACAGGAGCAAGTGAATTTTATATCTTTTTTCTTGAATTGACTATATTAATTTAATTTTTTATCTAACTTCTCAAATGCCTTTAGGTATTTATTTAAAATATTATTTGTAACTGCTTCAGCACTTACATCATCTGCAACTTAACCACGGCATCTTACCCCCATAATATTTATTAGAAATATAAATTTGAACCACATTATCAAGAGTTGCCAATCTTTCAAAAGCTTTTTCCATAGAAGCTTCTGCTTCCTCTTTAGTCATTGCAAATGAACAAGATTCTCCCATACATTTTTCCACATTAAGCTTACTGCACATATTCCCCTTAGTGTTTGCTATACAAAAATTATTTCTTTCCATAACCTCAAATTCTCTCTATACTTGCCTTTACGGCTTTTATTAATTTATATTATCCCACTTGTTTTTTAAGATAATTTAACTGATTGCTAATCTATAGTTCCTTTGCAAATAATCCCATGATTTAATGCATCTACATCTCTATTCCCAAGAAATAAAAGCATATCACCTTTTTCAATTTCATCCATAAGCACTCCACCATACCTACTAATACATCATAAAACTATCCTATATTCCACAGCGGCTCATTTTATTCTCACCATACTTATAAATACAGCATTTATAAAAGTTCATCATACCTTTCTCCCTTTTACTAACCATAATCTTTGTTAAAATTGTTGTTATGGCCGCAAACCATTGATTTTACCAGCTTTAAGCAATACTTCTCTTACAAAAAGTCTTTTTTCCCTATATAGTATAAATATAATTTATACACGCTCATGCTCAATATTATTTATATTTATATAAACTACTATGATATATTTACTTAGTTATAAAGAAACTCTGTAAACCTAGATAAATTAGGGATTTAATTTCTATAAAAAATGAACTATGCATATAACTAAATTTAATGCTCATAACAAAAACTAACTAAATCCATAACTAAATTCACTAATTATAACCAAAATGCTAACTAAACCCATAACCAAATTATAATAATCTAAACCTCAAGCTACTGTCTAAATCCACATCCAAAATACATAACACATTCACAGATAAAAATGCAGGCTTATTCATAGATAAAAATAAAGTAAGTTCATAGGAAAAATACGCCCTAATTTCATAACTAAATTTTTTCCCTCTTAAATATCCTCACATTTCCATATAATTTATTCCACTTTGTCTTTGGTTCTTGAATCCATCCTGGAATTCTTTTAAGCATTTTCGTTATTTCAAATGATTTAAACCTTTCTAAATCCGCCTTATTTTTGCCAAATACTTCACACCATATTTCTATTACTGATACAGTTTCTCTTTTAACTCTGCCTTTTGGAATTAGTGAATTTTCATTACAATAATCATTAATATATTCTCTTCGTTTATAAGTATCAAAGTTATCCCAGCCTTCTGGAAGCAGCATTTCAAGGTAAGCTTCAATAACTCCCTGCCTCTCATCAAATTCCATAGCTTCATTTTGAAGATCATTTGCCCGTGCTTCAAGTTCACGTGACAGTTGTAAATCTTCTTTTGCTTCATAATACGCCTTTGCTTCAGCCCATATCTGCATGACTTCATTACTACTCATATCCCATGCTTTTTTATTAGCACCATATACTTTTAGAGGCCAAAATCTACGATTTCCTGTTGTGTCCCTTAAGTATCCTCTATCTTCATTTGTAGTTCCTATAAAAATACATTGCCGAGGATGAGGCGTTGCTCTTCTTCCAAAGCTTGCCCTATATATGTCATTTTGACTTGATAAAAAATTCTTTAAAATATTTTCTTCAACTTTACTCATTCCAGCAAGTTCACCTATCTCAAGTATCCAATATCCCTGAAGCTTTTCTGCTGCTGTTTTATCCTTTGTATCTGAAAGTCTTAAAGAATCATTAAACCATTCTCCTCCAAGTTTTCTTATTATTGTGCTCTTTCCTATTCCAGGAGGACCATTTAAAACTAACATCCAGTCAAATTTAATTCCTGGGTTCATAACTCTTGCAACGGCTGCAATAAATACTTTTCTTGTGACTGCTCTTGTATATTCTTCATCATCTGCATTAAAGTAATCTATAAATAAAGTTTCAAGCCTTTTTACACCATCCCATTTTGGAAGATCACTTAAAAACTCCCTTATTGGATGATATGAACGATCATCCGTGACTTTCTTTACTGCAATATCATAATTTCTTGCTGAAAAACTTCCATAAGTAGAGTCAATATATGAAATAAGCTGTGCATCATCTGCATCTCTCCAAAACCTGGATGGATGTTTCCAAGGAACAGTTTCCTTAATCTCCATTCCATCACTTAACTGGTTGAAGGCTATTGATTTTAAAGAAGAATCATTTTCTAAAATAGTGATTAGGTTCTTTAATGTATTTGTTACATCTCCTCTTTTATTTAATATAAGCTGTGTTTTCCATTCTTCATTATCATGCTCTGAATCTGCTTCATTATTAAATTCTGAATCCTCTTTATTAAACCAATAATCTTCTTTATTCTTGAATTCTAAATTACCTTCATTATCAGACTCTGAATTTTCATTATTAAACTCAGAAGCTGCTTTATTATTAGATCCTAAATATCCTTTATTATGAAGCTCTAAATTTTCTTTATCAAACTTAGAACTCTTTTCTTTATTCCCCTCCAAATATTCTTCATTCTTAAAATCTAAGGATGCTTCTTTTTTCTTCTGCTCCAAAAGTTGTAATTTTACCTTATCATCATTTAAAACATATTCCTGCATTGCTTTAAATGATGGTTTCTTTGAATCTTCCACATCATCACTTTTTTTCTCATCAAGGTGTCCAAATTTATGAATTCTAACTAAATCAAATGCATTACACAGTTTATTACATGCTAGATCTGTAGCATGATGTGAATATGCAAACTTATCTTCATATATAAGCACACCTGCTGCTGAATCTGCTGGAATGTAATCATATCTTCCATTAATAGTACTTTCCTTATATATGTCATTTAGAAACTTTTCTATTGCCTGGGTAATAGAATATTGCCTACAAAATGCTCCTATAAGTCCTTCTTTTTCTAAAGGGTCTGCTTGTCTTGAAATATTATGTCTTACAATACTTTTCTGCCTTGAAGATACAGGCCATTCACTACTGTTTTTCCAATCCTTATATCTTGAAAGTATCTTATCTGGATCTAAAAGCTTCCCTTCTTGATTTTCAAAAATGAACTCTCCATCCTTTGAGGTTGAAGGCCAGTACATTAACCTTGTTGGTTCATATGTTGTATCATCAAACTGCTCTATTCCAATATCAAATGCCACCATTCTAGAAACTGCACAATATTCATCAGCACTTATGCTTCTTGATAATGGAATGATTAATCTAAGGCGCATCTTATCTTTTGTACGTTTATGTGTTGAATATATGCAGCATGTAAAATCATAAAATAAAGTTATCTGCTCCCATAGCCCAGCATCTGCATAATCCATATCGAGGGTTAACATGGTTCTATACTCAACATATCCGTTCTTTCGTTTACCTTCTTTAAGCTTTCCAGAAACAAAGCCACCAACATCTTTGATTTCATCCTGCTTTGCTTTTGAAAGATTTTTAAATTCTTTTACAGTTTCACCTGTCCTTTTTGTGTTTTTAACTTTATCTAAAAACTCATTCCAGGAAATATCTATGGTTTTCCATTTCTTAGTTGTTCTACTATTAGCAATGCTTATTATCATTTATTTATCACACTCCATGTTTTCTTAATTACTACGCACTTGATAATTTCTACTATTTCATCATCTGCAAATTTCAGTTTCATATTATCTTAATTACTAGCAAATGTGGTGGCACTTATCATAAGTCTTAAACCTATTATTTCCAAATAATTCTTCATTGCTAACAATAACCTGCACCATTCCTTTAATCCTTTTTATAATAACTACACTCATAACCATCTGCCTTTAAAAATAACCCTTCTGCCCACTCTGGAGCAATAGACATGATTTCACACACTTCCTCCAATGAATTTCTATTTATATGTGCTTCAATTACCACTTCATCATGAATATGCATGACAATTTCATATCCAGCTTCATGCAGTCTTAACATTGCTTCTGCAAGTAAATCTCTTGAAGCAGCCTGAACAATATTTTCAACTAATTTAGGTCCATAAGTTTCAATTCTTATCCATTTCTTACTTTCACCTATTCCTTCATAAGTTAGCCCTTCCCTGTCAAATTTATTAATTTGTAATCTTGGCTTCATATAAGATAGTTTTCTCCCTGATGGAAGTGTTATAAATAATATTCCACCACAATATGTGAACTCAATTTTTCCTACTTTTACTGTAGTTCTTTCTTTTACTGCCGTAATTGATGCTTTATCTATATTCCACCAAAACTTTGTTATATTTTGATTTGCATTTCTCCATGCTGTAACTAATGGTTGTAGTTCTTCCTCTTTAAGTCCCATTTCAAGTGCCCCCATAGCTGTTAAAGCACCTATGCTCCCCCCATAACCTAATGCAAGTTCTGCTATTTTCCCCTTTTGTCTTAGGTCTGAAGATTTTTTTATGCCTTCTATTGGCACATTAAACATAGCACTTGCTGAAGCTTCATATATTTTTCCATGAGTTTTGAACACATCTACTCTCCACTTTTCACCTGCAAGATATGCTAAAACTCTTGCTTCAATAGCAGAAAAATCTGCTGCTATGAATTTAAAACCAGCTTTAGGTATAAAGGCAGTCCTTATAAGCTCTGATAAAACATTTGGTGTGCTTTCATAAAACATTTCTAATTCTTCAAAGGCCCCATTCTTCACAATATTTCTTGCTACTTCCAAATCTTTAATATGATTTTGAGGAAGATTCTGAACCTGCACTAATCTGCCTGCCCATCTTCCAGTACGATTTGCTCCATAAAACTTAAGCAGTCCATGAACTCTTCCATCAGAGCATACTGACCTTTCTATTGCTTCATATTTTTTTACTGAAGTTTTAGACATAAGAAGCCTTAATTTTAAAACCGCCTCTATCTCTCCATCACATTTTTCTGCCAGTTTTGATACTGATTTTTTTGAAAGGCTTTTAATATTTATACCTCTATGTGCAAGCCATTCTTTAAGCTGTGGTACTGAATTTGGATTTTCAAGTCCTGTAAGTTCATAAGCTCTTTTGGTAGCTGCACCTATAAAATCTTTATCACATTTTATAGCTCTTTTTACCAAATTCATATCTACTAAAATTCCTCTATCATTTATGATTTGATCCAGCCTATATATTTCCACTTCCTTTTCACTTATTGGATAATTTTTAAGTTTATTTCTTATTTCAGTTTCTGCTTCAACATCCCTAACGCAATAGTTCTTAAATATATTCCATTTTTCTAAATCATGTACTGGCAGGTTTCTTATTCTGTTCCCATTAACATTTGTTGGCTTGCATGGACAGCAGAAATACTTTATAAGATCTTTTCCTTCTTTCATTTTCTTATTATTAAGTCCAAGAACTTCTGAAACGCCTTCAAGACTAGGTGGAAGTGCTAACATTGAAGCTTGAACTGCAGTGCATCTCCATGAATCTGACTTTAGATTTTTATTAAAATATTTACTTAAACATATTCTTTCAAAATTAGCATTAAAAGCTGTCTTTATAACATCATCATTTAATACAGCTTCTTTAACTTCTTCTGGCATGACTTCACCTGATGCTAAATCAATGATTTTTACTTCACATTCATCAAAACAGTATGCCATAAGTAATATTTCAAAATCAGGACTATCTACATATGCATAAACTCCGCATTTAACTAAATCTATATGGGAGTAAGTTTCTAAATCTAAGGATAATGTCTTTTCCATATGATTCCTCCAAAACTTTA
>OATC01000267.1_pt1 | contig 15876 bp, 15 predicted proteins | sample 1475871 | NCBI WGS metagenome assembly OATC01 (sample SAMEA2579940, study PRJEB22360) | human gut metagenome | biome: human gut; feature: human-associated habitat; material: faeces | place: Denmark | collected 2008/2010
GGGTCAATGGCTGGTCCGCATTGAAGATATCGATCCTCCGCGTGAAGTTCCCGGTGCAGCAGAAACTATTCTGCGTCAGCTGGAACATTACGGTCTTCACTGGGACGGCGACGTACTCTGGCAGTCTCAACGCCATGATGCCTACCGTGAACGTCTGGCGTGGCTTGCTGAACAGGGCCTTTCCTATAACTGCACCTGCACGCGGGCGCGAATTCAAAGCGTGGGTGGCGTTTACGACGGCCACTGTCGTACGCGGCACAACGGTCCTGAGAATGCTGCCGTACGGCTGATACAGCGTTCTCCGGTGACGCAGTTTACCGACGTTCTCTCAGGAACCATTCAGGCGGATGAACGCCTGGCGCGTGAAGATTTTATTATTCACCGTCGTGATGGTTTGTTTGCCTATAACCTGGCGGTGGTTGTCGATGACCATTTCCAGGGCGTCACGGAAATCGTGCGCGGGGCGGATCTGGTTGAGCCTACCGTGCGGCAAATATCGCTTTACCAGCAGTTTGGCTGGACGGTGCCGGATTACATCCATCTGCCGCTGGCGGTCAATGAACAGGGAAATAAGCTGTCGAAACAGAATCATGCCCCGGCGCTGCCTGACGGCGATCCGCGCCCGGTTTTGATCGACGCGCTGCGATTTCTCAACCAGAATGTAACGCAGGAATGGCAGGATCTGAGTCTGGATGAATTGCTGAAAACGGCCATTGCTGACTGGGCGCTTATCGCCGTGCCAAAAATCCAGCATTCTCAAATGCGTTGCGCTGAGCTATGATTAGCCGCTTTTTTGATAACAAAACACACTACGAGGTGTACTATTTTTACCCGAGTCGCTAATTTTTGCCGTAAAGTGCTGAGCCGCGAAGAGAGCATGGCGAACGACGCTATTGCACAGCCACACATGTCGGTCATTCCGCGTGAGCAGCACAATATTTCCCGCAAAGATATCAGTGAAAATGCCCTCAAGGTGCTCTATCGTCTGAATAAAGCAGGCTACGAGGCCTATCTCGTCGGCGGCGGGGTGCGCGATTTACTGCTGGGCAAAAAACCAAAAGATTTCGACGTGACGACCAGCGCCACACCTGAGCAGGTGCGTAAATTATTCCGCAACTGCCGTCTGGTTGGCCGCCGTTTCCGTCTGGCGCACGTGATGTTTGGACCAGAAATCATTGAAGTGGCGACCTTCCGCGGTCACCACGAAGCGGGCGTCAACGATCGCACGACTTCCCAGCGCGGCCAAAATGGCATGCTGCTGCGCGACAACATCTTCGGCTCTATTGAAGAAGATGCTCAGCGTCGCGATTTCACCATCAACAGCCTTTACTACAGCGTGGCGGATTTTACCGTGCGCGATTACGTCGGCGGTATGCAGGATCTGAAAGACGGCCTGATTCGCCTGATCGGTACGCCGGAAACGCGCTATCGCGAAGACCCGGTCCGAATGCTGCGCGCCGTGCGTTTCGCCGCCAAGCTGAACATGCGTATCAGTCCGGAAACCGCAGAGCCGATCCCGCGCCTGGCGACGCTGATTAACGACGTCCCCCCTGCCCGTCTGTTTGAGGAGTCGTTAAAGCTGCTCCAGGCAGGCTACGGGTTTGAAACCTACAATTTGCTGCGTGAATACAACCTGTTCCAGCCGCTGTTCCCGACCATTACCCGCTACTTCACCGAAAACGGTGACAGCGCAATGGAGCGGATGATTGCACAGGTGCTGAAGAACACGGATACCCGTATTCATAACGATATGCGCGTGAATCCGGCGTTCCTGTTCGCGGCCATGTTCTGGTATCCGCTGCTGGAAACGGCGCAGCGCATCACTCAGGAGAGTGGTCTCGCCTATTATGATGCGTTCGCGCTGGCGGCAAACGACGTGCTGGACGAAGGCTGTCGCACGCTGGCGATCCCGAAACGTATTACCACGCTGGTGCGTGATATCTGGCAGCTTCAGCTGCGTATGTCCCGCCGTCAGGGTAAACGCGCCTGGAAGCTGATGGAGCATCCTAAGTTCCGCGCCGCGTTCGATTTGCTCTCTCTGCGTGCTGAAGTCGAAAGAAACCAGGAGCTACAGCGTCTGGCGCAGTGGTGGGGAGAATTTCAGGTCTCTGCACCACCAGAGCAGAAAGATATGCTTACGGATCTGGATGACGAGCCGGCACCGCGCCGTCGTCACCGTCGCCCGCGCAAACGCGCACCGCGTCGTGAAGGCACGGCATGACCCTTGCGTATATCGCCATCGGCAGCAATCTGGCCTCTCCGCTGGAGCAGGTTAACGCTGCCGTGCAGGCGCTGGGGAAGATCCCGCAAAGCCGCATCGTCGCGCTGTCCTCATTTTACCGTACGCCGCCGCTCGGCCCGCAGGATCAGCCTGATTATCTGAACGCCGCCGTGGTGCTGGAAACGACCCTTGACGCAGAAACGCTGCTGGATAATACCCAGCGTATTGAGCTACAGCAGGGTCGCGTCCGCAAAGCCGAACGCTGGGGACCGCGCACCCTCGATCTCGATATTATGCTTTTCGGCCACGAGGTGATTAACACCGAACGCCTCACCGTTCCGCATTACGACATGAAAAACCGCGGGTTTATGCTCTGGCCGCTGTTTGAAGTCACGCCCGATCTCACCTTCCCTGACGGCGCCTCGCTGCAACGCGGATAAACCGGCCCGCTGGTAATCCCGCCTCTGCATCGATTAACCATTCCTTATTTGCGGTTAATCGATTGCCTAAAATCATTGTTCCCTCGAATGTTACTGTTAGAATGCGCAAAGATTCGCTATTGGGCCATCAGGAAACAGTATGAAACCAACCACCATCTCCTTATTGCAGAAATGCAAACAGGAAAAAAAACGCTTCGCCACTATCACCGCGTATGACTACAGCTTCGCAAAACTGTTTGCCGAAGAAGGGATCAACGTCATGCTGGTCGGGGACTCGTTAGGGATGACGGTACAAGGACATGATTCCACTCTGCCGGTCACGGTCGAGGATATTGCTTACCATACCCGCGCCGTGCGCCGGGGTGCGCCCGCCTGCCTGCTGCTTTCCGATCTGCCGTTTATGGCGTATGCCACCCCGGAACAGGCCTTTGAAAATGCGGCGACAGTGATGCGTGCTGGCGCCAATATGGTCAAAATCGAAGGCGGCGCCTGGCTGGTCGATACGGTAAAAATGCTTACCGAACGCGCCGTGCCGGTTTGTGGTCATTTGGGGCTGACGCCGCAGTCTGTCAACATCTTTGGCGGATATAAGGTGCAGGGCCGAGGCGATGCGGCGCAGACGCTGTTTGATGATGCCGTGGCGCTGGAAGCCGCGGGCGCACAGCTGCTGGTGCTGGAGTGTGTACCGGTTGAGCTGGCTAAGCGTATCACTGAGGCGCTGTCGATTCCGGTGATCGGCATCGGCGCGGGCAACGTCACCGATGGCCAGATTCTGGTCATGCACGACGCCTTCGGGATCACCGGCGGCCACATTCCAAAATTTGCTAAAAATTTCCTGACAGAAGCAGGCGACATGCGTGCTGCTGTGCGGCAGTATATTGCCGAGGTTGAGTCCGGCGTTTATCCGGGCGAAGAACACAGTTTCCATTAAGGAGTCCAGGTGTGCTAATCATAGAAACTCTGCCGCTGCTGCGCCAGCATATCCGCCGTGCACGTCAGGAAGGTAAACGTATCGCCCTTGTTCCAACCATGGGCAACCTGCACGACGGCCATATGAAGCTGGTCGATGAAGCGAGAGCCCGTGCAGATATTGTGGTAGTCAGTATCTTCGTTAACCCGATGCAGTTCGATCGCGAAGACGATCTGGCGCGCTACCCACGTACCTTGCAGGAAGATTGCGAGAAGCTCAAAAAACGTCATGCGGATATCGTCTTCGCTCCGGCCCCCGCAGATGTATATCCCCAGGGCACCACTGAATCGACCTACGTCGATGTGCCGGGTATTTCGACCATGCTGGAGGGCGCCAGCCGCCCGGGCCATTTCCGTGGCGTTTCTACCATCGTCAGCAAGCTGTTTAACCTGGTGCAGCCGGACATCGCCTGTTTTGGCGAGAAAGATTTCCAGCAGCTGGCGCTGATCCGCAAAATGGTTGCCGATATGGGCTACGACATTGAGATAATCGGCGTACCGATTGTGCGTGCGAAAGATGGCCTGGCGCTCAGCTCCCGTAACGGCTATCTGACCGCCGAACAGCGTAAAATTGCGCCGGGTTTAAGCAAAGTCATGAATACCATGGCAGAGCAACTGCTGGCAAAAGAGTTAACCGCAGAAGAAATTATCGCTCTGGCTGAACAGGCGCTGAACGAGAAAGGTCTTCGTGCTGACGACGTTCAAATTCGGGATGCCGATACGCTTCTGGCGCTTACAGAGACCAGCAAACGTGCGGTAATTCTGGTGGCGGCATGGCTCGGCCAGGCCCGCCTTATCGATAACAAAGTGGTTGAACTGGCGTAGTTTTACTACCCGGAAGTGAAAGGTAAACGTAATGATTCGCAAAATGCTACAAGGTAAGCTTCACCGTGTGAAAGTCACCCAGGCCGACCTGCACTATGAAGGCTCCTGCGCGATCGACCAGGATTTTCTCGACGCGGCGGGTATTCTCGAAAACGAAGCTATTGATATCTGGAACGTTAATAACGGCAAACGCTTTTCAACGTACGCGATTGCCGCTGAACGCGGATCTAAAATCATCTCCGTTAATGGGGCAGCAGCGCACTGCGCGGACGTAGGCGATATCGTCATTATTGCCAGCTTTGTGATGATGTCTGACGAAGAAGCACGTCGCTGGCAGCCTAAAGTGGCCTACTTTGAAGGCGATAATGAGATGAAACGTACCGCGAAGGCGATTCCGGTGCAGGTTGCCTAAGCCAATAGTACTGTTATAAATTACCCAGCAAAATAGGTTGGGTAATTTATACATAATTAAAATGAATAGCGTTCTTTTTATATATTTTTATTAATATATTAAAGTCACCCTGCCGAACACCTGATCATCAAAATGATGAACAATTATTATCACTCACTATTAAATAATCTCATTGGCTTAAAGATCGTTTAAGTATTTCTAACATCTAACGGCTTCTCACAACCATTACTCATCACTTAGAATCCTTTTCCCGAAGCATCTGTTCGGAACGAACATAAGCCTTGCTTATGTGCACTTTTCTAGCATTTAAATATGGATATAAAAAATGTCTTTTAATAAATTAGGTCTGGCAACTGTAGTAGCAATGGTTCTGAGTGCGGGTTCTGCAATGGCAGCTGATATTCCTTCAGATACAGGCACTATTACTTTCCACGGTATGGTTTCTAATAACACCTGTAAAGTATCCCTGGATCAGAAGATTGACCAGGATGGTAATGATTTTGACGTTAACCTGGATACCGTGTTTGTAAAAGACTTCGCTAATGCGCTGGGTACCACCAGCACCCTGGGAGAAAAGAAATTCTCCCTCACCCTGACAGGTTGTGATTCTGCTACCGTCAAACAGGCATCCGCTCAGTTTGATTCCTGGGCGGGTTCTTCTTCAACTTCCGGCGGTCTGCTGGTTCCACCATCAAACACTCAAGGCGCCGCTAAAAACGTCAATCTGGTACTGTCAAACGATGGCAACTCCGCTACCGATCAGATCAAACTGGATCAGACCAACAATACCCAGAAAGCAACGATTGATACCACAGGCGCAGGCGCACTTTACTACCGTGTAGCGTATACCCAAGGTCAGAACTGGGATGCGGCCAACAACCCAGTGTCAGCTGGTGTGGTTCAGGCACAAGCTGCATTCACCATGATCTACGAGTAATTTTAAAAGCATAGATAAAATGCTCATATTATCCCCTGACGTACGTCAGGGGACTATTGATATCATTCCAACAGGAAGTGGAAAAATGTTAAGCACATCATTTTATAAAGGATTTAAAGCTGCCTGCTTTACAGTTGCTGCTGTCGCGTCATTCCAGGCAAGCGCAGATATCGTTATTTCGGGAACACGTATTGTTTATCAGCAGTCGCAAAAAGATGTCATCGTTTCTTTAGACAACCGTGGCAAAAAGCCACTATTAGTTCAATCATGGCTCGATGACGGTCGCGATGACACCAATCCACAGGAATTAAAACTACCGTTTATAATTACTCCACCAGTATCCCGAATTGATCCCCAAAAAGGTCAATCCGTTCGGATCTCGTACCTGGGTGGTTCATTGCCGCAAGATCGCGAATCCCTATTCTGGTTCAATGTGCTCGAGATTCCACCGAAGTCAAAAGTGAAAGACGGTGAAAATCCTAACCAGCTCCAGCTGGCATTCCGCACACGTATTAAACTCTTTTTCCGACCTGACGGCCTGAAAGGTACGCCAGGAAATGCAGCAGCCAGGGTAACGTGGTCGCAACAAAAACAAGGTAATACGCTAAACCTGATTGCACACAATGATTCCCCTTACAACGTTTCTATTTCAAATGTAAAGCTTAAATCAGCAAATAAAGAGTACCAGGTTGAGCATAAATCTATTTTACCGTTTAGTACTCAAATAATGCAGGTAAAAGGTTTAGGTAGTACTGCCACCGGCACTGTTGCTTACGAAACCATTAATGACAATGGCGGCTCTGATACTTTTGAAAGCAAAGTAAACTAATAACCGCATCACTGCCACATTATAAATATAATACGTATGAATGATTCATAGCATTCATACGACGACTTGTCTGGATGAAGCATGCTATTTCAACGATCAATTTTATGTCTCGCAATCTGTGCAGCATTTCCTCTGCATGCCAGCGAGACTGAAAAAAAAGCTGTAGACACCTCATCCGAAACAGAATCGGCCATTGAATTTAATGACCAGTTCCTTATCGATAATGGTGGAGGTATCAATGTCGATCGTTATGCTTATGGCAACCCAGTTCTGCCAGGTACTTACCGTGTAAAAGTGAATTTGAATGGCAATTCAAAATCCACGGTCGAGATGACATTCATTGATAACAAAACGCCACGTGCCTCAGCATGTCTGACTAAACTCACGCTGACACAGGCAGGCGTTGATACCAGCATATTAGGCGATGATGTCAAAGACGACGAAGCGTCTTGCGTAGATATCAAAAAATATTATCCCGGTGCTTCTGAAAATTTTGATAGTAGCAAGCAGGAAATGGATCTTAATTTCCCGCAAATCTACGTGCTTAAGCTTCCAGCAGGGTATGTCGATCCTTCATTATGGGATAATGGTGTTCCGGCCGGATTACTTTCATACGATCTTAATACCTGGCACAGCGAGTCAAACGGCACCAATTCAGATACCGCTTATGCGGGCTTGCATTATGGCCTGAACGTGGGGCCGTGGCGTTTACGTTCTCGCGGCAGTCTGAACTGGGACAGTGATAATGGCACACATTATTCCAGCCAGGATATATACCTCCAGCGAGACATCACACCACTTAACGCACAGATGGTAATGGGTGATTCCTACACACGCGGTGATGTCTTTGACTCGGTGAGCCTGCGTGGTGCGCGTATGTATAATGATGACCGCATGCTCCCGCAAGGCACCTCTGGCTACGCGCCAGTAATTCGTGGTGTGGCAAACAGTAACGCCAAAGTTAGCGTTATGCAAAGCGGCAATAAAATCTATGAAACCACCGTTCCACCCGGTGCTTTCGAGATCAATGACCTCAGTACAACAGGCTATGGTAATGATTTGATTGTCACTGTAGAGGAAGCCGATGGAAGTAAACGGACGTTTACCGTTCCGTTCTCCTCAGTTACACAAATGCTCCGCCCTGGCTCCAGCCGCTGGGATGTGGGTATAGGTGAGCTGAATGATGATTCATTGCATGATAAGCCAAACGTTGGCTACGCAACTTACGCGTATGGTCTGAATAATACCTTTACCGGTTACGTGGGTGCGCAATATACGGATATGGATTTCTACGCCGGCCTGCTTGGTCTGGCTATGAATACCCGTATTGGTGCATTCGCTTTAGATGTTACCGGGTCCTATGCCGATATCGACGGGCTGGACACGCTTAAAGGGCAGAGTTATCGGCTGACCTACAGCAAAATGCTTGAAGCCACTAACACATCTCTTAACGTGGCAGCTTATCGCTTCTCAACAGAAGATTATCTCAGCCTTAACGATGCCGCCTCATTGCAGGACAGTATTCACCACGAGGAATATGGCAATCGATCTTATGACAGCAATGCCGAGCTTTATGCTGATTATCAGCGTACCAAAAACCAGATACAGGTCAGCCTGAACCAGCCATTGAATGTTAACGGTGATGAATACGGCTCACTCTATATTAGCGGTACCTGGCAGGATTACTGGAATAATTCCAGCTCCACTTCCGACTACAGCGTGGGTTACAACAATAGTTTTGCTTACGGTAGCTATAGCGTTTCTGTGCAACGCACGTACAACGAAACAGGGGAAAAGGATGACAGCGTTTATTTAAACGTCAGTATTCCATTCAGCATATTCAATAAGGATAACGCGCAGTCAGGCGGATTTAATAACGTCAACATGAGCCTGCGCACTGATTTAAAAGGCGGTACCAGTTTTAACTCTACGGCAAGCGGCAACTCCAAAAACAGTGAAGTGAGCTATTCCGTTAGCGCCTCATCAAGCGGGGGCAACTACGGCAACCTGAACCAGGTCAGTGGCTATAGCTCATGGAACAGTCCTTACGGGCCGCTCGGTGTCTCGGCGTCCTTTGGCGATGACAATAGTAAACAGTATTCCGCGAGTTATAACGGCGGAATGGTTGTTCACTCGGGTGGCGTTGTATTTACATCAGGCAGTATCGGCGAAACGGATTCACTTGCGCTGGTAAAAGCAAGTGGCGCAACGGGTGCTCGGCTGGGTTACGGCCAAAGCCGCATTAACAGTTCCGGGTACGGGATTATGCCGTATATGTCAGCCTACAGAGAAAACCGAGTATCGCTCGATATCAGCACTCTCGAAGCAGACGTTGAAATCAAAAATACAAGCGCAGTTGCCGTACCTCGCAATGGCTCCGTTGTATTTGTGAATTTTGAAACGGATGAAGGCCGTTCGCTTGTTCTGGAATTACAACGTTCTGATAACGGCTTTATTCCGCTAGGTGCTGACGTTCTGAATGAGAAAAACGAATCTATCGGAACGGTAGGCCAGGCAGGACAAGCTTATGTACGCGGTGTGGAAAACAAAGGCGCTCTCCGGGTGGTATGGGGAAGCGATGGTTCCAGCTCCTGCACGGTGCATTATCAGATTCCTGAAAATGCGAAGAAAGCAGGCTTAACCACGATTCTGAGTAATCAACAGTGCCAAATGTAATGATGTTAAAACAGGGAATCACACCCATGGGAAATAATATGAAGAAAAATCATTGCGGTTATTCATTAATCGCATTAGCAATGTTAGCGATGTCAGGTTCTGCTGCGGCAGCCGATCTCAATGTTAACTTTACTGCCAATATCCGCGAAACCACCTGCGATATGAAACTGGTCGGCGATACGGGTTCAGATACGCAGCAAACGCTGACTATCGGTAATAACGGACAGGTACGTTTAGATGATGTCAAAGCCGGAACGGCAAATGCCAATTTCAAAATTGTGCTCGTTGAATGCCCGGCATCACTGACCTCATTGAAAACCAAAGTATCGGGAACAAGATCTGGATATTTGTACTCAGGCCTTATTAACCAAATACAAAAAATCGACGGAGGTGCAGACTACTCTGCTGTTGAGATTGCCAGAGCCAGCGCACCGGATGCCCCGTTTATCATTAACTCTGAGGACGATAACGAGCGCCTGGTCTGGAGTCCGACAGAAATCCAGAATAAGGAAGTTGCTCTGGTGGCCACCTTACGTGAAACACAGGAAAACAGGATGACCATAGGTGATTTTCAGGCCGTGGCGACCTTTGAATTTATCTACGAGTGATTAGTGCAGGAAAACGGAGCAACATTATGAAATTCAATTTTACTTTTATCGCCCTGTCCGTTTCTGCCCTTCTGTTCTCGGGAATGGCAAGCGCAGCTATTACAGGCACCCCTAGTGTCGAATTAACGATTAAATCAAAAATTGTATCAGGCACATGTACCGCAAAAGTACTTAACGATGCAGGCACAGCTTCCACTGAAATTGCGTTCGGCGACGTATACAAATCCGATCTGGTGAACAAAACCCGTGTCGAGCCGCTCAAGATTAGTTTCACCAACTGTTCTGGAGTAACCAAGGCAACGGTGTCCGCTGCGAAAGGCGCTGGTGGTGAATGCAGTGGCGTCAACAAGACGGGTGATTCTTACTCCGGCGGCTTAGCAACGGGCTTTGAGATCTGGTCGGGTGTTGTCGATACTGGCGAGCTTATGAGCTGCAACACACCTCCGGCTGCTAAGGATGTCACCATTACTGATGGTACCGGTGAATTCCCGATGAATTCCCGTATCGTTATCGGACAAGGCCAAACCATTGCTGAAGTAGGCGCGGGGGCGGTTAATGCGCCAGTCACGTTTACTATCACTTATCCATAATACCAGGAACCAGCATGCAACAATCACCGTTTACTTTATACCAGCCCGGTCTTGTGTTGCTTATGGGCTTGGCTGGTGGCATCTTGCCTGGCGTAGGCCAGGCAAGCTCAGGATTAGACGTAAATATTACCGCTAACATTGTTAATAGCACTTGTAAGATGACCGTGGAAAATGACGGCGAAATTTATCTCCCCAATGTAATGCGCAGCTGGTTTTATAACCCGGATGGTAGCGATCGTTTTACTGCAACCGATGATGCAGGCGGTACGCCTTTTAAGATCCATGTAGATGATTGCTATGGAGACAGCAGTACGGCTAAAAAGCTGAGTTTTAGCTTTTCGCCGCAGTCGGGTTTCTGGCCAGGACAAAATCAGCTTTTCAAAAGTGATGATACCGCCGCAGGCGCGGCAAAAAATGTCGGCGTCGTCGTTTTCTCTGAAAGATATAAAAAGAATGTTTTAAACAACGACGGCACGTCAAAAATCACTTATGACGTAAGCGGTCAGGATACTGCATTTTTAACGGATTATCAGTTCTATGCCCGATATCAAAATATTGGCGTAGTGGCTGGTGGTGTCGTTACCAGTAAAGTATTAGTTGACGTCACTTACGAATAATAATCAGAACAGGAAAAAGGATGAGAATGTTCAACTTTATAAGACAGGGTTTCACCGTGAAAGGCACAATGGCGTTTGCCATGGCGAGCGTGTTATTAATCCTCAGCCACTCCTGCTGGGCAGCTGAGTGTCGCATGAATAATGGAAAAGGCGGCACAACCACGCTGATCAATTCCGAATACTCAGGTGGCACCGTACGTCTTCCCCCTCCGGGTAATTATGCCAGTACTCTTTTTAACGTTAACCTGACACCGGGCATTCAGGCCGAATGTGGTCCAGGGAACGATGGTTTTAACCTCGTCTCACAAACAAACTCGACCTTGCTAAAGGGGGGCAGTTATGGCAGGGCTATGTTTGAAACAAATATTCCGGGGATTTATTATTCCGTAAGGGTCCACACCGCAGAAAGCGACGGAGGCATGGGTGGCTATTTCGCTATGAATACTACTGACTGGACTACCGTTGCATCCTCCGGAAATTCTGATCCCTGGGATAATAAATGGATTAACACCTCAGTTCAAATTTATATTGATGAAGGTTATAGAGGCAACCCGAACAAAGAAACCTCAATCAGACCCAAACCCGGCACTCTGGGTAAAATGGCTATTGGTAATCCAAATGATTCTAACAACCAACCATGGACATTTGTGGTCAACGAAGACTCATTCCAGATCCCGATCGTTCTTCCAACCTGCGACATGGCCATGCTTTCAGATGGCACTAATGATGTTAACCTGGGAGAATATTATGTTTCAGACATTAAAAACAATCGGGTTAAGGATATCCCTTTTTCAATTAGCTTAAGCAATTGTACCAGTGTGGCAAATATCACAACCAAACTCACCACCTCAAAGCTAACCGGAAAAAATAATGATCTTCTTGGAAATACGCTTTCGTCCGGAGCTGAGGGCGCAGGCGTGAAAATTATGTATAACGGAACCTCTCAACTCCTGCCGAATAATCCTGACTCATCCTATGTCATAACGGATTACCAAACCCCGGAATCCAAGCAAATTAATTATGTTGCTCAACTGGTAGCAAACGGAAGCACAGTGAAACCGGGGTCGTTTAAAGCCACCGGCGTATTCACCCTTTCATACGACTAACCGCTATCCCTGCGGCTGATTACTGATCAGCCGCGACATGGTCTCCAGCGAATCCGTTCTTAAAATATACAGACGTTTCAGTAAGAACGGATTATCCCCCGGCTTCACCTTCCCTTTCACCGTGGTCACCGCCAGATGAAACCCCGCATCGTTCGCCGCCTTAATCGCTTTATTGTCATAGCCGCCAAACGGATACGACACATACAACACGCGCGGGTTGAACTGCGCCAGTGCACGACGTGATCGTTCAAAATCAAACAGGATCACGTGATAGCTACGGCTCAACAGGATGGGGTGTTTATAGCCATCCACGCGATGCAGGAAATGGGTGTGAGACTGAATGTCGAACACATCCTGGATGCCCTTGATTTCCTGAACGCTCATAAACTGTAGCGATTTTGGATCCCACTTCTGCGGATGGCCTTTGATACGTGATGAAATTATAAACGCCGTCGCGTTGAAGCCATATTCTTTCAGAACAGGGTACGCGTAGCGGCTCACCGATTTGAGACCATCATCAAAGGTGATCACCACTGCTTTCGCGGGTAGGTTCATCTTGTTACGCACGTACCCTTCAAGCTGGTACATCGTCAGCGTGGTATAGCCTTGATCGCGTAACCAGGCCATCTGATTATTAAACGCACGTACGCTGGTCGTCGTGGAGGTATGTCGAAAACGGGTGTTCTCTTCATCACGCAAAATATGATGGTAAGTCAGAACCGGTAGCCCGTTATCTTCCTGTGCATCGAGGCTGCTGATCCACGCCAGACGATTACCGATACGGATCTGAAACCATGTCTGGTTCAGGCGGTCTTTCAGCTTATTCAGAATCGGATAGCGAAGATTGGCGCTTAAGGTGCCAAAAGGCGCGCTTCCGCTGCTGGGGGCGTTATACACCGGCGTGTCTTTCCAGGTAATGAGGTTTTGATTACTGAGCGGCTTGTTCAAGTCACCCAGGCTATCCTCAACGCGTTGTTTGCCCTGAACTTTTTCAAGGTGGTCTTTATCAATAAACCCCGTACCGAATCCGAAACGAAATTCATAGTAATCCGCCGCGGCCGGAAAGACAGCGAGGATCTGCCCGGCGCGAACATTCCCTACATTCACGACGGCATTTCCCACCTGCGCCCAGATGGCCGCATCTTCGGTGGTTTGCATATATTGGGCAGGAAGGCCTTGCTGACTGGTCAGGCTGGCAGACGCACCACCGGAAACCAGCAGCAGAAGGATAAAGATAACGCGCATGAGCATGGGATATAAATCGATACGGAAAATCAGTCGCCATTGTAGCAAAAGCGACATCAATACCAATGTTTAATGCTTATACAGATCGTGAAGCAGAACGAAAGGCGGATTCTTCTGCTGCTGGTGCCACAGGCTGCTCACGCCCGGGGAGCCCTGCGCCACAATGGCGTGGCGAAACTCAGCGCTGCTCAACGTTGCGCGCAGCGGATACATCGCTTCGAGTAAAGGCAGGCTGATACCGGAGATCACTTCACAATTATCATGCTTATGGCTCATTAACGCTGCTGAACGGTAAGGCGCCGCGCCCGATTTGTCGGTGAGAAAAATCACGCCATCACCGGTGTCGGTTTCATGCAGCGCGTCGCACATCATCCGGCTGAGCATGTTGGTGCTTAACCCTCGCCAGTAATTTACAGCACGGCATTGCGCCAGGGGACCAAACCGGGCCTCCAGCTTCAGCAGCATTTCCTGCGCCACTTCATCGTGGCAGGTGATCACCCATCCCAGCATAACGTCTCTCCTTAGCAGGCGAGTAGTTTACCGAAGTGAAGGTTAGTTTACGGTGATAACTGTCAAAGAAAGCGCCCGGCAGACGGTACGTCGCCGGGCAGAAGGCAGAGGATTAGCTGCGCAGCCCACGGCCACGCTGGATCAAATACCAACACAGCAGGTAGAACGCCACGATAAACACCACCAGCACGACGACGGTGGTGAACAGCGGCACGTCGGTGATGCCGAGGAAACCGAAGCGGAAACCGCTGATCATGTAGACAATCGGGTTCAGGTGCGAGAGTGCCTGCCAGAACGGCGGCAGCAGCGTCAGGGAGTAAAACACCCCGCCCAGATAGGTCAGCGGCGTCAGTACGAAGGTCGGGATCAGGCTGATGTCATCGAACGTTTTGGCGAACACGGCGTTCAGCAAGCCAGCCAGTGAGAACAGGATCGCCGTCAGCAATAATGTGAGCGCCACGAACAGCCACGAATGCACCTGGAACGGCACGAAGAACAGCGAAATGGCCGTTACCAGGATACCCACGCACAGCCCGCGCGCCACGCCGCCACCCACGTAACCGGCGATGATGACGTGCGTTGGCACCGGCGCCACCAGCAGCTCTTCAATGTTGCGCTGGAACTTGGCGCTGAAGAATGAGGACGCCACGTTCGCGTAGGCGTTGGTGATCACCGCCATCATGATCAGGCCCGGCACGATAAACTGCATATAGGTGAAGCCGTGCATCTCACCAATGCGGGAGCCAATAAGGTTGCCGAAAATGATGAAGTAGAGCGTCATGGTGATCACCGGCGGCACCAGGGTTTGCACCCAGATACGCATAAAGCGGTTAATCTCTTTCGCCCAGATGCTTTTCAGCGCGACCCAGTAAAGATGCGTCATGCCTTGTCTCCTTGTTTGTCGTGCACCAGAGAGACAAACAGCTCTTCCAGTCGGTTTGCTTTGTTACGCATGCTTAATACCTGAATGCCCTGCGCGCTCAACTGTGAGAACACGCTGTTAATACCCTGCTCGCGCAGCACTTCTACCTCCAGCGTCGAGGTATCGACCAGGCGATAGTTGTAGCCCTCCAGTTTCGGCAGCGCGCTTTTCGCCGCCAGATCGAGGATAAAGGTCTCTGATTTGAGCTTGGAGAGCAGATTCTTCATCGAGGTGTTTTCCACCAGCTCGCCGTGCTGAATGATGCCGATATTGCGGCACAGCATTTCCGCCTCTTCCAGGTAGTGCGTGGTCAGAATGATGGTGGTGCCTTTGTCGTTCAGATCTTTCAGGAAACCCCACATGGAGCGACGCAGTTCAATATCCACACCAGCGGTCGGCTCATCAAGGATAAGCAGCTTTGGCTCGTGCATCAGCGCGCGGGCAATCATCAGGCGGCGCTTCATCCCTCCGGACAACATCCGCGCGCGCTCGTTACGTTTCTCCCACAGATCAAGCTGTTTCAGGTACTTTTCGCTGCGCTCAAGCGCCTCTTTGCGCTCCACGCCATAGTAACCCGCCTGGTTAACAACAATCTGCTGTACCGTCTCAAACGGGTTAAAGTTGAACTCCTGCGGCACCAGCCCCAACTGGCGCTTGGCGTTGACCACATCTTTTTGCAGATCGTAGCCAAACACGCTGACGCGGCCCGAGGTTTTATTGACCAGTGAACTGATGATCCCGATGGTGGTGGATTTCCCTGCCCCGTTCGGCCCCAGAAGCGCGTAGAAATCTCCCGCTTCGACTTTAAGATCTACCCCGCGCAGCGCCTGAACGCCCCCCGGGTAGGTTTTTTTGAGCTGTTCAAGCTCCAGTGCAATCGCCATGAATTCAACTTACCTTAAGTTCTGACACACGTTGTGTGGTTTCATTAAAAGTCGGGTTACCCTATAGTAGCGCAACGCAATCACT
>OATC01000275.1_pt1 | contig 15482 bp, 22 predicted proteins | sample 1475871 | NCBI WGS metagenome assembly OATC01 (sample SAMEA2579940, study PRJEB22360) | human gut metagenome | biome: human gut; feature: human-associated habitat; material: faeces | place: Denmark | collected 2008/2010
AAACAACACCCGGGGGGCGGGGGTTTTCGGGGGCGATCCCGTAGCCGATGTGGCCCGGACCGTTGCGCAGGAAGTCGGTGAGCCGGTGACGCAGGTTGAAGATGCCCACATAGTCGCCCTCATCGTTGACGAGAATGTATTTGGTGGCTGGCACCCAGCCGTCCGGCAGGCCGACGCCAAGCGACTCATCACGCAACCCTCGCACATATGCGGCGAACCGTTCACGATTCATGCCGGCCGCTGGGTTCTCGAATCCCGTCTCCTCCGTCGGGAATTTCGCGAACAAGTCAAACGCTCGTTCCTGGTCCGCCAGCCATGTCTCAATCAGCCGCATTGGTCACACTCCTCCTGTTGACACAGCAGACCACACTACTACTGCTCGGCCAACGGCCGCGAGCCTTATCTAGTTGGCCATTCCTCGGCAGTAATGCGGCGTACGAGCTCATCACGATATACGTCGCCGAGCAGCTGGACGGTCCGTTACGAAAAGAAAAAACCCCGGGGTTTCATGATGTCTCGCATGAGTGACTTTCCGGGGCATTCGCTAGTGGCATAGCCCGCCATGAGCCTCGAAAGTCAACTTGTATGATGAACAGTCCCAGCAGGAAGATCAGAGCTCCCGGCCGGTACGTGCGGTAGAAGTCGACCATATCCGGCTACGCCAAAGGCACTGCCATGATATACACCAGCGCAGCGAACACGGCGCCGAGCGCGGAAACAACCAAGAACGCGCCTACGGCAAAACGCAGCAGGCCACGATCCGAGGTCCTCCGACGCAGGCCACGGCATCCCACGAAGACGAATACCGAGACCAGCAGATAGAACAGCAGCCCGTACGCGGGCAGCATATCGATAATCAGCAGATCATTCATGGCATATCCTTTCGTGGCGTAATCCCATTCAACCTGCGCATGGCTAAAAACACAACATCATGTCAAGTAATCGCATGACAGCAGGTTTCGTCCGGCTTGGTTCGCACATAGAGCATCCGGTGATCGCGGCGTCCTGCGCCGTATTGTCCGTGGCGGTGCTCGCGGAGTATGTGTTCTCGATGGCGGCACGGGTCCCCGGCACCGCGACCGTGCGCGATATCGTGTTGGCTCTGGCGGTGCTTGCCGGCCTGGTCGGCGGCATGTTCCGCCCGGACCGGTTCCTGTGGCCGGCGCTTGTCACGGGCGTAATCCTCATGCTGGATGTCCCGATGGTCACGCCGATAGCCATCGGCGTCGCCTGCGCGGGGTTCCTCACCTATCTCGACGCACGGGCCGGCGTCATCGCCACCGTGATCCTGCTCGCCTCATCCCTGTTCGGCTTCACCGAGCCCGACGAAAGTCGCAGAATGGTGGCCGCAGTGCAGAGTCTGACGTTCTGTTGTGTCCCGTTCCTGGCCGGCCTGCTGCTGCATGTGATGCGCCAGCGAGACCATGACTCGTACCTGTTGCAGCGGCAACGCAAACGCGAGGCACGGCCCGTAGCCTGCACGGCACCATCAGCAACGACCTGGCCTACCTGATCCTGCGCATCGACCACACCGGAACCAACGGCATGCCCGCCGACGAACACGAGTACCGGCAACAGCTCGACGAATTGCGCGACGCCGCCATCCGGGCCATGGGCCACACGCACGAGGTCATCGACTCGCTCGAAGAACACACACCGGCGACAACCTGCTCGCCGAACCACACCGGCCGCTCACGCCGGAGACCATGCGCCTGCTGGCGGGCTTGCTGGCGAAACTGTACGCGAGCATCGCCAAACACGCCGACCCGGGCGAATGGCACGCTATCTGCGTCACCTTCGACACGGACGCCATCCGCATCTCCGCCAGCGACACCATCACATCCGATGACACGAGACTCGGCCTGGGCAGCGGCCTCGACCGCTACCGGACCATCATCGAAACAGGCGGCGGCACCTTCCAAACCCACACCGAACAAGCCCACTGGCAGCTGGATGTTAGCATTCCAATCGATGGCGACCGGTAAAACAGGCATTCGCAGACCAGTCATGTCAAGCAATCGCATGACAAGAATCATCCGTTTACGGCATCGCCGCCGGATGACCACACCAGCAGGGCACCCGCGAAGGAGACGACGATGATGCCGAGCACAGCCATCACGGTGATGGTCTGGCGCAATATCAGCGCGGCGATGACCACGCTCATGGCGGGGTCGATGGAGAACAAGCGTGCCGACCACGCGCGCCGACGTGATACGCCCGGACAACGTGTCCATCGTGTAGGGAATCGCGACTCCCAGCACCGCCGAGGCGGCGATGACGCCCCACTGGGCGGCCGACGCATGCGGGGCGTGACCGATGGATACCGGCGAAGTGTCCAGCGCCGCGACCGTGACCGACAGGGCGAGCCCGTCGAGCCCGGCGCCCGTCTTGCCGACCCGGTCGGCGAAGAGCGTGTACAGGCCGAAGCACACGTCCGAGCCCGGCGCGAACAGGTAGCCGGCCGGTGAAATAGCCTCCCGGCGTGAACGAGATCAGGCCCTCGCCTACCAGCGCGACCACCGCGCACAGGCCCTCGCGCCAGTGATGCGAACCGGCCAGGGCGACCACGCAGGGCCCGAGGAATTCCAAGGTGACGGCCACGCCCATCGGAATGCGGTCGATGGCCGAATACAGGCAGACGTTCATCGCCGCCATCGCCAGCCCGTAGACCACGATGCCCAGCCATTCGCCTTTCGGCCGGCCAACCAGTTTCGGGCGGACGAGCGCGAGCATGACGATCGTGGCGACCAGCATGCGCATCGAACTGACCGGAATCGGCCCCAACGCGCCGAACGCGGCACCCGAAGCTTGCCCAATACCCCTCCCCCGTCGCGGCCATTCCCACACGACCTCTGCGCCACCAATGATAGTGTTCGGCGAAGGCTCACGACGTGCGGAGTCGACTTTGTATGGCGAGATCAGCAGAGAGCGGCAGGCTCACCCCAGCAGAAGACCGGCGATCACGAGGACCGCCGCCGGCATCATGGCGCATGCCGCGAGAATCCTACGATTCCGGCTGCTCATCATCGTCGGCCCCTACGGGTTGCAGCGAATATCCTACGGCCGTTTGCGGAAACACGCCTTGCCGATGCCCAAGACCGCCAGATAAAGCAGGAACATCACGGGCGCCATGTCACGTACCGCCACGGGTCGATCTGGAACGTATCGAAGACGATGAACATGACGCCCCACACGTTGATGGCGACGATCGCCAGAATCTGGGCGGCCGCCGAATCGAACCTGGATTCGGCCGAACGGGCATCATTCGAGCCGGCCGGAGCGTCAGGCGTCCGCCCGGCGCGACGCATGACGCCGATTACCGCCCACACGATGGCCGCCACCAACGCCACGGGCAGGCACAACAGCAATGCCGTGGGCAGCGGCGCGGGCCCGAGTCAACCGACCCGCCCGAACCTACTCGTCCGCGAACAACCGGCGCAACACAGCATCCCGATGATTGATGAACAGGCCGAGGACGCGATAGCTGTCGGTGTCCTCGTACTCGATGGGACGAATCACATCACCGTCGAAATCAAGGATCGTTGCACCGGGCAGGGCGAGCAGGATCGGCGAATGCGTGGCGATAATGAACTGCGCGCCGCGGGCCGCCGACTCGTGCAGGCGGGTCAGTAGGGCGAGCTGGCGCTGCGGGGACAGTGCGGCCTCCGGCTCATCCATGATGTACAGACCGGCACCGTCGAACGAGTTGAAGAAATCGAGGAATCCCTCACCATGCGAACGCTCGTGCAGATGCGCCAGCACCTGCGAACGATAGCCGCCGCCCGCATAATCGCGCGCCTTGGTCGCCACATTGAAGAAGCTTTCGGCACGGAAGAAGTAGCTCGACTGCGATTTGCCGCGCCCGCGTTCCACGGTCAGCGCATCACAGAGCCGCGACACGTCATCGACCGTGGAGAACCGGTAATTGAGCGTGCCGCCCTCCGCGTTGAACCCATAGGCGACGGCGATCGCCTCCAACAACGTCGATTTGCCGGTGCCGTTCTCGCCGACGAAGAACGTGACCGCAGAATCGAACGCAAGATGCTCGATCGAACGGATTGCCGGGATCTGTTGCACATACGACCGGGTGCCGAGCGCATCCCAATCGATGGAGACGCCCTCCACGAACCGCGGAGTCTGATACCAATCACCCATATCGCGACCATAACCCACTAACACCGTCGGCGCAATTGCGCGGCGGTGGCAACAGTATAGTCAAAACTCAAGCCCCATCAGCCGGCACCCCGGCCAGCAGGTTCGCGAACATCTCACGCGCATACCCGCCATACGCGGGCAACGCCACGGCTTCCGCGACACCCAGCCACACGATCAGCACGCCGGCCAACGCCAGATACCACCGATGCAACGTCGCCCGCCGCCCATTGGCGATGCGCCACTTCACGCCCTCGAACCAGATCGAAAGCCCGACCGATAACGAACGACCGTCCATGATGAATCCCCTTCGACAATCACGTTATTGTGGCACCCTGCCGCGCCACGCCACTCGCGGCGTTGCAACAGGATAGACGTTTACGCAACGTCAGCCGCAAGCGATAATGGCATGTATCGTTCAAGCCAGGCAATATGCCGTCAAGCAATCGCATGACAGGCCACCGCTGAGGGGTGATGATTCCGCGAGGTGAGCATTCAAGAACAATTAGTCGCTGGTATCCTAGTCGTGCTCTATCGGAACATAGCCAAGTATATTAACTGCAACCGGCAGTCCTCTCGATTAACAGGTTATGAGCCGGCGACGGAAATTCCCGTAAAATCAATTAATTCACAAGTGTGATGCGGGAGTCTGTATAAGTAGGCTTTCGGATTCTCTGCCATCGACCACGACTTTCTCAAGCAGATTTCGCAACTCCTCTAAATCGTCATCCATCGATTTGCGTGAAGCCCGAATCATCCAAGTTCCATCGATATTACGCCGGTCAAGCGGATGACCGGCCTCTTGCGCAATCAGAGTCCAAAACAGTCGTTGCGTGCGCCCATTCCCTTCGCGAAATGGATGAATACGATTCACCGTCACAAAATGCGAGGTCATTTTTTTCGATGAACCGATTCTCATCGAGATCTTGAAGAAGATTATCATTGCGCAATCTTGCCGCCTCTTCGCGCATCTCCTGCTCGATGTGCGACACATCAGTAAAAGCATGCTTGGCATCCACTTGTTTGCTAAGATTCACGATTCGAATCTTCCCCACCCACGGATATACGTGGGAAAACAGCTGTCGATATATTTCCAGCAACTCGGCCAAGTCACCTGTGTTCTTCGGCGGATTGGACTTCATCACAGTTTCCATGATAGTGGCTGCGCGCACTTCTTCTTGGTCCAGTTCCTCCTGCGTCGTTGCGTTAACCAGGTTCTTCAGCAGACCTGTTTTCGGATCAAAATACGAATTCCATTGCAGCCGTTGCAGCTCAAACGCAACTATTGAGACCACGCTCCATCAGTTCAGAAGCCCCGATAAGACCGTTGACGTAATCCTCAAGAAGTCCCAATGTTCTGCTGTCCGGCAACGGCAGACCTCCCATGAGCGAATTGTGAATGGCGGAAGACATTGCCTGTTGACGCCTCAATACGGCGTTCGAATCATTTGCCTGTACTACAGCTCCAGTCATGACAGCGGCCTTTCTGCTAGAAAATTTACTAACTGCACTGTATGATACAGCTTGTTCTTTCATGCAAGCCAGTCAAAGTTGCAATATTCAAAAGCGATATCGTCTCTAAGTCTGACGACAATAATCCAATCATCAAGCAATCACTCATGATTATAACTATTTCGGACTCCGTCTCCTATGCAGAAATCATAAATTGGAAGCTCATTGATTATTTGAATACAAATTTAATGTAGCTGAGTGAATAACGATGATGCGTTAAGTACTCTTTTAGCGCATTTATATTACAACCCACATAGTAAGCAATCCACAAGCGTATCACTTGCTTCGATTCAAGCAAGTATTCAACCATGCTTAATGTATCTGGACGTTTTTTGCACGGAAAAAATGTTTGATTCCATTATATGAAGCGACGACCCTTCCTATCCACAATTGTCTATCTGCCTCACTAGACAGCAACGGTAATAATTGATTGAGAATAGCACTGAGTTGATCATGAAAATTTCCATCATGTTTTTGCAACATAGCGCCTATATGTTCAATAGCCACCCCCCACGAGCAACACTTGTGTTTCAAGAGGTAAATATCTCTCATTCTCTAAAAGGCTAATAAAGGAATACGCGCCCGTAGGACAAGCTTGCAGTAACTCGAACCATTTATGTATTCCTTTTATACCAATATCCTGAAAACGAAATATTGGATCAGCCTTTTGTGCATGTCGAATCTCCTTGTGGCTCAAAGAAGGCACTTCAAATGTCGACAGTTTCCTGAATGCTACCGAACGGCTAGGAAATGGCTTATCGTCATTTCGAGCAATCTGTAAATCATTCATGTCGAGTTTGCACCCATATGCAATTTCCAATAATGCTAGGAATGCCTGATGAATACGCAAATGTTCGGTAATATCAAGATGCTTGTGCGAGTACGTAGAGAAAACGGTATATGAATGCAGGGTCGCTTGCCCTCTTATTAAATTATCTGAAGCATCTCCACAAACTTGGATACGAGCACAGAAATTATTTTCACTAGAGATTCGCCCAATTTTAATCGGTTTTGCATTTTTAGCCCATAGGCAATTATGGTATCTCTGTTTGTTTTAGCATTATTGGGCAGCCAGACAAACAAAGATGAATCTCCCCACCACTTATTGAGCGCAGAAATCATTGAACGCATACGATTGATTTTTAGATATTTAGAACCGATATGACTTAACGCGTAATCAGAAAGTTGGATAAGTCGTCGAACTGCTATCAAACGCCTAAAATTATACGGACCACCTCCATATGTAAAATCTGTATGTGCAATTTGGCAGTCTGAAAGCAGGTAACTCTTTTCACGTGGACCTGTGAAAAATGATATTGTTTCAGGACAAGGTTTCATTTTGGGCGCACTTATGGCGATTGCACCACTACTTTGTCGGTCCAGGCAAGATGGATCCAGTTGATCTAGATAATCTCCTTCCGGCCCCTTTTCTCCATTATGGAGTTCTAGCAACAGTCGACCATCGGACTCATATAACATGCCCGATGATAAGAAGTGATTATCTACATATGCTTTTCCCAATAAGGGAGCATCCAAAATCATGGTAATTCCCTTAAGAAAAGTGATATTAAATTTAAAGTGGAATTAATTCCAAACTCATGTCTATTTGTTCTTCGATATAGTCGCGCGCGTCTGCAAAAAAACGAGGATGTGACATCGCCGCCTTCCATACGGGCAGAATGGACGGCTTCCGCCACTCTCATCGCACGTATCTCTTGTTCCGTCATGTCAACCTCCTCATTGCAAACAATCATACCTACCGGAATAGGTTCCTGCAGAATCGGCAATCCCGTTCCGGAAAAGCGAATGTATTAATCAAAAGACATTTGCATAACCACCGCTACGCATCGCCAATAACATACCGATGAGCCAGAATGAGGCCCAGGCCATGATGCTAATCCGCGAATGACGCTGGTCAGAGTGGCAGGTACATTGGTCTTATGGCTAAGCGCAAACATATCGGCACTGTTGTTATTGCAATACTGGTCGCTATTCTGCTGGCGGTGGGCGTTTCCGGCTGGCTATTCTGGCAGTCGGCACAACGGGTAATCGGCGAGGCGCAGCAGGCGGGCGAATATGCGGCTAAAGCGCAGCAATCCGTCGGGCAGGGCGACTTCAAGCAGGCGCTTGAGCAGATGGACGGCGCGGGCAGTCACATCGTCGCGGCGCGCGACGAAACCCAGGGCATGCTATGGCAGGCCGCCGAATACGTGCCGTATTACGGTTCGGACGTGAAGGCGGTGCGCGGCATGCTGGATGCGGCCGCCGACGCCGCGACCAACGCCCTGCCCAAGATCGACAGTGCCGCGCAGGGCACGTTGGTGGACTTCAATATCGAAGAGCTGCTGTCCGGCATGAGCTTCTCCGACGGCACGTTGTCCATTCCCAAAATCGCCTCCATCAAGCAGGACTTGTCCGATGCTGGCGTGGTCTTGAAGCGCGTCAAGACGTCGATTTATGCGCTGCCGCAGCCCCACACGGAACAGATCACCGAAATGGTCGATCAGGGCAAGCAGGTGGTGGACCAGATTGATGAGACTTTCGACACCTTGAACACCATCATCGAGAAGATTCCGGGCTGACGTTGGTTCGTTCTTGTCAGGCGTACCATTCGGGTCGTCGCAGTTTCAGGAATGGTCGCTGCTTCCGAGCCATTGCGGTCTGCGTGAGATCGATGTCGGTGATAATCAACTGCTCTTGGTCATCGGCCTTGCTGACGACGTTGCCGTACGGGCCCACCACCACTGATTGGCCGGCGAACGTCATATCATCCTCCGTGCCGACCCGGTTGCACATGGCGATGGCCACCTGGTTCTGCATGGCCTGGACGCAAATCTCCCACAGGAACATCTCCAACGGTTCATCGGTAATATTCGCGGTCGGGATAATGACCAGATCGGCACCGGCATCGCCGGCCTGATCGCAGTAGGCCAAGGCCTTATCGGCGTTTTCGTCAATATCGTCGGTCATCGCCATCTGCGCCATCGCCAGTCTCATATCGTTTCCCCATCGCTAGACTGCAAGTCCACCTGTATATGACAATTGTGCTGTATTCCGGCGTCATCAGTCAATACACGTCAAATGTGAAAGCTATTAAATCTATACGGACAACACTATGCAGTCTTAGCAATGCTCCCCTCAGTCAGCTTCGCTGACAGCTCAACCGCAATTGAAGACGGTCTGACGACCGCGCTACATAGCTCGGCTGTCGCCTCGCCTTCGCCTACAAACAGCTCTGCTGTTTGCTTAACGGCTCAGCCTCAACGAGGGGAGCAAGTAGAGACGAGTAGTGCGTTACCGTTTCACGATTGAGCGCTTGGCAAGGTGTGGGGTTTTGTGTTGTTTGCGGTTGCGGCTGGCGGCCGACTTTTCGCGCTCGCGTCGGGCTTTCGCCTCCTCGCGGGCGGCCATCGCACGCTCCTCCTCTAGGGATGGCAGACCGGCTGCGGCACGGCGACGGTTGTCCTGCTCGTGGTCGCGCCTGGCCTTGCGCTCGCCTGCCGCCGAACCGGGCGTTGGGAACCATCGCAATTGACAGAGCGTCTGGCCGAGATTCCACAGATTGTTGGTCAACCAATAGAGCAGCACGAATGAGCATCCACTGAATCGCGAACAACGTCAGGCACATCAACGCCACGGCCACGCCGATGATGATGCGTGACTGCGGCGAGGCAACCGTGCCAAACGAGTCGGCGATGCGCACGCCGAATATGGACGATGATTCGATGTCGCCCGCCATGGCGTGGTCGATGCCGCCCAACGGTTCCGCATTCCCGTCGGCGATTGCGGGCAGGGATTGCAGCGTGTAGAACAGCGAGCACAGAATAGGCGCCTGGATCAGCGAAGGCAGGCAGGAGCCAAGCGGATTGGCGTTATGTCGCTGCTGCAAGGCCATGATTTCATGTTGCATGGCTTCTTTGGAACGCGGGTCCTTGCGCGCGGCGTACTTGTGCTGGATGCGTTGGATCTGCGGTTGGAGCACCTGTATCCGCTGCATCGCACGCATTTGGGAAAGGAAGAGCGGCAGCAGACAGATGCGGATGACGAGCACAAGGCACATGATCGCGATACCCCACGCGGGGCTGGGGCCAGTAGTCATGCCAAACGTGACCAGGGCGTGGTGAGACAGGGTGAGCAGTTGGGCGACGACCCATTCTAGGGGTCGCAGGATGTGGTTGAGGATATTGATGAAGTTCATTGGGATTCCTGATGAATTGACGAATCTGGGATGTGTTTTCCGAGTTCAAGCAACTGCAATCTGGTACGGCAACAGCTGGGAACTCCCCTCAGTCTGCTTCGCGGACAGCTCCCCTCAGAGAGGGGAACCAAATTAGGGGGAAACAAGAACATCGCATAAATGCGTATCCACATGTCGCCTAAACAACACAATTGCGTTAGACCGTGGGGCGCAACGATGAGAGCTGAAAAGAGAAGCTAAATCAGATTCGGGAATCGGGAAGCGTGTAGCGGGCCCAGCGTGGCATCCATTGCGGGCGGGCCCATGAGCGGACGGCGTTCATCACCGTCGCATCGAAGCGGAAGCTGGCGGGCAACGGTCGGCGGCCGGCCGAACCTACGAACGACAACAGCACGACCGCGCAGCACGCACATACAGCCGTCACCGTGGCGGCGAAGACCATGGCGGCCAGGGCGGTCTGCGAATCACCGCCGGCAATCCAGCAGCCAGTGGCACTCAACGACAACAACAACGTCATCAACACGATGATGTCCGCCATCGGCATCGGACGCGACAGCACCCGGCCACGCGAAGCAACCACCGTCCATGTACCAGTCAAACGTTGCCGCAACGATTCCACACAGGCTACAGGCAGAAAAATCGGCATCAGCAACAGCACACATATGGCAAACCCCAGCCGGGTGCCAAGTGCAATGCCATTCATGATGTTCTACCCATTCCTTCTGAACCATACTTCCGCATGGAAGACGGCCCCTGTTTACTTTCCTGTAACACTGAACGCGCCGCGGGCTGGAATATATTTTGAGTCCTGAGTAGATCAGCCGTTCACAAGACCGATATCGCGACGGCGCAACAAAGGCAACAGCACGTCCAAAAAGCCCGGAATTCCGCCAATGTGAGATGGTCGACAAAATAACCAAAACTTCAACGAAAACCATAGGAGGTCATCGAACATGTCCGAGAACATGGAAAAAACAAACAACAATCGATTTACCGTCGGGTTTCTGGCCTTTGGCCTCCTGTGAAGCACCGGCCTGTACGTGGTGGCCACCGTGCTGCTCCCCCAGCTGTTCAAGGACCTCGGCATCCTCAACCTTGCCACCACGCTTGGCCAGGCGGTCGGCCCCACCATCACCTCCGTGGTCAAGACCACGACCGGCACCTGCACGCCGGCGTTCGCCATCTTCATCATCATGGACGTGTGCGCCGCCATGTTCGTGCTGCGCATCCAGAAGGTGAAGTAGCCGCTGCGAGTGCCTATCTCCGTTTCAAGGGGCTGATTTTGACTCAGCATCATGCAGCGCAGCTATATCCCCGGTGCGGGTATACTATTCCGGGCCGTCACGACGACGCCTATGGAACGCACGCATGGCAAAGAGAGAAACATGAGTCAGCCCGACACCGACACGGCGGCACAGTCGCCGTCCTCGCAACAGGAACCGCAGATTCAGGCGGATGGCCGTCGAAGCCATTCGGAACAGGTGAACCAACCAGCGCAAACCAGCCAGTCCGAGTCGTCACATGATGGCAAAGACGAGCACGCCCTACATACCAACCTGAAGCGCGGCATGGAATCCCGCCACCTGCAGATGATCTCATTAGGCGGCGTAATCGGCACCGGCCTGTTCCTGAGCTCCGGATACACCATCCAGCAGGCGGGCCCCATCGGCACGATCCTGGCATACAGCATCGGCGCGCTCATCGTCTATCTGGTCATGCTCACACTCGGCGAACTGTCCGTGGCCATGCCGGTGACCGGCTCCTTCCACGTGTATGCCGAAAAGTTCATCGGCCCCGGCCGGCACCGGCTTCGTGATCGCGATCCAGTATTGGCTCACCTGGACGGTGGCGCTCGGCTCCGAATTCACCGCCGCCGGACTGCTCATGCAACGTTGGTTCCCGGATAGCCCCACATGGGTGTGGAGCGCGGCGTGCATCATTCTCATCTTCACCTTGAACGCTTTGTCGGTGCGGTTCTTCGCCGAAGCGGAATTCTGGTTCGCCTCGATCAAGGTGTTCGCCATCTGCGCGTTCATCGTCATCGGCCTGCTCGCCATCTTCGGCGTTATTCCAATCGCCGGCTACCAGCATGCTCCGATGTTCGGCAACCTCGTCAAGGACGGTATCTTCCCCAATGGGTTCATGCCGGTGTTCGCCACGATTCTGACCGTCGACTTCGCGTTCTCCGGCACCGAGCTCATCGGCGTGACCGCCGGCGAGACGCGCGACCCGGAAACCGCCGTGCTGAAGGCCATCCACACCACGCTGTGGCGTCTGGTGCTGTTCTTCATCGGCTCGATCACCGTGATGTGCGCGCTGATCCCGTGGCGCCAGGCCGGCGTGGGCGAAAGCCCGTTCGTGCTCGTCTTCAATCGGCATCCCCTATGCGGGCGACATCATGAATTTCGTGGTGCTGACGGCCGTGCTTTCCGCCTCGAATTCCGGCTTGTACGCCTCCACGCGCATGGTGTGGTCGATGGGCAACGAGGGCATGATTCCGCGCTGGTTCACCAAAACGAACCGCCGCGGTGTGCCGATGCTCGCCCTGTGCGCCGCGATGGCCGGCGGTCTGTTAGCGCTCCTGCCTCCCGTGATCGCCGCCTCGACCGTGTACCTGGTGTTGGTGGCGCTTTCCGGCCTGTCCGCCGTGGTGGTGTGGATTGCCATCGCCTACTGCCAGATCGTGTTCCGCCGCCGTTGGCTGGCTGCCGGCCATTCCGCCAGCGAACTCAAATACCGCACGCCCGGCTATCCGTACGTGTCTTGGGCGGCGTTCATCCTGTGCACCGCATCGTTCGTATTGGTGATTTTCGACGTGGAGCAACGGTTCGCGCTCGTGGCCGAGCTCGTGTTCATCGTGGCCTGCTATGGGGCGTATTTCCTGCAACAGTGGGTACGCAAGCGCAAAAAGGCGACCGAGGCCGACGACCTCGATACGCCTTGGTTCGCACGCGACTGAACACATGACCATGTTCGTGATACACGTCACTTCCTGAAGTACGTAGTCGTCATGGAATCACCCGCACGTTTCCCGTATCGGAGCTGTACGATAGCTGTGAGACAAGGGGGCCGTCAGATTTCGGGGGGAGTGTTCCGGTAACGGTCCGTGCGGCACGTATCAACTCGTGGATTCACGCCAAATTCAGTTCAACATGCCGATTCTCGTAAATGGCCAGAAGCGGAACAACGCCACACCTTGGATATCGTCGTATGGCACTTGCCCATTGTTGCCGTCAGTAACGGTTACGGAAAAAGGGCTGTCGCTTGGATTCACGCCGGACTTAAGATAAGCGCTTTCATCAATGGGTTTGCCGTTGACCGTGATGGGCTCCCCGGATCCCTTACAGGCGACGGTATCGCCGGGCAGACCGATGACACGTTTGATTAGGTAACGATTGCTGTCGATTATCGACATCAGATTGGTGGGAAGCTGCTCCCCCTCCATCCAGTCTGCGGGATCTTTGAACACGATGATGTCGCCACGGTGCAGTGCAAAGAGTTTTGGAGTCAATCGCGAGGCAAATACACGGTCGCCGATTTGCAACGTGTCTTCCATGCTGCGGGATGGAATCACATATACGTTGAACACGAAGGTACGTCCCAGCAACACGACCAGCATCACCGCGATCACTGTCAGCAGATAGCCGCGAATTTCGCTCCAAACGGAGGGCTTTCGCGCGTGTCTCCTCGACTGGCCACGCGCTTTTTTGCTATGACGCCCCACCATCACATCCTTTCCGACCGATAACGCAACACCATAGTCCTCAAACCATGACGTTGCCTACGCCCATGTTTGAGCTCAGCTGTCACACCAGCGGTTCGCGCACGTCCAGTTCACAGGCGATACCGGTTTCCTTGCGGGCCCATTCAGCCGCCTGTAATGCGGCGATGTTCCATAATGCGCACGGCACTCCGCCAAGGTCCGGATGCGATGCCCAGAATGTGAGGTCATCAGCGTATGCGGTGATGACCGATTCTTCCGTGACTGGCATAATCGTGTGGTACAGACGGTCCGCAAGCGTGGCCACGAATTCGTTGGCCGCGGCGAACGTGTCGATGAGATGCTGTTCGGCGGTCACCGGCGGGCCGACCAGCTCCCAGGATTCGACGTCCGTGGCACTCCAATGCGCGGCTTCGCCGTCCACATCGCGTTGCAAAGAGACGAACAGCCTGGCGAACTCATCCGAAGTCAGTCCCGTAACCCGGCGTCGGGTTGACAATTCAATCGGAGTCATCAGATACCGTTCCTTTCGCTTCGTTCATTCCGTTGTTGCGCTGTTTGGATTTGCTGCCAGCCGGTACAAAGCCCATCTCGCACACCTCACGATAGCCCAAACTACCGGCGTGGCCATGATTGCCAGCCCTACGACCAGTGGCCATGAGGAGACGGCGATTCCGGTCAGATTGGTCATGGCGGTGGAGACGTCGTACATGCCATGGGCCACGATCAGCGGTGTGATCATGCCCATACGGCGGTACAGCAGCATGGCGAGCACTGCAATCAGCACACGGTGACGTGCCGCCGGCGTAATGGTCTCATCGAGCATTGTCGGATGATTCGCGTGGCCCACAATCGAGACAGTATCGGTTTCCGTTCGGTTCATGCGGCCAGACTATCGCCCGTTCTTGCCGATTGCCTGTGAGCAGGTTCGGATAGGCTGGCGCGAGAACAATGCGAGAAAGAGGCAAGGATGACCCGGAAACAGTCGCAACAGCACGACGCACAACGCAAACCGTCCTGGCGCGTACGCTGGAAAACCATGAGCCGAGCCGTGGGCATGGAAATCCGCGAACACAAAAGCTCATTCGCGGTCTATGTGGTGCTGCGCATGCTGGTGCTCGCCATGGCAATACTCCAGTTCTTTAACGGCGACTACGAAAATGTGTTCCTGTGCATCCTGACGTTGCTGCTGCTGTTGGCGCCGGCGTTCATCCAGGTGCAGTTCCGCATCGAGCTGCCTTCGGTGCTGGAAGTCATCGTGCTGGTGTTCGTGTTCTCGGCTGAGATTCTTGGCGAGATCAGTTCGTTCTATGAGATCTTCCCGTTCTGGGACACGGTGTTGCATACGATGAACGGCTTCCTCGCTGCGGCGATCGGCTTCTCGCTGGTCGACCTGCTCAACCGGTCCAACCGGGTGAAGTTCGAGCTTCCGCCCCTGTACCTGGCGATCGTGTCCTTCTGCTTCTCCATGACCATCGGCGTGATCTGGGAGTTCTTCGAATTCGGCATGGACCAGTTGCTCGGGTTCGACATGCAGAAGGACGCCATCGTGCATTCCATCAGCTCGGTGATGCTCGACCCCACGCACACCAACCATGCGATTCGCATCAACGACATCACCCAGGTCACGGTCAATGGCCAAAACTTGGGCCTCGGCGGCTACCTCGACATCGGTCTGATCGACACGATGGAGGATCTTATCGTCAACTTCATCGGCGCGGTCGTGTTCTCCGTGTTCGGCTTCCTATACGTGAAGAACCGCGGCAAGAAAGACTCCATCATCAGTCGGTTCGTGCCGCGCCGCAAGTCCGCCGACCGCGATTATCTGCGACTGGTGATCGACGGGTAGTGCCCGAACTCTTGCGCACTTTGGTCTTCGCCCGTCCCTGTGGCGGTGAT
>OATC01000281.1_pt1 | contig 15342 bp, 20 predicted proteins | sample 1475871 | NCBI WGS metagenome assembly OATC01 (sample SAMEA2579940, study PRJEB22360) | human gut metagenome | biome: human gut; feature: human-associated habitat; material: faeces | place: Denmark | collected 2008/2010
GAAAGGTTAACGGCGATAATCGACAAACGGGCCGTCGGCCACGGAACGGCGCTCGACCAGGCGAGGGTGGACTTCAATCGACTGCGAGATTTCACGCTTATTAACGATGCGGTCCAGCAGCATGTTAAACGCCGCTTCGCCAAGAGAGTCTTTAGGCTGATGAATGGTGGTCAGCGCCGGGCTAAAGTAGCGGGCGTTGCGCACGTTATCATAACCGATCAGCGAAATATCCTGCGGCACGCGCAGACCCATTTCATCCGCCGCGCAGATGGCGCCCATCGCCATAATATCCCCGCCGCAGAAGATGGCCGTTGGGCGAGGGTGCTGGCCGAGAATCTGCTGCATGGCGCGATAGCCGGATTCCGGCTCAAAATCACCCTGCACAATCCAGTTTTCCGGAACGCTAATCTGCGCCTCTTCCATCGCTTTCATAAAACCTGCCAGCCGGCCTGCGCCGGTGTTACGCTCCAGCGGGCCGGGGATCACGCCGATATCGCGATGCCCGCGCTCAATAAGGTAGCGCCCGGCGATATAGCCGCCTTCAAAGGCGTTATCGACAACCGAGTCGGTGAAGTCGGCTTTTGCCTCGCCCCAGTCCATCACTACCATCGGAATATGGCGATACTCTTCCAGCATGCTTAACACCGACTCCGGATACTCGGAGCACATCACCAGCAGGCCGTCTACGCGTTTCTGCGCCATCATTGACAGATAGGCGCGCTGTTTCTCCGGGTCGTTCCACGCGTTGCCGAGGATCAGGGTGTAGCCCTTCTGGAAGCAGCTCTTCTCGACGGCTTCGATAATCTCAGCGAAATAGGCCGCTTCGCTGCTGGTTGCCAGCAGACCAATAGATTTGGTGTGATTGACCTTCAGGCTGCGGGCAACGGCGCTGGGGGAGTAATGCAGTTCTTTTATTGCCGCCCACACCGCATTGCGCGTCTCTTCCGCAACGAATCGGGTTTTGTTAATAACATGTGACACTGTTGTAGTGGAAACGTTTGCGCGCTTCGCTACATCTTTAATAGTTGCCATTACTTCTCACTCCAGACCTTGACCTGATCGTCTGTTTATCGGTACGTAAACGTTTGCCTGTACACACCCTGGCGCCAAAATTGAGCATGGCATCACGTCGGGAAAACGACACAGAACGACAGGAAGGGGTCAATGGCCGATACGCTTTCAAATTAGCGTGGGATTTTGTCCGATCTTGGGGCAAAGGGGAAGAGCAAAAATGTGCATCACTCTAAATCTCGGAAGATTTTTACGCTATTCTGTGTAAAAATGAGCAAGCTCACTTTTCATGTGGGGATAATCAGGGGGAAAAATTGATGGATACAAATTTAAAGTTTTCGCTGACGACAACGATTATTGTTCTTGGTTTGATTGTTGCCGCAGGTTTGACTGCAGTACTGCACTAATTATGCGATTAAGGGAGAGGCCGCTCTCCCTTTCTCTCCGCCATTATTATCATTTTCGCAAAAATCTTTTGCCATTTCGTTCACTTTTGTTTTTCTGTGATTGATGTCATGCTTTTGACTTCTGATGAGATGCCGTCGCGGAAGGCGGCCTGATGGAGTCCCTGCATGAAAATCAATTTTCCCCTGCTCGCGCTGGCGATCGGTGCCTTTGGTATCGGCACAACCGAGTTCTCCCCGATGGGGCTATTACCGGTTATCGCTAAAGGCGTGGACGTTTCGATTCCGGCGGCGGGAATGCTGATTAGCGCCTATGCCATCGGCGTGATGGTCGGCGCGCCGCTGATGACTCTGCTGCTCTCCCACCGCGCGCGCAGAAATGCGCTGATCTTCCTGATGGCGATTTTTACCCTCGGTAACGTACTCTCTTCCATTGCGCCGGATTACACCACGCTGCTGCTGTCGCGCATTATTACCAGCCTTAACCACGGCGCCTTCTTCGGCCTGGGTTCGGTGGTGGCGGCGAGCGTTGTGCCAAAACACAAACAGGCCATCGCCGTCGCGGGCGGGGGTAGTACCGTCGCGATAGCCAATATCGGCGGCGTTCCCGCGGCGACCTGGCTGGGCGAAACCATCGGCTGGCGGATGTCGTTTCTTGCCACGGCGGGGCTGGGCGTGATTGCGATTATCGGTCTGTGGTTTTCTCTACCGAAGGGCAGCGCCGGCGAGCGCCCTGACGTCAAGCAGGAGCTTTCCGTGCTGATGCGTCCGCAGGTGCTGTCGGCGCTGCTGACGACGGTACTGGGGGCAGGGGCGATGTTCACGCTTTATACCTATATTTCTCCCGTTTTGCATACCATCACCCACGCCTCTCCGCTGTTTGTGACCGCCATGCTGGTGCTGATTGGCGTCGGCTTCTCGCTGGGTAACTACCTTGGCGGTAAGTTTGCCGACCGTTCCGTTAGCGGGACGCTGAAGGGCTTTCTGCTGCTGCTGATGGTTATCATGCTGGCGATCCCGCTGCTGGCGCAATCGCAGGTGGGCGCGGCAATCAGTATGGTGGTCTGGGGCGCGGCGACCTTTGCGGTGGTGCCGCCTTTGCAGATGCGCGTGATGCGCGTCGCCCACGAAGCGCCGGGGCTGTCATCATCGGTCAATATTGGGGCTTTTAACCTCGGAAACGCGCTGGGCGCGGCGGCGGGCGGCGCGGTCATCTCTGGCGGCCTGGGCTATGCCTTTGTCCCGGTGATGGGGGCGATTATCGCAGGCGTGGCGCTACTGCTGGTGCTGTTCAGCGGCCGGGCGCAGCCGGAAGAGGCGTTCGCCAACCGTTAATATTGCGTGAAGTCATACAATAACCGCAGAAGCTGAAAGGCTTCTGCGGTTTGCTTTTATGCAGCCAGATTAGCAGCAACAAACTTCCAGTTTACCAGCGCCCAGAAGTGCTCCAGATAGTTCGGACGGGCGTTACGGTAGTCGATGTAATAAGCGTGTTCCCAGACATCCACGGTCAGCAGCGGAGTCGCGTCGCTGGTCAGCGGCGTACCGGCGTTGCTGGTGGAGACAATAGCCAGGCTACCGTCGGCGTTTTTCACCAGCCAGGTCCAGCCTGCGCCGAAGTTTTTTACCGCTGCGTCGGTGAATTTGGCTTTGAAATCAGCGAAGCTGCCGAAGGACTTAGCGATAGCCGCCGCCAGTTCGCCTTGCGGTTCGCCGCCGGCGTTCGGCGCGAGGCAGTTCCAGTAGAAGGTGTGGTTCCAGACCTGAGCGGCGTTGTTAAAAACGCCGCCATCGGAAGAACGCACGATCTCTTCCAGGGTTTTGCCTTCAAACGGGGTGCCTTTGATCAGGTTATTCAGGTTGGTGACGTAGGCCTGGTGGTGTTTACCGTAGTGGTATTCCAGGGTTTCTGCGGAAATGTGCGGCGCCAGGGCGTCTTTTGCATATGGTAATGCAGGTAATTCGAACGACATTGCTACTCTCCTTTTTATAGTTTGCCTGCGTAATAACCATGTATTACGCAGGGTAATAATAGTAGCAAATTAAAAGATGTGGCAAAAGAGAGAGTTACCCTGTCGCCGCAGCGACAAGGCACAATTAGCGAATGGTTTTCGGCGTCATGACGCGACGTGCGCCCACGTAGTGGCGTACCCAGTAATCGTCGCTTAATGAGGTGATCTGAATGTCGCGGCCGGTACGCGGAGACTGGATAAATTTGCCGTTGCCAACGTAAACCCCGACGTGATCGGCAGTGCCGCGCCCGCGGGTGCGGAAGAAGACGAGATCCCCGCTTTGCAGCTCACCGCGATCCACAGGACGGGCGTCGCGCAGGTGATACATCTCATTGGCGGTGCGCGGAATGTGAATTTTAACCAGGTCCTTATAGGCGTAATAGACCAGACCGCTACAATCAAACCCGGTACGCGGAGAGGTGCCGCCCCAGCGATAGGGTTTGCCAATCTGATCCATCAGCTTGGACATGGCGGTGCTTTGCGCCTTTTGTACCCGAGCTTTATGCGCGTCGGCGATGGTCAGCTGCGGCTCGTCGGCAACCGGTTTGCAGCGGGTTTTATAGCCTTTACGCACCACGCACTTTTTCTGCACGCTTGCGGTTGCCATCTTGCTTTCCGCTATCGACCTTGTCGAACTGGCGCACAGTTTTTTATAGCCTTTGCGCAGAACGCATTTTTTTGTGGCGCTGGCAGTCTGGCGTGACGCGGTTGATTTGCTGCGGCTGGCGGTCGACGTTTTCTTGCTGGGGGTTTTGGCGGTGGTTTTACTTTTAGAACTGGCTGCTTTTTTCTTACGCTCTGCGGTCGTGCCCTTGGCCGGATGCGCTTTTGGCGTGGCCGAAGCGTGCGTATGCCCGGAAGCATGCGCCAGCGGCGTAAGTGAAATAGATGTGAAAAGTAATGCACAGAGCGAAATCGCGATTTTGTTAAGACGCGCCACTGAGCAATCCCCTGATTAAATTACAGACATATACAGATGCCTGACGATGAATGACAAACCGCATCGATTCTAAAGCATAAAATCGTGGAGAGTTACTACTCTTTTGTATCTAACGTCTCGTTTGGTTAACATTTGCAAAAAAATGCTTCCGTCAACGGTACCCGCGCATGAAAAACGCGCAATGCGTTGCCGCGTATAGCAATAAAATGATATTTTTAAGGCAACTTATGCCGACAGAAGATAAAATGTGGCAAGTGAAAAAAATGTTATTATCGGTCCTGCGCCCAGGGCGCTACAATGACAAATTACTGCCGTAAAGAAGTTTAAGGAAGCACGACAATGAGCACGACTTTAGAAAAAATCCAACGTCAAATCGCTGAAAACCCGATCCTGCTGTACATGAAAGGGTCGCCGAAGCTGCCAAGCTGCGGTTTCTCCGCTCAGGCCGTTCAGGCGCTCTCCGCCTGTGGCGAACGTTTTGCCTACGTCGATATCCTGCAAAATCCGGACATCCGCGCAGAGCTGCCGAAATACGCTAACTGGCCGACCTTCCCGCAGCTGTGGGTTGACGGTGAACTGGTCGGCGGCTGTGACATCGTGATTGAAATGTATCAGCGCGGCGAACTGCAGCAGCTGATCAAAGAAACGGCCGCGAAGTACAAGACTGACGAACCGAAAGCTTCCGGTGAAGTCGCTTTTTTTATCGCTTACTCTTCGGCCACGGGTAATGGCCAGCCGCCAAGGCGCTTCCAGCGGTTGACGATTTCGCAGAACAGCTGGGCGGTTTGCTGGGTATCGTAAAGCGCCGAGTGTGCTTGAGTACCATCAAATGCCATTCCCGCGGCAATACAGGCTTTCGACAGCACCGTTTGACCCAGCGCCAGGCCGCTCAGAGCCGCGGTATCGAAGGTCACGAACGGATGAAAGGGGTTACGTTTCAGGCCAGCCCGCTCTGCCGCCGCCATGGTAAAGCTGTGATCGAACGTGGCGTTGTGCGCGACCATAATCGCGCGGCTGCAGTCGCTCTCTTTCATTCCCTTGCGGACCATTTTAAAAATCGCGTGCAGCGCATCGTATTCGCTCACCGCGCCGCGCTCGGGATCGTTAGGGTTAATACCGTTAAAAGCCAGCGCTTCGGGCTGCAGGTTGGCGCCTTCAAAAGGCTCAACATGAAAATGCAGCGTTTCGTCCGGCATCAGCCAGCCTTCCTCATCCATTTTCAACGTAATAGCGGCGATCTCCAGCAGGGCGTCGGTTTTGGCATTAAATCCGGCGGTTTCAACATCGATTACCACAGGATAAAAACCGCGAAAACGGTCGCACAGACCATTAAGTTGAACGTTCTCGGACATCAGATTCTCTTAGCTGGAAAAAAGTAGCGCGCATTATGGCAAATTTTGCCGCAGCTTGCAGCAGGAAGGGGATAAAACAGCAGGCACCGCGGGTGCCCGCAGCCGATTAGTTGCCGAGGCCTTTTCCGGCGTCTTTCTCTTCAATCAGTTCAATTTTATAGCCATCCGGATCTTCGACGAAGGCGATGACGGTGGTGCCGCCTTTGACCGGGCCGGCTTCACGCGTCACGTTGCCGCCGTTCTGGCGGATACGCTCGCAGGCTTCGGCCGCGTTTTCAACGCTGAGCGCGATATGGCCATAAGCGCTGCCGAGATCGTACTTATCAACGCCCCAGTTATAGGTCAGCTCAATCACGGCGGTATCGCTCTCTTCGCCGTAACCCACGAATGCCAGCGAATATTTATACTCAGTGTTTTCGCTGGTGCGCAGCAGTTTCATGCCCAGCACGTTGGTGTAAAACTCAATAGAACGTTGCAGGTCGCCAACGCGCAGCATGGTGTGAAGTAAGCGCATAATGTCCCCTATGCAGTTTGTTTTGATACATCAGAGCGTTGAGTATAGCGGCGATAACCCGCCGCTATCAATGGAGGGATTACAGGGTAGGGTAATCGGTATAACCTTCCGCGCCGCCGCCGTAGAAGCTTTCCGGACGCTGCGGATTCAGCGCGGCCTTCTTCTGCAGGCGCGCGACCAGATCCGGGTTGGCAATATAGTCGCGACCGAAGGCCACGGCATCGATCAGGCCTTTACCGATCAGATCGTTTGCCTTTTCCACCGTGTAGGCGCCAGCGCCGATAATAGCGCCCGGGAAGCGGTCGCGGACTTTCTGACGGAATTCATCGCTGTACGGTTGGCCGCCAGCCCAGTCCGGCTCGGACATATGCAGGTAAGCAATACCGCGTTTGGCCAGCGCTTCGATGAGATAGAGCGCGTCGGCTTCTTCATTCGGGCCATTATCGACGTTCTGAAAGCTGCCGATAGGCGAGACGCGAATCCCGATACGGTCGGCGCTCCACTCTTTACTCGCCGCATCAACCACTTCCAGCACCAGGCGAGCGCGATTTTCCACGCTGCCGCCGTACTGGTCAGTACGATGGTTGGAAGAAGGGGAAAGGAACTGGTGCAGCAGGTAGCCGTGCGCGGAGTGCAGTTCGACAAGGTCAAAGCCGGCATCGCGGGCGTTGCCTACCGCCTGGCGGAAATCATCAACGATCCCCGGGATCTCGGCGGTTTCGAGCGCGCGCGGCATCGAGGTGTCTACGCGAATAGCGTGGCCGTTTTCATCACGCAGCGAGGTACGGGTACCCGCGCTAATGGCCGATGGCGCAACCGGCGCGGCGCCACCCGGCTGAATGCTGCTGTGGGAAATGCGCCCGGTGTGCCACAGCTGAACGGCAATACGCCCGTTTTCCGCGTGTACGCCGGCGGTGATTTTTTTCCATGCGGCAATCTGCTCCGGGCTGTGCAGGCCCGGTGCGCCCGCGTAGCCTTTAGCCTGAGCGGAGATCTGGGTGGCTTCGGAAATAATCAGGCCGGAGCTGGCGCGCTGGCGGTAGTATTCGCCCATCAGCGGGGTTGGATTTCCCTCATCATGCGGCGCAGTCGCATGGGGGGAGCCATAAACACGCGATTCGGTACGGTTACCGCACCCACTTTCAACGGGGTAAACAACTTTGATTCTGACATAATGACTCCTGAGTAGACCGGTCGTCTTGAAACGGGATAAATAAAAACGCCTGTTAAACGGCAGGCGCAGCAATAATACGTTTGGCGTGGGCAAGGGCGCTTTCCAGCGGCGTTGCGCTACGCGTAATTTTAGCCTGCAGATTCGCCCCCAGCCACAGGGAGTAAAGCACCTGCGAGAGCGTTAAGGCGTCGCCGTCAAACGCAAGGCTGCTCTCCTGACGGCCTTTCTCCAGCGCATCGCCGAGGAGAACGATGATCTGGCTGGCGCCTTTATCCATCGCGGTGCGCATATCTTCCGACAGATCGCAGACCTCTGCCGACAGCTTCACCGTCAGACAGCCGCTGATGATGCCCTGCTGGCAAAACTGCGTCAGCGTATGCTGATAGTAGGCCAGGAGGCGATCGCGATAGTTCCCCTCGCCGTGGTCAAAATGATCGACCAGGCGCTGAAGATATCCGGCGTAGTGATGGTCGAGCAGCGCAACGCCAAAGGCTTCTTTAGAGCGAAAGTAGTGATAGAAAGAGCCTTTCGGCACCTCCGCTGTTTTCAGCAGTTCGCTCAGACCCATACCGGTAAACCCTCGATGCATGCAGAGCTGCTCGCCGGTGGCCAGGATATGTTCGCGGGTGTTACATTCACTGTGCTTGTTCATGGCGCTCACTGTAATAGACCGATTGGTCTAATGCAAGTCATAATTAAAAATGCCGCCTGGCGAAGAGGCTGATGAACAAAATTTGCGTACGGCGGATGAAACGTCTTCAATAAAGAAAGAGATGAGCGGCAGGAGAGGCGAAGTGGCTGAACAACTGGAATTCTTCCCGGTACAGAGTCCGTGCCGGGGGATTTGTCAGTCTGATGAGCGCGGCTACTGTCGGGGGTGTATGCGTAGCCGCGACGAGCGTTTCAACTGGCAGAAAATGAGCGATGCGCAAAAGCAGGATGTTTTGCGTCTGTGCCGACAGCGGCTACTGCGCAAATTACGCGCAGCTAAGCAGGATAGTGCGGAAGAACCGCAGCAACCCTCACTGTTTTAAGCCTAAAATTGCGTATACTCAGGGCACTTTTTTATTGAGGAAGCTGTTATGGTTCAGCGTATTGCTATGGCTCCGCAGGGGCCGGAATTCTCTCGTTTTGTGATGGGCTACTGGCGTCTGATGGACTGGAATATGTCCGCTCAGGCGCTGGTGGGCTTTGTTGAGCAACACCTGGATCTGGGCATTACCACCATCGATCATGCCGATATTTACGGTGACTATCGCTGCGAGGCGGCGTTTGGCGAAGCGCTAAAGCTGGCGCCGCATCTGCGCAGCAGGATGGAAATTGTCACCAAGTGCGGGATTGCCACGAAAGCGCGGGCGGAAAACACCATCGGTCACTATATTACCGACCGCGACCATATTGTTCTCAGCGCGGAGCAGTCGCTGCGTAACCTTGCCACCGACCATATTGACCTGCTGTTGATTCATCGTCCGGACCCGCTGATGGATGCGGATGAAGTGGCGGAAGCCTTCCTGGCCCTTCACCATAGCGGCAAGGTTCGTCACTTCGGCGTATCGAATTTTACCCCCGCCCAGTTTACCCTGCTGCAGTCGCGCCTGCCGTTTACCCTGGCGACCAACCAGGTGGAAATTTCTCCGGTTCATCAGCCGCTGCTGCTTGACGGTACGCTGGATCAGCTTCAGCAGCTGCGTATTCGCCCGATGGCATGGTCCTGCCTCGGCGGCGGTCGTTTGTTTAACGACGACAGCTTCCTGCCGCTGCGCGATGAGCTGGCGCGCGTTGCTCAGGAGCTGAATGCGGAGAGCATTGAGCAGGTGGTGTATGCCTGGATCCTGCGCCTGCCGTCGCAGCCGTTGCCGATTATTGGCTCAGGGAAAATAGAGCGCGTGCGTTCCGCGGTGGCGGCCGAAAAGCTGAAGATGTCCCGCCAGCAGTGGTTCCGTATCCGCAAAGCGGCGTTAGGTTACGACGTTCCGTAAACCCCATCACCTCCGCAATGGCCTACACTTAGTAGCGACAGAGCCATTAAGGAGGTGTTATGCAACGATGTATTCTCGCCATACTTACCCTGGCCGCGTGCGCAGGCGCGCAGGCGGCCAGTGAAAGCGTCGATATCAATCTTGTCACCAGCCAGAGCGTCGGTCAGGCTATCGGTAGCGTTAAAATCAGCGAAACCGCGAAAGGCCTGGAATTTACGCCAGACCTGAAGGCGCTACCTCCCGGCGAGCACGGCTTCCATATCCATGCCAACGGCAGCTGCCAGCCCGCGATTAAAGAGGGTAAAACCGTCGCCGCTGGCGGGGCAGGCGGGCACTACGATCCGCAAAAAACCGGTAAGCATGAAGGTCCCGACGGCGCCGGTCACCTCGGCGATCTGCCGTTCCTGGTGGTCAATAACGACGGTAAAGCAACCCAGCCGGTGGTCGCGCCGCGCTTAAAAACGCTGGATGAGGTTAAAGGGAAGGCGCTGATGATTCACGTGGGGGGCGACAATATGTCCGATAGCCCGCAGCCCCTTGGCGGCGGCGGCGAGCGGTTCGCCTGCGGCGTGATTAAGTAGTTCTTTCCGTTAAGGTGCCGGCAATGGGCGCCTGTTCCAGCTGCGACAGCGCGCACCACAGTCGCCAGATAACCGCCGCCAGCTCTTTGGCTGCCGGCTGGTGGTGGTGATTAAGCGCGTCGCAGATGCGCTGCAGCTCCTGCAGCGTCGAGGCGAGTGGCCGCTGCTGTACCCCGCGCTCGCTCATCACATCCCGCAGCAGGCTGATGCATAAATCGCGCACCTGCGATAGCGGGTCGGAACGGGTTTCCCACTCGCGAAGCTGCCACACCACGTGGGAACAGTTGAGCAAAACCACGCCCCAGCGCAGCAGCCAGCGGCGCGCCAGCGCATCCTGGCTATTGCTGAGCTGGCTGATGTGGTGATAAACCAGCGATTCAAATTCATGCTCGCTATGCTGCGGGCGGCGGCTTAGCTGGTCGACAAAGTGACGCCGTAACGCACGGATATGACGGCGGCTTTTACGCGCGTCTGAACCCGGGCTGATGATGGCGAACGCCAGCCAGGCAAGGCCGACGCCGATGATTTTGCCCAGATTATCGTTAAGAAACGACGCGTAGTCGTAGACCGGCGGGTTGGTCACCGAAATAAACGACCCCATAAATACAATCAGCTGCCCCCACAGTCCGGCGAGCTTAGGCATCTGGAGTTTCAGCAGCTGCATGGTGGTCAGCAGGGGAAACAGAAACAGCAAGAACTGCCATAAATCGGTTATCTGCACCATCAGGCCAAACTTCACCACAAAGCTAAAGAGTGAAAGCAGGATCAGGGTACGCATCAGCAGCGTTAGTGACTTAAACGGCGAAGGAGAGACCGAATAGAGCACGCAGCAGATCGCCGCCAGGGTCAGGGCTGCGGCGCAGGCCTGCCATTGGGTGCTAATTCCCCAGGCGCCGACCATCACCAGCGCGCAAAAGGTGCGTACGCCGTTCCATAAGGCTTCGGCCTGATCGGTATGGCGAGCCAGCGCTGGCGCGGAAGGTACGTTAAATTCGGTTATCGCGCTGGCGTTTTCGATGCGCCTTAGCCAGCGGCTGCTCTCCAGATAGAGACGACAGAAGTAGCGCAGACGCTTCCAGAAGGCGATATGCCGGTAGTCAGCGTCCGCGGGGGGCGCCAGCGGAGCGATGATGCGGGCAACGCTCAGGGCGTCGGCGTTGGCATGAGATAATGCGTTGAGCAACGACTCCAGTATCTCGCGGGTGCGGGCAGGCGCGGTGGGCCAGTTGAGCAGCATTCGCCGCAGGCTCGAAATCACGCTGGTCATTCGCAGCTGTTGATGCAGCAGGTAGTTCAGCAGCGGGTTTTGCCGACGAAAGCGATAGTGGCTCCAGAATGCCTGAATGCGCAGCAGATTCATGGTCAGGATTTGCCCGATCACGCTCTCGTGCGCGGTGCGAATGGCATCGGTCGTTTCCGGCACCCACAGCAGGCTGGCGTGTTCCAGCAGGCGCGCATGCATGTTTTTCAGCGCCGTCAGCAGCGTAGCGCCATCGGAGGTGCTCGGTAAGATCATCATCATCAGCCCGCCGCACAAAATACCGACGATGACTTCGCAGACGCGCGACTGGGCGATGGTCCACAGTTCGTTCGCGTCGGTGATATTGATAACCGGGAAGGCGATAATCGCGCAGGTGTAGCCCGCAAGCTGGAAAGCGTAGGCGACGTTATTGGTAAACATCGCGCAGGCCCACGTGCAGAGGGCTATCCACGCCGAAATGCTGAACAAAAACAGCCACGGATCGTTGAGGGTATGCCCGGCCAGCAGCAGCGCCGCGCAGGCGCCGAGCAGGCTGCCGGCAATACGCCCGAAGCTTTTGCTGATCACCCCGCCGACGGTGGGAAAGCTGACCACCGCGGCGGAGGTCATCGCCCAGTAGGGTTCGTCAAGATTCAGCCAGTAGGCGACGCTCAGCGCCAGGCACATGGCAATCCCGTTACGCAAGGCATAGCGCCACTGCGGACGGCTGGCCTTAATCCACGGGAGCGAGCGCCACGTCAGAGCCTGCAGCTTCATTATTGCGCGCCGATGGCTACGGTGCAGGTGGTACCGGAGACCAGGATGGTATCCGGCGGCAAATGATCAAACTCAATACGCACCGGTACGCGCTGGGCAAGTCGGACCCACGGAATATTCGGTTTAATGTTCGCCACCAGATCGCCGCCGCTCTCCACGCTCTGGTCGACGATGGCGCGTCCGATGCTGCTTACGTGACCCTGTAACTTCTGCTTGCTGCTATAAAGAATGATCTGCGCGCTGTCGCCGGGACGGATATTGCGCAGTTTCGTTTCTTCAAAATAACCCACCACGTAGAAGGAGCGGCTATCCACGAGGGCGAAAACCGGGTGGCCAACGGCGGCGTAGTCGCCAACCCGGGTTGAGAGATTGGTGACCCAACCGTCGACCGGCGCTTTTATTTCCGTCTGCGTGAGCTGCCATTGGGCGTGATCGAGGGTGGCCTGCGCCACGCCAACCACGGCCTTAGCGGCTTCGAGGTTGGTCGTGGCGGTATTCAGCGCGGTATTGGCGTTTTCTAAATCTTCTGCCGAGATAAAGTTCTGTGATAGATGACGCCGACGGCTGGCATCGCTGGCGGCTTTTTTCTGTTCTGCCTGCGCGCGGGCGACTTCCGCTTTGGCTTTAGCAAGCTGCGCCCGGGCGTTGAGCAGGGCGATTTTATAAGGCGTGTCATCGATTCTGAACAGCACGTCTCCCGCTTTAACCAGCTGGTTGTCGCGCACGTTGAGCTGCAGGATGCTGCCGGAAACCTGGGGTGTGACGCCAACCTGCTCGGCGCGGACCTTGCCGTCGCGGGTCCACGGTGATTGCGTGTAGTAATTCCAGACCAGCCAGGCGGCAATAATAGCCAGCGCGGCGACCAGCAGCGTGGATAAGTATTTTAGTTTCTTCATGTAATGAACATTACCAGATAGTCAGTAAAACCAGCGCCAGACAGACGGAGAGCGCAAAGAAGGAGAGGTCCATTAGCAGGGGATGCCAAATCTCGCCTGCATACATCCAGTCCCGCAGCTGGCGGTGGATAATCAACCAGATAAAAAAGCCCAGCAAAACGGCTTTAAACACGGGAGGGAAATAGACAGCAGCGCCGAACACCAGGTCCTGGAGCGACAATCCGGCAGTGTTAAGACTCAGTTTCACAAGCAAAAATCCTTTGCCGTTGCAGGAAGAATGTTCAGGTTATGCGATTATTCACATTGTAAATCATTGTTCTGATTTTAGTGAATCGGGTAATTCATTTGTTTTGGTAATTTAAATGCTGCACACTATTCTAAAATCAGTATAATAACTTAGCAAGCTAATTATAAGGAGATGAAATTGGAATCGCCACTTGGTTCTGATCTGGCACGTTTGGTGCGCGTCTGGCGCGCGCTAATCGACCATCGCCTGAAACCTCTGGAGTTAACGCAGACGCACTGGGTCACGCTGCATAACATTCACCAGCTGCCGCCTGAACAGTCGCAGATTCAGCTGGCGAAAGCCATTGGTATTGAGCAGCCGTCGCTGGTTCGCACGCTCGACCAGCTGGAGGAGAAAGGGCTTATTTCTCGCCAGACCTGTGCTAACGATCGGCGGGCAAAACGTATCAAGCTTACCGAAAAAGCCGAGCCTCTGATCAACGAAATGGAAGAGGTTATCGGCAAAACGCGTGATGAGATTCTGGCCGGCGTATCTAAGGAAGAGGTGGAAACGCTGCTTAATTTGATTCGTAAACTTGAACACAATATTCTCGATCTCCAGGCAAAAGATTGACCTTAGCGAGGCCTTGAGGACTCTCAAGGCCTCTTTTTTATTCATTCATGCCAGACCACTACGCGGTTACGCCCGCTGTTTTTCGCTTCATACATCGCGGTATCCGCGCGCTTAACGCACTCTTCTGCCGAAACGTGCGCATCCTGCGTGGTGAACACGCCCATACTGATGGTCATTCTCTCCGGTAATCCCTCCTGCTTCTCGCTGACCGACAGGCGGATACGTTCGGCGATTGCCAGCGCTTCGTTGGCGCCGATATTCACCAGCAGCAGGGCAAACTCTTCCCCGCCGATACGCGCGGCAGCGTCGTCCTGGCGCACGTTGTTCTGCAACACGCTGGCAGCAAACTGAATCACCTTATCTCCCTGCACGTGACCGTAGGTGTCGTTGATGCGCTTAAAGCGATCGAGGTCGCAGACGATGACCGACAGCGGCTGTGAAGCGGAAGCCTTCGACAATCGCTGAGTCAGGGTGTCATAGAAATAGCTGCGGTTATACAGCCGGGTCAGGGGATCGCGAATCGAGTTCTGGTAAGAGCGGACGTATCTTTCGTTTGATTCACGATAGAGTATAAAAACGTCACCAAGCAGAATTAAAATCAGAAACAGGGTGCTAAGCGTTTCAAAAAGCCGCGCCTGATTCCAGGAGTGAGCGTTACCGCTAACCGTGGAGAGCAGCACCAGCAGCGTAAAGATATAGGCGGTACAAAAAAAGGCGCCGCTGTACCAGAATATATTACGCAGCCGAGTCAGGCCGATCATTAAAATCAGCGTTAATGACCATATGATAATTAATAGCCAGCCAATGCGATTATGCCATAGTGGCGTAAAGGTATAGGTTAGATTGTCAATGAATTCAATGCTTAGCAACGGCGAGTTGCTTGAATGAACCCACGATAATATGAGCGTTGCGCTGATAAAAATAAAACAACTACTGAGCACCGCACCGTGAATTTTTCTTGAGTGGCCGGTAATATGTCGGATGCGATATAAAATAATTGAGGTTATAAATAAAACAGCCATCATCACGTTGCGGAAAAAATAAAAAATCAGCGCGTCATTTTGATTGATCTCGCGCCCCTGAGCACAGACCAGCCAGTCGGGATAGCTGCCTATCGTTCCCAGCATCAGCAGGGCCGAGCAGGTAAACGCGAAGGCTATCGGGGCCAGGTACAGCTGTTTTTTATCACACAGATATTTCATGCCCATAAAGCAGGCAATCATAATATGAAAACCCATCAGTGAAATAGTTAGCACAGGGAAAAGCATGGATGATGTTGTAGAGATACGATGAATTAATGAGGTGGTAATAAAATTAACCACAGCAATAGAAAGACTGCACGCGATAGCGTAAATAAATATCCGGCAGGGTAAGCTTTTTATATTAACGCGCATAGTCAACATCCCTGAAAAATGCGAAGGTAAAACGACAGAATTGCCGCAATGTTTTAAATAATACTGGCTGGAGAATACTTGATGGTGGCGGGCGGAATATTGCGCGGGCGCAAATTAGTGCATGTATAAAAGAAAAATATAAATATATATGAATTATTTATTTATACTGAGGAAATAATACGTATTTTATATCAATAAGCGGCCCGTCC
>OATC01000283.1_pt1 | contig 15264 bp, 8 predicted proteins | sample 1475871 | NCBI WGS metagenome assembly OATC01 (sample SAMEA2579940, study PRJEB22360) | human gut metagenome | biome: human gut; feature: human-associated habitat; material: faeces | place: Denmark | collected 2008/2010
GCCAGCGTCATTTTTCCCGCATATTAATCCGCATCGGCCGCGCCCGCTGGACCCGATTCGCTACCTGCTGCAGTGCGTGTGGCTGCTGGCGACGCGGGTGCCGGAGCCGGATAAAAAGATCAACTGGCGTTCGCTGGCGGCGCTGGAGGGCGTCCAGGGGCGCTATGCCCAGTGGCTGGAAAAGCTGCCGGAAAAGGTTAACGCCCGCACCGGTCATCTGGATAAGCATAAAGAGCTGGCTCACCTGTCGCCAAAGCTGCGGCGGTTTATTCTGGGCACGATAACCTTTTTCTCGCTAATCCTCGCGCTGCTCTGTATTACCCAGCCGTTTAATCCGCTCTCGCAGTTTATTTTCCTGCTGCTGCTGTGGGGCGTGGCGCTGCTGGTGCGCCGCATTCCGGGACGCTTTTCGGCCCTGATGCTGATCGTGCTGTCGCTGACCGTCTCCTGCCGCTACATCTGGTGGCGCTACACCTCGACGCTCAACTGGGATGATCCCGTGAGCCTCGTGTGCGGGATAATTCTGCTGTTCGCCGAAACCTACGCCTGGGTGGTGCTGGTGCTGGGGTATTTCCAGGTCGTCTGGCCGCTGAACCGTCAGCCGGTCCCGCTGCCGGAGGATATGGCGCAGTGGCCGACGGTCGATATTTTCGTGCCGACCTACAACGAAGACCTCAACGTGGTGAAAAACACCATTTACGCTTCCCAGGGGATCGACTGGCCGAAGGACAAGCTCAATATCTGGATCCTCGACGACGGCGGGCGCGAAGAGTTCCGCCAGTTCGCCAAAGACGTCGGGGTGCACTACATCGCCCGCACCACCCACGAACACGCGAAAGCCGGGAATATCAACAACGCCCTGAAGTACGCGAAGGGCGAGTTCGTGTCGATTTTTGACTGCGACCACGTGCCGACCCGCTCGTTCCTGCAGATGACCATGGGCTGGTTCCTGAAAGAGAAAGAGTTGGCGATGATGCAGACGCCGCACCACTTCTTCTCCCCGGACCCGTTTGAGCGCAACCTGGGACGATTCCGCAAAACGCCGAACGAAGGCACGCTGTTTTATGGCCTGGTGCAGGACGGGAACGACATGTGGGACGCGACCTTCTTCTGCGGCTCCTGCGCGGTGATCCGCCGCGGCCCGCTGGATGAAATCGGCGGCATTGCCGTGGAAACGGTGACTGAAGATGCCCACACTTCTCTGCGCCTGCACCGTCGCGGGCACACTTCAGCCTACATGCGTATCCCGCAGGCGGCCGGTCTGGCGACGGAGAGCCTGTCGGCGCATATTGGCCAGCGCATCCGCTGGGCCCGCGGGATGGTACAAATTTTCCGCCTTGATAACCCCTTGTTTGGCAAAGGGCTGAAGCTGGCGCAGCGCATCTGCTACGTCAACGCGATGCTGCACTTTCTGTCCGGTATTCCGCGGCTGATCTTCCTGACCGCGCCGCTGGCGTTTCTGCTGCTGCACGCCTATATCATCTATGCGCCAGCGCTGATGATCGCCCTGTTCGTGCTACCGCATATGATTCACGCCAGCCTGACCAACTCGAAGATTCAGGGCAAATACCGCCACTCTTTCTGGAGCGAGATCTATGAAACGGTGCTGGCGTGGTATATCGCGCCGCCGACCTTTGTCGCGTTGATTAACCCGCATAAGGGCAAATTCAACGTGACGGCAAAAGGCGGACTGGTGGAGGACGAGTACGTCGACTGGGTGATCTCTCGTCCCTATATCTACCTCGTGCTGCTGAACCTGGTCGGCGTCGGGGTGGGGATCTGGCGCTTTATGTACGGCCCGGAAAACGAAATCCTGACCGTCTGGGTGAGCATTATCTGGGTGTTCTATAACCTGATTATTCTCGGCGGCGCGGTGGCGGTCTCGGTTGAAAGCAAGCAGGTGCGGCGATCGCACCGCGTGGAGATGTCGATGCCGGCGGCGATTGCCCGCGATGACGGGCACCTGTTCTCCTGTACCGTCCATGATTACTCAGACGGGGGCCTTGGGGTCAAGATTCACGGCGAGGCGCAGGTGCTGGAAAGCCAGCACGTCAAGCTGTTGCTGAAACGCGGGCAGCAGGAGTACGCCTTCCCGGTGCGGGTCGCGCGGGTCAACGGCAGCGAGGTTGGGCTACAGCTGCTGCCGTTAAGCAATCAACAGCATATTGATTTTGTACAGTGTACGTTTGCCCGCGCAGATACGTGGGCGCTTTGGCAGGATAGCTTCCCGGAAGATAAGCCGATGGAAAGCCTGCTGGATATCCTGAAGCTGGGGTTCCGTGGATATCGTCACCTGGCGGAGTTTTCTCCGCCGTCGGTGAAGGTTATTTTCCGCTCGCTCACCATGCTGGTGGCCTGGTTTGTCTCGTTTATTCCGCGCCGTCCGGAACGCGCAGCGGCGACACTCTCGGCAGAACCGGCAATGGCTCAACAATGTTGACGTATTCCCCCACCTTTGCGTTGACTCGACTCAGGAGCGGGATTCTTGCTTCACGGTGGTGACCTTAGCTCCAGGGGGGGTTAAGGATTTACAGCCACTCCACAAGCTAACACGGCAAGCCCTGCCGCTTTGATATTACGGGCCGCGTTAATGTCGCGATCATGGTCTGCCCCGCATTCCGGGCAGGACCATTTACGAACATCCAGAGGCATCTTTTTCATGGTGAAACCGCAGCAGCTACAGCGTTTTGAAGACGGGAAAAACCGGTCGATTGCGACCACTGAACGCCCGGCCCATTCGCCTTTGTACCGGAGCTGGCGCGTGAATTCACCCCAGCCTGCGTCTGCTATCGCTTTGGACAACGACGGGTTGCGGAGCATGTTCTTCACCTTCAGAGATTCGACGCAAACAACTTGGTTCTCGTTTATCAGTTTGCGGGATGCTTTGTGCAGGGCATCCAGACGGCAATCGGCTATTTTCGCGTGGAGTCGGGCCACCTTTAAGCGGGCTTTGGCACGGTTCTTTGAGCCTCTGGCTTTTTTGCTTAAACGGCGCTGGAGCTGCGCCAGGCGGGCCGCGTATTTAGCAGTATGGCGGGGATTGCCGGATTTAAATCCGGTATCAGTGACGAACAAATCTTTTAAACCCACATCAATTCCGACCGTTTTAGCGGTGATCGGCAGTGATACGGGCTCAAGCTCGCAGAGACAGGAGACGAAATATCGCCCGGCGACGTCTCTGGAAAGGGTGACGGTAGATGGAGTAGACGGCAATTCACGGCTCCAGCGCACGTCTAAAGGCGCTTTACTCTTTGCCATATACAGCTTGCCATTGCGATATTTGAATGCGCTGGCGGTCAATTCAGCGGCTTGTTTATGGCGCTTACTTTTGAATGCCGGGTATGCGGCACGCCCGGCGAAAAAGTTAGTAAAGGCGGTCTGTTGGTGGCGCAGCGACTGCTGTAGCGGCACGCAGGAAACATCATTGAGCCAGGCAAATTCCGGCTCTTTTTTTAGGGCCGTTAACCGGGCGCTGGCCTGGACGTAGCCCATTTTCTCCTTCCGTTCGTTGTAGGCATCAATGCGCCAGCGAAGGATTGAATTGTAGACGAAACGCACACAGCCGAACGTCCTGGCCAGAAGCTCAGCCTGCTCGGGCGTTGGATAGAATCGAAATTTATATGCGCGTTTCATGGTTTCGCAAGATACGCACAATTATGCGAGGGTTATTGATAGTGATCAAATATACAGTATTCATGCACGAAAACCGCCTCCACTCCTCTCTCACCTCCATAGGTGGGGGGATCCTGGGGGCATATTGATGAACAGAAAACTCTCTTTGATTTGTGCAGTAGCGGTGGGTATTAGCGGATGGTCTCCCTTCGCTTCGTATGCGGACCCGACGGCGGCGGCGACTCAGGCCGGGCCGACGACGATGGTCCCCGGTATCGCGGGTACGGTGGCGGACAGCCAGCCCACGGCGACGCTTGCCGATCCGGCAGCGCCGGTGGTGGTGCTGGATAACGCTCCGACCCGCGACGTGAAGCTGACCTTCGCCAAAATCGCCCCGCCGCCGGGCAGCATGGTGCTGCGCGGCGCGCGCCCTGAGGGGTCGGTAGAGTTCGGTATGCGCAGCGATGAAGTGGTGGCAAAAGCGCTGCTGAATCTCGACTACACGCCCTCTCCGTCGCTGCTGCCGGTGCAGTCGCAGCTGAAGGTGTATCTTAACGATGAGCTGATGGGCGTGCTGCCGGTCACCAAAGAGCAGCTGGGTAAAAAAGTCAGCGCGCAGATCCCTATCGATCCGCTCTATATCACCGACTTTAACCGCGTGCGCCTTGAGTTTGTCGGCCACTATCGCGATGTCTGTGAAAACCCGGCCAGCAGCACCTTGTGGCTGGACGTCGGTCGCGAAAGCTATCTGGATTTAACCTACCAGTCGCTGAACGTGCGCAACGATCTTTCGCATTTCCCGGTACCGTTCTACGATTCGCGCGATAACCGCCAGCTGACGCTACCGATGGTCTTTGCCTCCGCGCCGGGTGTCCTGCAGCAGCAGGCGGCGGCCATCGTCGCCTCCTGGTTCGGCAGCAAGGCGGGCTGGCGCGGCCAGCAGTTCCCGGTGCAGTTCAACCAACTGCCGGACCGTAACGCCATTGTGTTTGCGACCAACGATAAGCGCCCTGACTTCCTGCGCGAGCATCCGCCGGTTAAGGCGCCAACGATTGAAATGATCGACCACCCGGATAATCCGTACGTCAAGCTGCTGGTGGTCTTTGGGCGGGATGACAAAGACCTGCTGCAGGCGGCGAAGGGGATAGCCCAGGGCAATATTCTGTTCCGCGGCAGCAGCGTGACGGTTGACGATGTCAAACAGCTGCAGGCGCGTAAACCCTACGATGCGCCGAACTGGGTGCGTACCGATCGGGCGGTGACCTTTGCCGAGCTGAAAACCTACGAACAGCAGCTGCAATCCAGCGGCCTGGTGCCGGATTCCATCAACGTGGCGCTGAACCTGCCGCCGGACCTCTACCTGCTGCGCGCCAACGGCATCGATATGAACCTGAACTATCGCTACACCATGCCGCCTATCAAGGACAGCTCGCGCATGGATATTAGCCTTAACGATCGGTTCTTACAGTCCTTCAGCCTCAACAGCTCGCAGGATGTGAATAAGCTGATACTACGCCTGCCGGTGCTTCAGGGGCTGCTGGACGGCAAAACGGAAGTGACGATCCCGGCATTGCGCCTCGGCGCCATGAATCAGCTGCGCTTCGACTTCCAGTATATGAACCCGATGCCGGGCGGTTCTATCGATAACTGTATTACCTTCCAGCCGGTACAGAACCACGTGGTGATAGGCGACGACTCGACCATCGATTTCTCGAAGTACTATCACTTTATGGCGATGCCGGATCTGCGCGTATTTGCTAACGCGGGCTTCCCGTACAGCCGGATGGCCGATCTCGCCGATACCCTGGTCGTGGTGCCCAAATCGCCGACCGAGGGCCAGGTTGCCACGCTGCTGGAGACGGCCGGCGGCATTGGCGCGCAAACCGGCCTGGCGGCCATTAACCTGCGCATGACCGACGACGGCAGCCAGATTAAGGACAAAGACGCCGACCTGCTGCTGATTGGCTCCATTCCGCAGGCGCTGAAGGACGACACGAAAATCAACCTGCTGGTTGAAGCGACCAAAAGCTGGGTGAAAACGCCGATGCGCCACTACGATCTGGCCAGCATCTATCCTGATACCGAGGCCAGAACGCCGAATACCCGCACCGACGTCACGTCGACCGGGCCGATGGCGGCGATTATTGGCTTCCAGTCGCCGTACAACGATCAGCGCAGCGTCGTGGCGCTGCTGGCCGACAGCCCGCGCGGTAACGAACTGCTGACCCAGGCGCTTAACGACAGCGGTAAACGCGCGGCGATGTTTGGTTCCGTTGCGGTGATTCGTGAGTCGGGCGTCAACAGCCTGAGGGTGGGCGATATTTACTATATCGGGCACCTTCCGTGGTTCGAACGTATCTGGTTTGCGCTCTCCAGCCATCCGGTGCTGTTGGCGATTCTGGCGGCGGTCAGCATTGTTCTGCTGGCATGGGTGCTATGGCGCATGCTGCGTATTATCAGCCGCCGTCGCCTCGACCTTGATGATGAGTAATTGATGATGAACGCGGTGCGCGGTGTGGTGTTATCGGTATTGATGCTGGCGGCGGCGCAGGTGAGCGCCGCCTGCCAGTGGCCGGCCTGGGAGCAGTTTAAAAAAGAGTATGTCAGCGCCGAAGGGCGAATTATCGACCCCAGCGATGCGCGAAAAATCACCACCTCGGAAGGGCAAAGCTACGGGCTGTTCTTTGCTCTGGCGGCTAACGATCGCGACGGCTTCCGCAAGCTGTTCGAGTGGACGCAAAACAACCTTGCCGAGGGCGATTTGCGCGCGCATCTCCCGGGCTGGCTGTGGGGGAAAAAGAGCGATGACGAGTGGACGGTGCTGGACAACAATTCAGCCTCGGACTCCGATTTGTGGATAGCCTGGGCACTGCTGGAGGCCGGACGTCTGTGGGACACGCCTCAGTACACCGAGGTAGGCAAGGCACTGCTGGCGCGCATTGCCGACGAAGAGGTCGCCACCGTACCGGGGCTGGGGCCGATGATTCTGCCGGGGAGAGTCGGCTTCGTCGATGACCGCGGCTGGTGTTTTAATCCCAGCTATCTGCCGCCGCAGCTGGCGACCTACTTTGCCGCGTTTGGCGCTCCCTGGCCGAAGATACGCGACGGCAATCTGCGTCTGCTGCTGGAAACCGCGCCGAAAGGTTTTTCGCCTGACTGGGTGCGTTACGAAAAAAGCAAAGGCTGGCAGCTGAAAGCGGATAAACCCATTATCGGCAGCTATGACGCCATTCGCGTCTATCTGTGGGTCGGTATGCTCGATGACGGCGATAAGCAAAAAGCTCGCCTGTTGGCGCGTTTTAAACCGATGGCGACCCGGACGATTGACCAGGGCGTGCCGCCGGAAAAAACCAACATCGCGACCGGTAAAACTACCGGCAACGGTCCGGTTGGCTTCTCCGCTGCGCTACTGCCTTTCTTGCAGAAGGAAGATGCGCGCGCCATTCAGCGCCAGCGCGTCGCCGATAACTATCCCGGCGCGGATGCTTACTACAGCGCGGTCCTGACCCTTTTCGGCCAGGGATGGGATCAACACCGTTTTCGCTTCACCGCCGGTGGCGAATTACGGCCTGACTGGAACCAGGAATGCACAAGTTCTCACTAAGCTTATTCACCCTCTCCTTAGGCGTCGCGCTGATGCCGCTGGCGCACGCCGCGACTACGCCTGTTCAGGAACATCTACTGGAGCAGGTCCGCCTCGGCGAGGCCAGCAAACGTGAGGATTTGGTGCGCCAGTCGCTCTATCGCCTGGAATTGATCGACCCGAATAACCCGGACGTTGTTGCCGCGCGGATGCGCTATCTTCTCCGCCAGGGCGATACCGCCGGCGCGAAGCAGCAGCTGGAGCGTCTGGCGAAGCTGGCGCCGGAATCGCCCGAGCTGAAAGCTTCGCGTGACGAAATGAAAAGCAGCACCGGCGACGGCCGCCAGGAGCTGCAGCAGGCTCGTCTGCTGGGCGTGGCCGGGAAGGTTGATGAGGCCATCGCCGCTTACGAGAAGCTGTTTAACGGCGTTCCTGATGATGATGACGCGGCGATTGAGTACTGGACGCTGGTGGCGCGGCTGCCCGCCCGTCATAACGAAGGCATCAATCAGCTGAAAAAACTCAACGCCCGCTTGCCGGGCAACGTCCCGCTGCAAACGGCGCTGGCGAAACAGATGTTTGGCGATAATAAGCCGGAAGAGGGATTTGCTTATCTGGAGCAGATGTCCCGCTCGGCGGCGGGGCGCGGTATCGCGGCGGACATCTGGTTTAACGAAGTGAAAAGTATGCCGGTCAGCCGGGCCAGCGTGCAGGCGCTGCAGCGCTTTCTCATGCAGTTTCCCACCGGTTCCACCTCGGCGAATGCCCGCGTCCTGCTCGCTCAGCAGCAGACGCAGCTAAAAGACCCGACGTTCCGCGATCGCGCGGAGGGGCTGGCGGCGGTGAAGGCCGGGAAAGGTTCGGTGGCCGTGGCCGATTTGCAGCAGGCTGTGCGGGCGGATGCCAAAGACAGCGACGCGGTTGGCGCATTGGGGCAGGCGTACTCCCAGCGCGGCGATCGGGCGCGGGCGGTTGCCCAGTTGAGTAAAGCCATCAAAATGGACCCGGATAGCCCGAGCCGCGATAAGTGGGACAGCCTGCTCAAGACTAACCGCTACTGGCTGCTGATTAAGCAGGGCGATAGCGCCCTCAAAAGCGGCCAGCTGGCGCAGGCGCAAAATCATTACGCCCAGGCGCAGCGCATAGACAATACCGACAGCTATGCGGTGCTGGGGCTGGGGGACGTGGCGGCGGCGCGTAAAGAAAACGCGGCGGCGGAGCGCTACTACCAGCGCGCGCTGCGAATGGATCGCAGCAACAGCCTGGCGGTGCGCGGTCTGGCGAATCTGTATCGCGCCGAATCGCCGGAAAAAGCCAGCGCGTACATCGCCAGCCTGTCGCCGGGCCAGCGGCGCAGTATTGATGATATCGAACGCAGCCTGACGAACGATCGGCTGGAGAAACAGGCCGAAGCGCTGGAGAGCCAGGGCAACTGGGCGCAGGCGGCGGAAGTGCAGCGCAGACGGCTGGCGCTGGATCCGGATAGCGTGTGGATCGCCTACCGCCTGTCGCGGGATCTGGTCAGCGCGGGCAGCCGCAGCGAAGCCGATGCCATCATGCGCGCGATGGTCAACCGCCAGCCCGGCGATGCCGACCGGGTTTACGCCTACGGCCTCTACCTATCCGGGAATAATCAGGATGAGATGGCGCTGGCGCAGATTAACGCCCTGCCGCGCGGGCAGTGGACGGACAATATTCGCGAGCTGGAGGCGCGCCTGCAAAGCGATAACGTGTTGCGCCAGGCGAATCAGCTGCGCGATAGCGGCCAGGAAGCCCGGGCGATCGCGCTGATTAACCAGCAGCCGACGTCGGTGCGCTACGCGCTCACGCTGGCGGACTGGGCGCAGCAGCGCGGCGACAGCCAGACGGCGATTGCTGAATATCAGCGGGGGGCGGGCACCAGCGCCATCAGCGGGTGCTGGGGCAGCAGCCTGACAACGGCGATGCGCGTCTGGGCCTGGCGGAAGTGTATCTTGCCGATGGCGATAAAAACGCCGCCCGCGCCCAGGTGGCGCAGCTCAAGGGCGACGACATCGATTCTATCAATATGCAGCGGCGTATCGCCCAGGCGCAGGCCGGGTTGGGCGATCGCGCTCAGGCGCAGCAAACCTTCGCCCGCATCGTTCCGCAGGCGAAAGCGCGGCCGCCGTCAATGGAAAGCGCGCTGGTGCTGCGCGACGCCGCGCGTTTCCAGGCGCAGAACGGCGAGCCGCAGCAGGCGCTGGAAGGCTATAAAGATGCAATGGTGGCCTCCGGCGTCGCCCGCGAGCGCCCGCAGGATAACGACACGTTTACGCGGCTGACGCGTAACGACAGCAGCGATGACTGGCTGAAGCGCGGGATCCGCAGCGACGCGGCGGATCTTTATCGTCAGCAGGATCTTAACGTCACCCTCGAACATGATTACTGGGGCTCCAGCGGTACCGGCGGCTATTCCGACCTGAAAGCCCATACCACGATGCTGCATGTGGATGCGCCGCTGGCCGACGGGCGAATGTTCTTCCGTACCGATCTGGTTAATATGGATGCCGGGAGTTTTTCGACGAACAGCGACGGCAGCTATTCACCGAGCTGGGGCACCTGCGGTGAAATCGCCTGTAGCGGCGGCAGCAAACATCAGAGCGATAGCGGCGCCAGCGTCGCGGTGGGCTGGAAGAACGATACCTGGAGCGGCGATATCGGCACCACGCCGATGGGCTTTAACGTCGTTGATGTGGTGGGCGGCCTGAGCTACAGCAGCGACGTTGGTCCGCTGGGCTACACCGTGAACCTCCATCGACGCCCCATCTCCAGCTCGCTGCTGGCCTTTGGCGGGCAGAAAGACAACCCTAACGACGTCCATACCGGCAAGACCTGGGGCGGGGTGCGCGCCGACGGCGGCGGTCTGAGTCTGAGCTACGATAAAGGCGAGGCCAACGGCGTCTGGTCTTCGCTGGGCGTCGATCAGTTGACCGGGAAAAACGTCGCCGACAACTGGCGCGTGCGCTGGATGACCGGCTACTACTATAAAGTGGTTAACGAAGATAACCGCCGGGTCACCGTCGGCCTGAACAATATGCTCTGGCACTACGATAAGGATCTCAGCGGCTATACGCTGGGTCAGGGCGGTTACTACAGTCCGCAGGAATATGTCTCCTTCTCGGTGCCGGTTACCTGGCGTCAGCGGACGGCGAACTGGTCATGGGAGCTGGGGGGCTCGGTGTCGTGGTCCCACTCGCGCACCAAAACCGAGGCGCGCTATCCGCTGCTCAATTTGATTCCTTCGCAGTATCGTCATGATGCCAGCCAGCTCACGGAAGAAGGCAGCAGCAGTTCTGGCGTCGGCTATACCGCGCGGGCGCTGGTTGAACGACGGGTGACCAGCAACTGGTTTGTCGGGGCAGCGGTTGATATCCAGCAGGCGAAGGATTACACCCCGAGCCATGCGCTGGGACCACGAGCTTGTTTACGTTCGCTCTTCGGCTTCCGTCTGGCAGGGCGATATGGATATGCCGCCGCAGCCGTTGGTTCCTTATGCCGACTGGTAGCGGATTAGGCTGAATTATGCGACAGGGCGCCACTCCGCGGCGCTCTTCGCGTATACTCGTTGCCTCCGGCCAGGCAGCCCGATTTCCCCTCCGGTGGTGCGGAAGCAGCGTAGCGCGCTGCATCCCGGAGGCGGCGCCAGGGGCGCCTTGTCCGGGCTACCGGCCCGATGGCGGTTGTGAGCGTGTAGCCCGGGTAAGGCGTTAGCCGCCACCCGGGAATGTTCCCCGGTCGCGCTATGCTTACCGGGGCTACAGGTCGGTGCTGCCTGCGGATTTTGTAGCCCGGACAGGCGCATTGCGCCGCCTCCGGGAAAGCGGCCTGATGGCATTGCTTTGCGCCTTGCGGGCGTGAGCGAACAATTTGAGTATATAATCAGCCTGATAACGATCGGTGAGAGGGACCTATACCCGATATGCGTTCAGTTTCAGTGGAGAACCCCGTTGCGCGTCAGCCGTTCACTTACAATTAAACAGATGGCGATGGTCGCGAGCGTGTCCATGGCGTTTGTACTGGTCTTCTGTTCTATTCTGCTGTTCCACTTTGTTCAGCAGAGTCGTTTTACCACGGCCACGCAGTTAGAAAGCATCGCGCGTTCCGTTCGCGAACCGCTGTCAGCGGCTATCCTGAAAGCCGATATCCCTGAGGCGGAAGCCATTCTGAGCCGTATTCAACCCGCAGGCATCGTCAGCCGGGCGGATGTTGTCCTGCCCAATCAGTTCCAGGCGCTGCGGATGCGCTTTATCCCCGAGCGCCCGGTACCGGTAACCATCACCCGTATGTTTGAACTGCCGGTACAGATTTCGCTGCCTATCTACTCCCTTGAACGGCCCGCTAACCCACAGCCGCTGGCCTATCTGGTGCTCCAGGCCGACTCATACCGCATGTATAAATTCGTCATGAGCGCGCTGGCGACGTTAGTGACCGCTTACTTGCTTCTGGTGCTGATGCTGACGGTGGCGATCACCTGGTGCATCAACCGTCTGATGGTACGACCGCTGCGTAAAATCGCCCGTGAGCTAAACGATGTCCCGCAGCACGAGCGTTTGGGCCATCAGCTCACGCTGCCGCGTCTCCATCATGACGATGAAATCGGCATGCTGGTGCGCAGCTACAACCGTAATCAGCAGACGCTGCTGCGCCTGCACGACGAACTCTCTTTGCAATCGACCCGTTTTCCGGTATCCGAGCTGCCGAACAAAGCCTTTCTAATGGCCATGCTGGAGCAAACCGTCGCGCGACCGCAGGCCTCGGCGCTGCTGATTATCGCCTGCGAAACGCTACAGGATACCGCTGGCGTACTGAAAGAGACGCAGCGTGAAATGCTGCTGCTAACCCTGGTTGAAAAGCTGCGGGCGATTATTCCGGCGCAGATGGTGCTGGCTCAGGTGAGCGGCTACGACTTCGCGATTCTGGCCCACGGCATTGACGAACCCTGGCAGGCGGTGACGTTAAGTAAGCAAGTACTCACTGTCTTAAATGAACGTTTGCCGCTGCACGGCATCCAGCTGCGCCCCTGCGCCAGCGTCGGTATCGCGATGTTTAACGGCGAAATTAACGCCGAACAGCTCTACCGTCGGGCGTTTTCCGCCGCCGTAACCGCGCGTCGTAAAGGGAAAAACCAGATTGAGTTCTTCGATCCGCAGCAGATGGAAAAAGCGCAGCGCCGCTTAATGGAAGAGCACGATATTCTGACGGCGCTTGATAACCAGCAGTTTGCCATCTGGCTGCAGCCGCAGGTGGATACCCACAGCGGCGAGGTGTGCGGTGCGGAAGTGCTGCTGCGTCAGCGTCAGGCGGACGGCAGCTGGTCGCTGCCGGGCGATCTGATTGAGCGTATCGAAGCCTGCGGGCTGATGGTGCCGGTCGGCTACTGGGTGATGGAAGAGGCCTGCCGGCAGCTTGCCGCCTGGCAAAATCAGGGGATTATGTTGCCGCTGTCGGTCAACGTGTCGTTGCTGCAGCTGCTGCATCACGATCGCGGCGAGGAGATGCTGGCGCTGCTCGCGCGCTATCGTATCGCGCCGGGCACGCTGGTACTGGAAGTCACCGAAAGCCGTCGGATAGACGACCCGCAGGCGATTATTTCCCTGCTGCGTCCGCTGCGTGAAGCGGGCGTGCGGATTGCCCTCGATGACTTTGGTATGGGCTACGCCGGCCTGCGCCAGCTGCAGCATATTAAATCGCTGCCGGTAGACATCCTGAAAATAGATAAAGTCTTTATCGATATGCTGCCCGATGATATCAGCATGATGCCCGCGATTATCCAGCTGGCGCGGGGGCTGAATCTGCACATTGTCGCGGAGGGCGTCGAAACCGATACCCAGTATCGCTGGCTGCAGGAGGCGGGCGTCGAGACGGTGCAAGGGTATCTTTTTGGCTGCGCCATGCCGCCTGAGGCTTTTATGGCCCGTTTTTTACCCGGTGATGTTGAGGATGCAAGTTTGTAACAACATTGTTAGCTTATGCGAGTCAGTTCAAATAAATTAACAATTGCATTGCAATTTCATCACTCGTTATTTCTGAAATGTTTCATGGGTGTTATTTTTAAGCCACGGACGCAATACCCCCTCAAGGTCTGTGGTTATCTCCAAAGGACACCCTATGAAAATCTCTTTCTTTAAAAGCCTCTATGTCCAGGTTCTCTCGGCCATAGCGATCGGTATTCTGCTGGGCCATTTTTACCCGGAACTGGGTGCGCAGATGAAACCCCTCGGCGATGCCTTCGTTAAGCTGATTAAAATGATTATTGCCCCGGTTATCTTCTGTACCGTCGTGACGGGGATTGCCGGGATGGAGAGCATGAAAGCCGTCGGCCGCACCGGGGCGGTGGCGCTGCTCTACTTTGAAATCGTGAGCACAATTGCGCTGATCATCGGCCTGATCATTGTAAACGTGGTGCAGCCCGGCGCGGGAATGAACGTTGACCCGGCGACCCTCGACGCGAAGGCCGTGGCGGTTTACGCCGAACAGGCGAAAGATCAGGGCATCGTAGCGTTCCTGCTCGATATTATCCCCGGCAGCGTAATTGGCGCTTTTGCCAGCGGCAACATTCTGCAGGTGCTGATGTTTGCGGTGCTGTTTGGTTTCGCGCTGCATCGCCTCGGCAGCAAAGGCCAGCTGATTTTTAACGTTATCGAAAGCTTCTCGCAGGTGATCTTCGGCATCATCAATATGATCATGCGCCTGGCGCCGATTGGCGCGTTCGGGGCCATGGCCTTTACCATTGGGAAATACGGCGTCGGTACGCTGGTGCAGCTTGGCCAACTGATCGTCTGCTTCTACATCACCTGCATCCTGTTTGTGGTGGTGGTGCTGGGGTCGATCGCCAAAGCCACCGGCTTCAGCATCTTTAAATTTATCCGCTATATCCGCGAAGAGCTGCTGATTGTCCTGGGGACATCTTCATCCGAGTCGGCGCTGCCGCGTATGCTCGATAAGATGGAGAAGCTGGGCTGCCGCAAGTCGGTGGTGGGGCTGGTGATCCCGACGGGGTACTCCTTTAACCTCGATGGCACCTCAATATACCTGACGATGGCGGCGGTGTTTATCGCCCAGGCGACGAACAGCCATATGGATATTTTCCATCAGATCACCCTGCTGGTGGTGCTGTTGCTCTCCTCAAAAGGCGCGGCGGGGGTGACGGGTAGCGGCTTTATCGTCCTTGCGGCGACGATTTCCGCCGTCGGGCACCTGCCGGTCGCCGGTCTGGCGCTCATTCTTGGCATCGACCGCTTTATGTCCGAGGCGCGCGCGCTGACCAACCTGGTGGGTAACGGCGTCGCGACCATAGTTGTCGCTAAATGGGTCAAAGAGCTGGACGCGAAACAGCTGGATGATGTGCTGAACAACCGTACTCCGGTAAGCAAATCGCACGAATTATCCTCATAAATCCATCTGTTAGGCCCGTTGTCCCTTGCTGGACTACGGGCTCCTGCGCATAATTAGGGGTCACTGTCGCTTGCGCGGCGGTGACCCTTATGTTTATTTCACGTCAACATGCGACATTTTCATCTCCGTGTGGTCTAACCGACGTACTTAACTCACCATATTTTTTCGGCGGCCCTCCCGTGGGCCGCTGTTGTAACCAGGATTGTTCATCAGGGGTTCACATGCAGGGCACAAAAATTCGACTCTTAACCGGTGGTTTGCTGATGATGGCGACGGTCGGTTATGTGCAGGCAGAAGCGCTCCAGCCGGACCCGGCCTGGCAACAGGGGACACTGGCGAATGGGTTTCAGTGGCAGGTTTTAGCCACCCCGCAGCGTCCCAGCGATCGTATCGAAGTTCGCCTGTCCGTGAATATTGGCTCGCTGAGCGAAAGCACTCAGCAGAGCGGCTTTAGCCACTTTATCCCGCGCCTCGCGCTGACGCAAAACGGTGGCCTCCCGACCATGCAGGCCCGTTCGCTATGGCAGCAGAGTATTGACCCGAAGCGTCCTCTGCCGCCCGCCATCGTCTCTTATGACTACAGTTTGTTTAACCTGAGCATACCGAATAACCGTAACGACCTGCTGAAAGAGGCGCTGAGCTGGCTGGCCAGC
>OATC01000285.1_pt1 | contig 15139 bp, 18 predicted proteins | sample 1475871 | NCBI WGS metagenome assembly OATC01 (sample SAMEA2579940, study PRJEB22360) | human gut metagenome | biome: human gut; feature: human-associated habitat; material: faeces | place: Denmark | collected 2008/2010
CCAATATGGGCGCGTCCGTTAAGCGCCACGCCTGAACCGCAGCCGGTGCCGATAATCACCGCAAATACCGTTTGCGCTCCGGCCGCCGCGCCGTCTACCGCTTCCGACACCGCGAGGCAGTTGGCATCGTTGGCCAGACGCACTTCCCGTTGCAGACGCTGGCTAAGGTCTTTATCAAACGGCTGACCGTTGAGCCAGGTTGAGTTAGCGTTTTTGACCACGCCGGTATAGGGCGAAATCGACCCGGGGATGCCGATGCCGACCGTGCCGCTCTGCCCGGTAGCCTGCTCGGCCATCTCGACCAGCGAGGCTATCGTCTCTATTGTCTGGCGATAATCGCCCCCTGGCGTAGGCAGGCGATGACGAAATAGCTGCGCTCCCTGGTCGCTCAGCGCGATGACTTCCGTTTTGGTTCCGCCTAAATCAATGCCAATGCGCACTGTGAATTCCTCTCCCGATTAACAATGCAAGCATAGCGACAATTCGCTATCATGCCCGCTGGATTTAACGACTAAGCCGTGGAAATTATCATGCTGTGGTTCAAAAATTTAATGGTTTATCGTCTCAGCCGCGACATTTCCCTGCGCGCCGAGGAGATGGAAAAACAGCTGGCCGAGCTGACCTTTACTCCTTGCGGCAGCCAGGATATGGCCAAAACCGGTTGGGTACCGCCGATGGGATCGCACAGCGATGCGCTGACGCATACGGCAAATGGCCAGATCGTTATCTGCGCGCGTAAAGAAGAGAAGATCCTGCCGTCTCCGGTGATCAAACAGGCGCTGGAAGCAAAGATCTTCAAGCTGGAAGCCGAGCAGGGCCGTAAGCTGAAAAAAACCGAAAAAGATTCTCTGAAGGATGAAGTGCTGCATTCCCTGCTGCCGCGCGCCTTCAGCCGCTTCAGCCAGACCATGATGTGGATCGATACCGTCAACGGGTTGATCATGGTGGACTGCGCCAGCGCCAAAAAAGCGGAAGATACGCTGGCGCTGCTGCGTAAAACTCTGGGCTCGCTGCCGGTTGTTCCGCTGGCGCTGGAAACCCCGATCGAACTGACGCTGACCGAGTGGGTGCGTTCCGGTACCGTGGCTCAGGGCTTCCAGCTGCTGGATGAAGCCGAGCTGAAAGCGATGCTGGAAGACGGCGGCGTGATCCGCGCGAAAAAACAGGATCTGGTGAGCGACGAGATCGCCGTGCACATTGAAGCCGGTAAGGTCGTCACCAAGCTGGCGCTCGACTGGCAGCAGCGCATTCAGTTCTTAATGTGCGATGATGGTTCGATTAAACGCCTGAAGTTCTGCGACGAACTGCGCGATCAGAATGAAGATATCGATCGGGAAGATTTCGCCCAGCGTTTTGACGCGGACTTTATTCTGATGACCGGCGAGCTGGCCGCGCTGATTCAGAATCTGGTGGAAGGGCTAGGCGGCGAAGCGCAGCGCTAATCTCGTGAATTCCTTCCTGCCAGCGCAGGAAGGAAACGAACATTACAGGTAGCGGCACAGATAAGAGGTCGGCTCAGCCACCTGCAGATTAAACTCGCTATTCCCCGGAACGTTGAATACTTCCCCGGCGGCATAGACTTTCCACTCGGTTTCTCCCGGCAGAAGTACGTTCAGCGCGCCGCTGACTACGGTCATCTCTTCCGGCTGCGCGGTACCAAAGGTATATTCCCCTTCCGCCATCACGCCCACGCTCGCATGACCGGTGCTGCTGCTGGTGAAGCCGATAGATTTTACTTTTCCGTCAAAGTATTCATTGCTTTGAAGCATAAACTCGCCCTTATGATCTTGTGTTGAAGGCACAATATAGGGGGCGCTCCTTGCCCCTGTCACGTAAAATTAACGCGTTACATCAGGTTAAACTAATAGTTCTGCCGCCAGCCGTGAAACCAGCACATTTGACAACAGAACCGGAATATCCAGCGCCTTTTGTAATATGTCGCGATGCTGCTGGTGGTAGCAAAGGCAATCCAGCATTAATACGTCTGCGCCCTGTTCAATCAACTCCCTGCCCGCGGCGATTAACTCCTCTTTACCGCCGCTCACCGGATTGGAAATGGCGTAAAACGGAGTATTTTCTAATACCTGCCATTTATTCCGCTGCAGCGGCAAAATCTCTTCAACCGGAACAATCACCCCCACCTGATGGCCGTCGACAATCGACGCGACCAGCGGCGGAATAATTCTTTGCGGCTCAAGCAGGATCGCATTATTCGCCGTAAATCCGCTAAAGGGATGAGTGCTCATGAGTAAAATAAGGTCGTAATTTTGTTTATCGAGCATCGCAATGACGCTACGTAAATCACGCTCAACCTTCTGCCGTGAGACCTGCGCAATTTGATTATCGTTAAGCAAGGTCAATAGCATCTCATCGCCGGGCTCTATGCTGTAGTCCCGCATAACGTCTTCGCGCGTCATTTTGCCGAGCAGGCTAATGTGGGCGATCTCGTCTTCCCTGATATGTTCAGTTAAAAGCGGCAGCATCTCCGCCACGGGTACGACCCCAATGGTCAAGATTGCCATCGATGCACTACTCATATCGTTTACCTTTTCACAACCGCTGTTTCAAAACAGGCTTTTATTTACAACTTCTGCCCCCTGGTGACCCAAAGCAACCGTCGAGAAGCGTAGCAGGTTACGGCTGATATGGAATGTAAAGATTCCAGAAGCGTCAAAAACGCTCCTGAAAATCTGTACCTTAGGTAATCATTAGTACCGTTAATAGATTAAAAATGTGATACATGTCCGGTAGCGATCTTTTCAGAACGAATCCCGGACATTTAAGAGGAATTAAGACTTATCAGGATCTTCGTAACGCCGTTTGGCGTCCAGCGCTTCCTGTTCTGTAGGATGTTCGCTGATGAGTGAGTTTGGCGTCGGGTGATCGGCGCGCAGTTCATACCAGGTGACCGTCTGGCCCTGCGGGCCCTTTTCAACGGCGACAACACGCGCTTCCCTTGGATATGGAGGTCTGGTCGGCATAGCGTTTCCTTTTTTTACCTTAAGAGCTTTAAAGTATAGGCGCTGCCGATCCGTTTACCCCAGGCAAAGTCTTAACTGGTATAGGTCTCGCCGCAGACGGTGGTCATAATCTGTTCCACGACCTCATCCGGCGTGGCGGTCGCATTAATAATATGATGCGCGGCCGCGCGATACAGCGCTTCCCTCTGCGCCAGCACCTCACCCACTTCATCGCGGATGGGCTTTCCGGTCAGCGTCGGGCGCTGTTCCGCCTTCGGATAGGCTTCAAGGCGGTCAATCAGCGCGGAAACCGAGGCCTCGAGATAGATAACGATGCCATTTTCCCGCATAAACTGTCGGTTGTATTCGCTGAGGATAATGCCGCCGCCGGTGGCGATGATCGTCGCGGGTTGAGCGACGCGTTCTAAAGCCTGCGTTTCCAGCGCACGAAAGCGTTCCCAGCCTTCCTGCTGGACGATAGCCGCTACCGTGCGCTGCTCATGCTCCTGCAGCTCATGGTCCGTGTCGGCGAACTTAAAGCTGCGAGCTTTCGCCAGCGCATGTCCGATGGTCGTTTTACCGCAGCCGCGAGGCCCGACAAGAAATATTAGCTGTGTCATTACCGAAGACCCCTTGGTTCCGCATTTTGCGGATAAATGAAAGCGAAAAGAGAAACAATGGTACCGCAAACTTACCCAACGCAAATCGTAAAATAAACGTTACACACCATCTACAAACCCTTTCACCTTAGTATTAGAAAGGACATTTAATGTAAACTTATCATTGCATTTGGTGTTATGCCAGCTTTACTTTTGTACAGAAGTTATTTTTTGTTCGCAGTCTGGCGTAAACAGTAACACATTTCTGCACAGCTTTACGCTGCCGCATATTTACAAGATGCGTGCTTCGGAGCGAATCTGAAGCTAATCAATCAGTATGACAGAGGTATGTAGTATGCAATCTGAAGAGCAACGCCTTATCGATGGACTGTTTTCCCGATTAAAAGAGGCCGAGAGCCACAGCGCATCACGGGATGCCAGCGCTGAGGAGCGGATTGCCGGGCACATTAAAGAGCAGCCGTTCGCCCCTTACTATATGGCGCAAACGATTCTGATTCAGGAAGCGGCGATCAAACAGCTCAACGACCGTATTCAGGCGCTGGAGAGCCAGGTGACCCAGCTTCAGGCCGCGAAGCCGAGCAGCGGCGGGTTTCTCTCAGGCCTGTTTGGCGGCGGTCAGTCGCGCGGTTCCGACCCGATTCCTGGCGCCGAGCAGTATGGCCGACCGCAGGCCGGCGCCCAGCCTCAGTATGCTCCGCAGGCGCAGCAGCAGAACTACGCCCCTCAGGCGTCGCGCAGCGGCGGCGGTTTTATGGCCGGCGCGCTGCAAACGGCGGCAGGCGTCGCGGGCGGCGTGGTGCTGGGAAACATGTTGACCAATATGTTTAGCGGCTCGCATCCGCAGGAGATCGTCAATATCATCGAAGAGAAACCGCAGCCGGATCTCAGCCAGGCGCAGGACAATAGCGTCGCTGACGATACCTTCCGCCAGGATGACGGGCAGTTCCTCGCCGACAACAACGATTATGACGCCGACTTTGACGCCGGTTTCGGCAATGATGATTTCGGCAGCGACGACGACAGCTGGGTTTAACCCTGCTGGCCCTTAACGTCTAACAGCCATTTCTCCAGCGCGGCGGCAAACTGCTGCCGATCGCGCTGGGATAAGCTATCCGGGCCGCCGGTCTGCACGCCGCTGGCCCGCATCGTTTCCATAAAGTCGCGCATCGTCAGGCGTTCGCGAATGGTCGCCTCGCTGTAGCGTTCACCGCGTGGATTCAGCGCCGCCCCGCCTTTCTCCAGCACTTCCGCCGCCAGCGGAATATCGGCGGTAATCACCAGATCTCCCGGCTCGCATAAACGTACGATTTCGTTATCCGCCACGTCAAACCCCTGCGCCACGCGCAGCGTGCGGATAAAGCGCGACGGCGGGACGCGCAGAGGCTGGTTAGCAACCAGCGTCAGCGAGATTTGCGCGCGCTCGGCGGCGCGGAACAAAATATCTTTAATGACGTTCGGACACGCGTCCGCATCAACCCAAATAGCCATTGCGGCTCCTGTCGATGAAAAAGAGATGCCGTATTGTCGCCTGCTTTTGCCTTCCGCGAAAGCAACAAGATGTTAAGCTATATCGCTAACGATAAAACAAACAAAGGGGATTGGTGATGGAGAAGAAAATCGGCTTTATCGGCTGCGGCAACATGGGCAAGGCCATCCTGGGCGGCCTGATCGCCAGCGGGCAGGTGCAGCCGGGTCAAATCTGGGTCTATACCCCGTCGCCGGATAAAGTGGCGGCCCTGCACGACCAATACGGCATTAATGCGGCGCAAAGCGCGCAGGAAGTGGCTCAGGTGGCGGATATCGTTTTTGGCGCCGTAAAGCCGGGCGTGATGGTAAAAGTGCTCAGCGACGTCGCCTCCAGCCTGAATAAAGACTCTCTGGTGGTTTCTATCGCCGCGGGCGTAACGCTCGACCAGCTGGCGCGCGCCTTAGGCCATGACCGCAAAATAGTCCGCGCGATGCCCAACACGCCTTCGCTGGTCAACGCGGGGATGACGTCGGTCACGCCGAATGCGCTGGTCAGCGCCGAAGAAACCGCGGAGATCCTGACCATATTCCGCTGCTTTGGTCAGGCGGAAATCATTGCTGAGCCGATGATTCATCCGGTGGTCGGCGTCAGCGGCTCCGCGCCGGCTTACGTCTTTATGTTTATCGAAGCGATGGCCGACGCCGCTGTGCTTGGCGGAATGCCCCGCGCGCAGGCTTATAAATTCGCGGCGCAGGCGGTGATGGGCTCGGCCAAAATGGTACTCGAAAGCGGCGAGCATCCGGGAACGCTGAAGGATATGGTGTGTTCGCCCGGCGGCACCACCATCGAAGCCGTGCGCGTGCTGGAAGAGAAAGGCTTCCGTTCTGCCGTCATCGAAGCGATGGTGAAATGCATGGAGAAATCAGAGAAGCTGAGCCGTTCCTGATTGCAATAGCGAATAGCGGGTGAGGTTTCCCTCACCCGCCCATTTCTTACACCTGTTTTTTCAGGCAGGCGCTCATAAATTTGCTGCGATCGTCCCCTTTCAGGGACTGCTGGGTCGCCTGAGCGTTACACTCGCGCATTTTCTGCTGCTGAGGCGTTAGCCCCTTACCGTCCTGCGCGGCGCCATCTTTCTTCAGGCAGCTACTCATAAACGTTTTACGCTCATCCCCTTTCAGCGACTTCGATGACGCTTCTTTATTGCAGACGCTCATCTTTTGCTGCTGAGGGGTCAACTCTTTTTCCGCGGCACTCACCGCTGTCATAAATACCAGGCCAAAAAGTAAGGTCACAAGTAATGTTATTTTCATCGCACCATCCTCTATGAGTGGATCTCTGTAAGTCTGGTCGCTGATGGAGAAAAAACCAGCCGGTAACGAAAATTCATCACCGGCGCCCGGTTATTTCAGATTAAGTGCGGCTTTCATGGTGTAGAACAGGTCCGTCTGGTCGGTTAAACCCACCACGTTGGCCGCGTGCGGGCCGTAGGCGGCAATACGCAGCTGGGTGCCGGTATGTTCCATCGACTCTTCTTCAGAGTTGCCGTAGCTCATCACCATCACCGAACCATCTTTGGTGTTCAGCGCCTGCGTCAGGCCCGGCGCTTTGGTATCTGCCGGGATAATCTGGCTGGCGTGAGCGTGGTCGGCGGTGACGATAACCAGGGTATTGCCCTCTTTTTTGGCAAATTCCAGCGCCTTCTGTACCGCTTCGTCCAGATCGACGGTCTCGCCAATCTGACCGCACGGATTCGCCGCGTGATCCTGTTTATCGATAGAAGCGCCTTCCACCTGCAGGAAGAACCCCTTCTCATTGCTGCTCAGCAGATCGATGGCTTTTTCGGTCATCTGCGCCAGCGTCGGCACCGATGCATCGCGTTTCGGGTTCGGCGTACAGGTCACCGCCGCCTTATCGATATTGCCGTGATAAGACGCCTTTGGGCCTTCCCAACGCACCGGCATATTGCCTTCCGCGAAGAGACCGAGCAGCGGTTTGTCCTGATTGGCCTGGCTAATGGCGGCCAGCGAGCTGGCGTCGGTGACGATCTGGTAGCCGCGGGCTACCGCCTGATCGTGCAGCGTTTTGCCCTGCCATTCACCGGCCGTCGCGCTTTCCGCGAAGGTTTTCGCACCGCCGCCCAGTGTTACGTCGGGACGGGCGTTCAGCAGCTGTTCGGTAATCGAACCTTTACCGCCCTTTTCCAGCGCGTTGCTGGCGCATTTTTCGCTGGTCACGCTCGGGCCGTAGCATTTACGCGACGTCACATGCGCCACCAGCGCAGCGGGAGTGGCGTCCTGCAGTTCCGCCGTGGAGACGTTACCGGTAGCTAAGCCCGCCCCTTTCGCCCGCCCCAGGATGGCCTGAGATTCTGAAACATGGATATCCACGCCCAGCGCGCCGTTATAGCTTTTCACGCCGGTGGTCCAGGCCGTTGCGGAAGCGGCGGAGTCGGTGACATAATCCGGCTTGCCGGTTTTCTTATCCAGAGAATAATGGGTGTACTGGCCGGTCAGCGGCAGCGCGTCAATGCCTTTAAAGAAGCCGCCCGCCCCTTCTGCATAATTTCGCGCGGCGGTGATTTCAGAATCGCCCATTCCGTCGCCAATCAGCAAAATAATATTTTTAGCCGGTTTATTGATTAACGAAGCGCGCAGCGCCTCGGTCTGGTCACCGCTTAAACGACGCGCGCCGCCCGGCGTGGTGATATCGCCCTGCGCGGCACGATTTTCCAGAACCGGTGCGGTTGTTGTTTCTGCGTGAATAATCGGGGAGCCCAGCAGAGGCAGCAGGGCAATAAACAGGGCGCTTAATTTCACTTTTATCGTCTCCATGTAAAAAATACTTTAAAAAACAAAACGAGGGAGACTGTATAAAAGCGATGTGACAGTAAAATGACAGCATCCATACCCTGTCACAAAACTAGCTACGAGGATGCCGTAACAGCTTCTTTATATATTGCTGCAGGAGCTGGGTATCGCGGTCATCCACCAGCGGGCCGGGGCTGGCCTCATCGATTGCCTGCTCAATATCGATGATGAGCGCCTGCTGGGCGTCCTGCTCCATATGACGTAGCAGAGCGGTCACCACCACTTCCAGCGCCTCAACCTGGGCCGTCAGCTCCTTCGATTCTTCTTCCTTTTGGGCGAGTTTTACCAGTAGCTCAGCAATGAGATTCTTCACAGCACTTTATCCTTATGCGAGGTCCGTAGTCTGCTATTTATGTCATACATTAGCCGTCGGTTGCCACTATTATTTTTTAAAAAAGTTCGCCACGCCGGTGAATAACAAGCGAAACGTTTTGCTCTTTGCATGCCACCCGCCAGGAATTTACTCAATGCGGATTAATAAGCATCATAACCAACTTTAACAAATAAGAATAAAATGGAATATCGCTATTCTATCGATAACTATAACGTATCGCCATAATATATCTGGTAGGCCAGATTCACGCTGTCCGGCGCGTCTTTACCGGCCAGGCGCGCAATAAGTATTTCGCTCGCCGTTTTACCGATTTCATAACGTGGGGTAATGACGCTGGCTATTTTTTGCAGCCGCGCACGGCCAATTTCCAGCCCGTGAAAACCGGCGATGGCGATCTCCTGCGGAACGGCTTTCCCCTGCGCCTGGCACTCGAGCAGCACCCCCACCGCCAGATCGTCGTTGGTACAAAAAATGGCGTCAATATCCGGGCGCGTCTGCTGCATCTGCAGGAACATCTGCCGGCCAAGCGCAACCGAGGAGATGGTCCGCGGCGCCATGTGATACGCCTTCAGGCCGTGCTCCGCCAGCGCCAGCTCGGTGCCGCGGAAGCGGCTTAAATCGCGGGGATCGTCCATTGAACCAAAAAAGGCGATCGCCCGTTTGCCGCTCTCAAGAAAAGCATGAGTCATATCCCACGCCGCCTTTTCGTTATCGAACCCCACCTGGATATCCAGCTGCTGGCCGCCGTAGTCCATCAGTTCAGCGACGGGGATACCGCTGGCGCGCACGTACTGCACCATGCGATCGCTGTGCTGCTTCCCGGTCAAAATCAGCCCATCGATATTATAAGAGAGCAGATTGAGCACTTCGCGCTCTTCGCGCTGCGGGTCATATTCGTAGTTGGCAATCAGGGTCTGATACTGGTGCGCGGAGGTCACCGACTCAATGCCGGCCAGCACATCGGCAAAAATCTGGTTGCGGAAGGAGGGAATAAGCACGCCAATCGTTTTACTCCGGGCGTTAAGCAGGATTTCCGGGGCGCGGTTAGGGATATAGTTGTTCTCTTCCATGACCTTTGAAATCAGCTCACGGCTGCGCTCAGAAACCTGGCCGGGGTCACGTAAATAACGGCTGACCGTCATTTTATTCAGCCCCGCCAGGTTGGCGATATCCTGCAATGTCATCCGGTTGTTTTTCATCAGGTTCTCTACGACAAGCGACTTTTATGCTCGCAGAGAACCTTACCACAGCAGCGGCGGTTTATGTTAGCCGGCAACCTTTTTTGCCGTCACCGGGGGGACGGGTTGCGGGTTAGCGCGCACGTTGTACATCAGCACGACGGAGGACAGCAGCGCGACAGCCATAAAGGTATAGGAAACCCCCGGCCCGCCGGTAATCCCGTTGAGGTACCCCACCAGCCACGCGCCAAGGAAAGCGCCGAGCGCGCCAAAGCTGTTGATTAAGCCCATCGATACGCCGGAAACGTTGCGCGGCAGCAGTTCAGGAATAAGCGCGAAGAACGGCCCATACGGCGCATACATGCAGGCCGCGGCAATGACCAGTAGCGCATAGGAGAGCCAGAACGCCTGGTTGCCCACCAGCCAGGAGCCAAAGAAAGCGATAGCGGCAATCAGCAATAACGGCCAAATAAACAGTTTACGATTCTGGCACTTATCCGACAGCCAGGAGACCGTCAGCATCAGGATAATTGCCGCCAGGTACGGCACCGCCGCCAGCCAGCCCACCGCCACGATATCCATCTGCGCGGCGTTCTTCAGAATCGACGGCATCCACATCATGAAGCCGTACACGCCGATGCTCCACAGCGCGTGCACGGCGCAGAGCATGATCACATTGCGCGAGCGCAGCGCTTCACCGTAGTTGCGCACCGGCTTGATATGACTCTGCTCGCTGTCCATCACCTTCTGCAGGGTCTCTTTTTCCTGCTCATTCAGCCAGGAAACCTCGGACGGTTTATCGCGCACCAGTATCCACCAGCATACCGCCCACAGTACCGCCGGAATGCCTTCGATGATAAACATTTCGCGCCAGCCCCACGCCTGAATCAGGTAGCCGGAAACGATGGACATCCACAGCACCGTTACCGGGTTTCCGAGGATCAGGAACGTGTTGGCGCGCGAACGCTCGGTTTTCGTAAACCAGTTGCTGATATAAATCAGCATCGCCGGCATCACCGCCGCCTCAACCACGCCAAGGGTAAAGCGAATCGCCATCAGCATCGGAATATTGCTGACGAACCCGGTCGCCGCCGCGCAGAATCCCCATAAAATCAGGCTAAAGAAAATCATTTTTCGCACGCTGCGTTTTACCGCATATATCGCGCCGGGTACCTGGAAAAAGAAATAGCCGAGAAAAAATAGCGCGCCAATAAGCGATGCCGTTCCTTTGGTAATACCCAAATCGCTTTCAATTCCCGCCGCAGCGGCAAAACCATAATTCGCACGGTCAAGGTAGGCCAGACTATAGGTAATAAATATAATCGGCATTAAATACCACCAGCGACGCGCGGGTAATTTCGCGAGCATGTGCATAAGCACTCCTCAGATATCAATATCATCACACGGGTTTAATACTCTGTCCTTCAGGTAGTGCGGGCACGCTGCTGCCCGAAGGACGCGAAGTGATTCAGACAGCGGCAAGCATTCCGCCGTCCACAAACAGCAAATGACCGTTAACAAAGTTTGCCGCCGACGAGGCCAGATATACCGCGGCGCCAATCAGTTCTTCCGGTTTTCCCCAGCGCGCCGCCGGGGTACGCTGGTACAGCCAGGCGGAAAACGCCTCATCGTTGACCAGGGCGGCCGTCATGTCGGTGGCAAAATATCCCGGCGCGATACCGTTAACCTGAATATTATATTCGGCCAGCTCAACGCACATGCCGCGGGTCAGCATTTTAACCGCCCCTTTCGAGGCCGCGTAAGGCGTAATGGTTTTACGCCCCAGCTCGCTCTGCATTGAGCAAATATTAATTATTTTCCCCGCGCGGCGGCCCATCATATATTTCGCCACCTGCTGAGAAACCAGGAAAACGCCCTTCTGATTGACCTCAATAACGTTATCCCACTCCTCCTCCGGAAATTCGGTAAAAGGGAAACGCCGCTGGATCCCGGCGTTATTAATTAAAATATCAATGGCGCCGATCTCCTCTTCGATGCGGGCTATCGCCTGCTCGACCTGCGCCGCCCGGGTGACATCAAAGGCGACCCCTACCGCATGAAAACCCTGCGCCACCAGCGCCTGCGCCGCCTGGTCCGCGCGCGCCTGGGTGCGGTCGTTGATGATGATCTCCGCGCCGTACTCCGCCAGGCCGCCGGCCAGCAGATGGCCAATCCCCTGAGCGGAGCCGGTGATCAGTGCGCGCTTCCCTGACAAATCAAATAAATTTCGCATAAAACCTCTTTTTCAATAACTGTTACGCGTAACTGTATACGCGTAACAGTCAGGAATAGAAGAGGATGAGAGGGGAAAATGATCGTTTTGTGATCGGTGATACATTTAAAGCTTCGGGAACACCGAGGCCGCTACTGACGCTGTCGCATCCATCGCGGCCGAGGAGAAAGAGCGGAATTAAGCCACAGGACGGCGGCTGCGGCGCAGCATGATGGCCAGCTGCCAGATATTGATCAGGACAATAACCGCCGTGGCGATAAACACCCAGCGGAAGCCGGCCATGGCCGAGACCGACGCGCCGATCAGCGGCCCGGCCACGTTGCCAAGATACATAAACGACTGGTTATAGCCGAAAATACGCCCGGTGACGCTGTCGCTACAGTATTTGAGCAGAAGGGTTTGCACCGCCGGCAGCATCGCCCCATCGGCAAAACCGAGCAGGAAACGCAGCACACCAAGCTGGAATGGGGTGGTAACGAACGACATGGCAAAGAACATCACCACCGCGCAGCACAGCGTCGCCAGCAGGATCCGCGAGGTGCCGATCCTGTCGCCCAGTTTCCCCAGACGGGGAGCCGAAATCAGCGCCGACACGCCCGGCACGGCGGCGATCATGCCGGCGAGAAAGGCGATGTTATTGCTATCCGGCGCCATCGACTTGATAAACAGCGCCAGAATCGGGCCGATTGAGCCGTTGCACAGTTGGATCACCAGAGTGGTGAAAAACAGGCTGATCACCAGTCCCGGATAGGGCAGCGAGGCAAATACCGCCTTGCCGCTCAGCCGCTCCGCCCTGGTGACCTGCGGCCGGGCGCCCTCTTTAATCAGAAACAGCGTCACCAGGAAGCTTACGGTCAGCAAAATCGCGGTGATGATAAATACGGCGCGCAAACCGACGTGGTCGGCCAGGAAACCGCCGAGCAGCGGCCCGCCAATCACGCCGCTGATCTGCGCCGTCGACAGCGTGCTCAGCGCCCAGCCGCTACGCTCGCGCGGAACCTGAGACGCCACCAGCGCCATGGCGTTGGGAATATAGCCGGAAGTCAGTCCCATCACCGCGCGCAGGATAAACAGCTGCCAGACGTTGGTGGCGAACGCCTGAAGTAAAATGGCGATGGCCATCCCCAGCGAGGCGCGCAGCAGCATCAGCTTGCGCCCTTTGCGGTCGGCGAGGCTCCCCCACATCGGCGAGACAATCGCCGACACCAGAAAAGTGACGCTAAACGTCAGGCCCGACCACATGGATAACGCTTCATGCGAGGTCACGCCCAGTTGGGAAACGTACAGCGGCAAAAAGGGAAGAATTTGGCTGATGGCCAGGCCGGTAAAAAAACAGCCAAACCAGACGGAGATAAGATTAACCTTCCAGGATTCCATAACTACGCGTATTCATTAATTTTTTGGCAATTATTAACTAGCTTAGCAATTTCCCCTGTCCGACGTACTACCAGAGATGCGCTGACGGCGAGTTTAGTGTTTTATGACACCAGATTGCCCTGTTGCGAATAATTTCGTGGTGAAAAGCGTGGTATACAGCGAGTTATGCTCAGAAACAGAACCCCTGGCCGCGCATACCGAGGTGAAAATGGTTCGCATGGGCCGCGTTATAGTCCGGCCCTAAAGCGTTGCCGTAATAGCTGCAACCGCCGGCCAGTAACGCCTGTAGCCAGGGGTGATACTGCGCATCGGGCCACCCTTTCAGCACGCTGATGCGTCGGCCATCGGCCAAATGAAAGCCGCTGATATCCAGCGCCTCCGCGGTAGCGTGCTCACTGCGCCGCGCGTTCTGACGATGGTAAATATTACGGCAGGCATAGCTGCCAAAATGGTCGACCTGGCGGAGCTCTTGCCCCAGCATCCGCCGAGTCAGCGGTTTCGCCTGCTGTTGCAGATACAGCGCGCTGCTTAACGCCAGCGGGCAGCTGGCGAGGAAGCTGCTGCTGAGCTTTACCGCGCCAAAATCGCGTACCCGAACCACGTTTTGCAGGGGGCACTCTCCCCCGCTATCGGCCACCGCCCGGCTGGTGATGAGATTTCGCTGATTCGCTTCCTTCAGCAGGTTGGCGCACTGTCCGGGCGTCAATCGCCGCAGCTTATAGTGGGTGATGAACCCCGGCGGATCCTCCAGACGCAGCGGCGCCAGCGGGTTATAGTGCGCGGGAAGATAACGATAGCCGTAATATCCGGCCGCCAGCAGCGCCAACAGAACGATAAGCCCTTTTCCTTTCACGCGCTGCCTCCCAATGCTTTACCCGGTGAATATTATGGCAGCCAGGCGGCCGTTTCACATGCTATGTTATGCCCTTTGATGTAATCATGATGGAAGTTGAAATGGCTAAGATGAGGGTTGGGATCGTTTTCGGCGGTAAGTCGGCAGAACATGAAGTATCGCTACAGTCAGCGAAAAATATCGTGGAAGCCATCGACAAAACGCGCTTCGACGTCGTTTTGCTGGGGATTGATAAGCAGGGGCAGTGGCATATCAACGACGCCAGCAACTATCTGCTCAATCCGCAGGACCCCGCCCATATTGCCCTGCGCCCATCCGATATTACCCTGGCGCAAATTCCCGGACGCGAAGCGCAGCAGCTGATTAACGCCGATAGCGGCCAGCCGCTGGCGGCCATCGACGTCATTTTCCCGATTGTTCACGGCACCCTTGGGGAAGATGGTTCTCTGCAGGGTATGCTGCGGATGGCTAACCTGCCCTTCGTCGGCTCCGACGTCCTCGGCTCCGCCGCCTGCATGGACAAAGACGTGACCAAGCGTCTGCTGCGCGATGCCGGGCTGTCGATTGCGCCTTTTATTACCCTGACCCGCGCCAACCGTCATCAGGTGAGCTTTGCCGAAGTGCAGGCGAAGCTGGGCCTGCCGCTGTTCGTCAAACCGGCGAACCAGGGCTCCTCGGTGGGCGTCAGCAAGGTCAACAGCGAAGAGCAGTATCAGCAGGCCGTCGCCCTGGCCTTCGAATTTGACCATAAAGTGGTGGTTGAACAGGGGATTAAAGGGCGTGAGATCGAGTGCGCGGTATTGGGCAACGATAATCCCCAGGCCAGCACCTGCGGTGAAATCGTCCTCAACAGCGAATTCTACGCCTATGACACCAAGTACATTGACGATCAGGGCGCGAAGGTGGTGGTTCCGGCGGCCATCGACAGCGATGTAAACGATAAAATTCGCTGTTTTCAGCCACCAGAGGGCGCGCGCGGTGTTGTTTCTCACCGCCGATAACGACGTGGTGATTAACGAAATCAATACGCTGCCGGGCTTCACCAACATCAGCATGTATCCGAAGCTATGGCAGGCCAGCGGTCTGGACTATACCAGCCTGATTAGCCGCCTGATTGAGCTGGCGCTTGAGCGTCACGCCGCCGATCGGGCGCTGAAAACATCGATGAATTAAGCCCGGGTAAGCGTTTAGGCCGCGACCCGGGGAGTGCCGGGGTTGATGTATCAGCCCGGCATCTTCCCGGCTC